>Ga0073928_10011017_pt1 | contig 10623 bp, 8 predicted proteins | sample PaiPotPPA55metaG_FD_76969 | JGI IMG/M metagenome (GOLD analysis project Ga0073928, IMG submission 76969) | Iron sulfur acid spring bacterial and archeal communities from Banff, Canada, to study Microbial Dark Matter (Phase II) - Paint Pots PPA... ...
CCGCCAGGCGCGGTCGTCGGCGCGGACGCCCGCGGATTCCAATTCATCCGCCAACGCCTCGTCATTGCTCATCAAGCCGCTGAAGTGGTTGCCGAGCGCGACGATGCAGGCTCCGGTCAACGTCGCCACGTCGACCACCGCGGCCGGCTTGAAGCGGCGGCTGTAGGTGATGGCGTCGCAGAGGATCAGCCGCCCTTCGGCATCGGTATTCAGAACCTCGACGGTTTGGCCGGACATGGTCGTGACGATGTCGGCAGGCTTGACGGCGCCGCCGCTCGGCATGTTTTCGCACGTGGCGACGATCACCACGAGATTGATCGGCAATTGGAGTTCGGCGACTGCGCGCATTGCACCCAGGACGGCGGCCCCGCCGCTCATGTCGAACTTCATTTCATCCATGGCGGGCGGGTCCTTCAAGGAAATTCCCCCCGAGTCGAAGGTGATGCCTTTGCCGATCAGGCAAACCGGCGCCGCGCCCTTCTTGGCGCCGTGATATTCACAGACGATCAGCCGGGGAGGCTGATCCGATCCTTGCGTCACCGCGAGGAACGCGCCCATCTTGAGCGCTTTGATGCCCTTTTCGTCCAATATCTTGGTCTTGATGCTGGGGAATTCCTTGGCCAAGCCTTGCGCGCGACTTGCCAAATACCTCGGAGTGCATACATTGGGCGGCAGATTGGCCATATCTCGCGACAGCGCGAGCCCGCTGCCGACCGCCGCCCCTATGCGCAGTCCCTCCGCGGCCGCTTTCGCGCCGCGCGCGTCGGCCACCGCCACACTGACGCTGGACAAGCGCGGGGCCTTGGGTTTGGCGCTCGTTTTCAGGTCCGGAATTTTGTACAATTGCGCGCAGAAGACCTCCGCAACGGCGCGTGCGCGATACTGCACATCGAGACCCCCGACCACCTCCAGCGCTAGGTACACGACCGCGTCGCTTGATCCCGTCTTGGCCAGCGCTTGAACGGCCGACTGCAGAGCCTTTCGGTATTGCTTGCGGCCGAAGGCCGTGCGCGATCCGAGACCGATCAGCAGCACGCGCGCGGCCACCGTCCCCGCCGGCGTCGGAAGCAGCATCACATCGCCGAGCTTTCCGGAGAAATCACCGTTTCCATGCAGTTTGCCGAGCAGCCCGTCCAATTGCTTATCGATCTGGGCGGCCGCAACGCCGAGATCGCCCTCCTCATACACGCCCACGACGGCGCAACCCGCCTCATTGCGCGCTTTTGCATCGATAATTGCCTTGAATTCCATGTCCCAAACTCCGTTTTTGTCTGTTCGTTACCTTAGAGAGTTGAGTAAATAGTTTACTAGATTATTGGGAAGGCTCTAAGCTCGATGCTATGAAATGGACCATGCAGAGGTATGTGCTGCGCGAAGTCGTGCAGACCTGGCTCGCCGTGACCGGGGTGTTGGTGGCAATCCTGGTCTCGAACCAGTTGTCCAGGGTGCTCGGCCAGGCGGCGGACTACCAGTACGGCCGCCGTGTGGTGTTCGATTTGATCGCACTCGGTGCCATCATGAATTTGTCGGTCATCGTGCCGGTGGGACTGTTGCTGGCCGTCGTGCTGACATTGGGCCGCATGTACCACGACAGCGAAATGGCCGCGCTGCAGGCATGCGGTTTTGGCCCGGCGCGACTGCTGGTGCCCTTGTCCTCCTTTGCCGCCGTGATTGCCCTAGGGCTCGGCTGGCTGGTGTTCGTTCAGGTGCCTCAGGCCGACAGCGAGGCGCAGCTGCTGCGTCAATCGGCGATCAAGGAGGCGCAATTCGGCCAACTCGATGCCGGCCGATTCAAATCCTTCAGCGGCGGCGATGCCGTGTTTTACGCCGAGCGAGTCGACGCGGAGGGTGTATTGCACAATGTGTTCGTGCAGCGCGAGTCGGCGGGTCGAATCGAATTGGCTCTCGCCGATACGGCCACCTATTCCAAAGCGGCGGCAAACGGTGTGCACCTCGTGACTCTGTTCAATGGCCGCCGCTATGAAGGCGTCCCGGGGCACGATGACTTTCGGGTGATTGAATTTCGCGAGCACGGCATTCCCATTTCCGCGCCCGCGGACGCGGTCGGGACCAAGGATCCGGACACCAAGCCCACTCGAGAATTGATCGGCTCGAGCGATCCGGCCGACATAGCACAATTGCAATTCAGGGCATCTACGCCAATTATGGCGCTTGTGCTCACCCTGGTCGCCGTGCCCTTGAGCCACCTGCGTCCGCGCCAGGGCCGATACGCCAGAGTCGGATTCGCCATCGTCGTATATTTCGTGTATTCGAACCTGCTGTCCGCCGCCAAGGTGTGGCTGGAGAAGGGCGATCTGTCGCCGGCGATCGGAGTGTGGTGGGTCCACCTGGCGGCGCTCGGGCTCGGCCTCTACTTGGTCGTGCGTGAAGCGAGGACGGCATGAATATTCTCGATCGCTACCTGTATCGCACCGTGCTCGTCTACACGGCCATGGCGATGGCCGTGCTCTTGACCCTGGGCGCGCTGTTCGTGTTCATCAGTCAGCAAGGCGATATCGGCGTCGGCAGCTACAGCGCCGGCGACGCATTTCTCTTCACCCTGCTCAATGTCCCGCAGCAGGCGTTCGAACTGCTGCCGATCGGCGCAATGATCGGCGCGCTGATGGGTCTCGGCAACCTTGCGTCGGGCAGCGAGCTGGTGGTGACGCGCGCTTCCGGAGTATCGGTCTGGCGTATCGCCTGGCCGGTCGGCCTCGCCGGGCTGACGCTCGCCCTCATGATGTACGGCATAGGCGAGTATGCGGCGCCGCCGCTGGCGCAGTTCGCGAAGCGCGAAAAGACCACGGACAAGCTGGCGGACGTGAGCTTTGCGGGGTCGAGCAGCGCATGGGTGAAGGACGGGAACCTCATACTGCGGGTGCAAACCGGCGAGGTCGACCGGGCGTTCGGCGGTGTGTCCCTGTTCCAGCTGGATGGTCCGACCCGGTTGCGGTCGATCCAGCGAGCCGAGCGGATTTCGGTCGCGACTCCCGGCCGTTGGAGCTTGCACAATGTGGCGACAACGCATTTCGGCGACGACCGAATCGACAGCGACCTCACCAGCGGAATCATGATGCAATCGAAAGTCAACCCAGAGTTCTTGGGGTTGGCCGCCACCGATCCGCAACTACTCACACTGCGGGGCCTGGCTTCGTATATCGATCATCTGCGCCGCAATAACCTGGATACCGCATCATATGAGATCGGCTACTGGTCGCGGATCGCGAGGCTTTTCGCCGTCATCGTCGTGACGCTCCTGGCTCTGCCCTTCGTATTCGGCCCGCTGCGCACCACCGGAGCCGGCACGCGCACCGTGATCGGCGTCATGCTGGGCGTCATATTTTTCCTCATTACCGGAACCATCGAGAAAGGCGGCCAGATCTTTGGTCTGAATCCCGCTCTCGTGGGCTGGCTGCCGACGGCCGCGATCGGTGTATGTACCTTGATTGCAATATCGAGAACGCGCTAGCGTTTCGAAGAGAACGCTGGGAGCCTGTCTGTCAGACAGGCTCCTATTGCAAATGGACGACTCGCGTTTTCGATAATCGATCATGAAGCGCCAAATGCTCGGGATCGAAATACAGCCATAGCACGCCGAGCGCTGCCGGCGCCCAGGCGAGCACGCCGAAGACGCAGCGCAGTGCGGCGTCTTTCAGCGCCAACGGCTTGCCCGCCGGAGTGACGGCGCGTAGATGCCAGGCGCGCATCCCCAAGGTTTGGCCGCTGCGAGTCCAGTTGAGCAAGTAGTAGCCCGCGATCACGCCGATGAGGCCCGCGCGGTAGAGATAAACCCAAGCGCCCGCGGTTTCGCGCTGCAACGCTTGGGCATGGTTCAAGAAGACGGCGCCGGAAGTGAATACCACGAGGAGAGCCGCCAGCAGCACACCGTCGTACACCAGCGCGGCGATCCGTCGACCGAATCCGGCGCTGGTCACGATGTCGGGGTGGACGATTGCTTCTTGGACGCCGCCGGGTGCTTGGAGGAGTCGCCGGCGGCTGTGGCAGCGGGTGTCTTCTTCGCGGCGGGCGTCTCTTTCGGCACCAGCAATTGTTCCAGAGGCCGGAAAATGGCATCGAATCGATATCCCGCAACGTCGAATGCGCGGCCTGCGGTCTTCGCATCGAGAGCCGCGTCCTTGCTCGCCTTCACTTGAATCCAGTGCTTGTCGCCAACGACCGCGCCGCTCAAGGTAATCACATTGCCGTCGGACAGAGTGACGGTCGCGACCGTCGCTTTGCTGAAATCGACATCGCCCGCCGGCGTCACATCGTCGACGGTCAACCCGCTGAACGCGGTAGGCGAGGGCGCGAGCGACGCGGCGTCGGCCGCCTTTCGCCCCGCCGGCACGCCGTCGAGCGCAAAACTATCCTCGCTCTTGGAAGCCGCTGGGCTCGCGCCCGCCTTGCCGGCACTGGTGGAACTTGCGGTGCCTGAATTGGTAGAGCTCTGAACGGTGGAACTGGTGGAACCCACGGTGCCGGAATTCGTGGAACTCGCAGCGGCGGAACTCGCGCTGCCGGAACTCGCGCTGCCTGCGGCGCTCGAACTGGTCGAGGCCGCGGCGACGCGGTGCACCGTGTAGCCCGGTCCCGCCGAGGGCTTGACCTCGATGCGCTGGATGCCGGCGACGGCGACGTCCAACAGCCGCGAATCGATCCAAAAGCGGGGCTCGGTTTCGAATGAAATGCCGGGTTCGACGCTGTAGCTCGCGTTGCCGCCGCTGCGGCGCGCGAAGTTGCCTCCGCCGACGGGCTTGCCGATGATCACGGCATGTTTGCCGTCCCGTGCGGTGACGCTGATTTCCGCGCCGGTTGCGGCCGGCGACGACGGATCTTCGACGCCGATGACCGCGAAGTTGGCCGGATTGGACGTCTTTTCTTCGACAATCTTCGCGTCGCTCAAGGCCAGCAGCAACTTGCGCAGCTTCGCCACATCGGCCGGATAGTCGCCGCGTTCGGCCACGGCCCAGCGGCCGTCCTTTTCGTGCAGCGTCACCGTGGGCGTAGCGCTCCCCCGGCGCACGGTGAGGGCAGTGACCGTATTCAACTCGCCCGCGAGGGTTGGTATCAGTGCCGCGCCGTGCGTATCCCGCTGCACATTGCGTTGGGCGCTCAGGTACAGCGCGCCGGAAATCGCGAGCGCCGCAGCGACGATGAGGGTGACGAATCGCTGCCGGCTCATGTCGCTCTCGATACCGCTGCTGCTGCTGCGCTGCCCGCGCCCGTGGCCGCCGTTCTGCGCCGTCGGCGCAGCACCAGAATGATGACGCCGGCCACGGCCACACAGAGCGGTGCAATGCCGATGTTGATGACCTTGAGCCAGGAATTCAGGCGGTTGATATCGACATCCAGCCCACGCTGAGTCTCGCGCAGTTCCTTGCGCACGCGCGCCTTCTCGGCGACGAATCGCTTCAGCTCCGCCTCTTGTTCCGGCGACAGCATGAGCGATGACTGATCGTTGCGTTTGCCTTGCAATTCGGTCAACTTGGTTTCCGTCTGCTGAAGCTCCGCCTGAAGTTCCAGCGCCTTGCCGCGCAAGCGGTCATCCGCCTGGCGCCGGAGCGCTTCGACGCGCTCGAAGGGCCGCGAGAACGTCGCGCGGCCGCGGACGCTGATCAGCGCGTTGGTGCCGCTCAGGTTGTCGAGAATGTTGGCCACCAAATCGCCGTTGTTGGCAAACGCCTGCGAGACGCGTTGACCGAACACCTCGCGCGTCTGCACCCACATGTAATCCATCAGCAGGTCGGTATCGGCGATGATCACGATATTGGCGGAAGGAGACTTCGCCAGATGGGCCACCGGCGGGCCGGCGGCGGCTTTCTGATCCGGCGGCGCTCCCTGGGGAAACGCGGATTCCACGGGTCCGGTGACGCGTGCGGCGAGAGCGTAGCGTATGCCCGTGGGTTTGAATCCGTCGCGCAAGGTGGCGGGATCGTTAAGCGCATTGAAGCGCTGCGCGGGAATGGGTGCTGCGCTGGCCGAGCTTTGCAGCAGAGGCTCGAACGTGGTCTTGGCGCCGGGCCGCGCGGCGAGCGAGCCGGCCGCGGCGAGATTGATCTTGTCGAGCGACGCCGAAACCACGTCCTTCTGGTTCATGTCGTCATGGCCGAGGCCGAGGATGCCGATGTGCCGTACCGGCGGCGACTGCATGCTGGTGCGCACTTCGAGTCCACGCTGCAAGTCGCCGATGACTTTGGTCGGGTCGTAGTCGACGCCCCAGGCCGCGAGCAGCGGCGCGAGGTCCGAAGAATGATTGGCCATCATCCCGGCCAGGGGATTCGATGGATCCTGACCGCTCGTGTCCGCGCCCGCATTCGGATCGACGAACAGCAGCATTCTGCCGCCGCGCATCACGAATTGATCGATGGCGTACAAAGTCTTCTGCGGCAACGCTTTCGGATGAACCAGCATCAACACATCGACGTCTTTGTCGATGTGATCGACGTCCGCCGTCAAGGTACGAACCGTGAACAGCTCCTGGAGCTGGGTGAAAATCGGCCAGGGTTCGCCCATTTGACCCGTCATCGGGTTGAATTGTCCCTGCAGTCCGATCGAACTCATGAGGCCGATCACCGGCTTCTTCGGCGTGCCCAGCTCATTGACGAGTTTTGCCACGTCATATTCCAGAAATTCTTCTCGATCCGCCGTGAAGCTCGGTATCGCCGAACGGCCGTCGGTGGAATTGGTGCCCGCCAATCCAAAATAGAGCGCGTCACCGCCGGCGCCGGTCTGGAGCGATTGCAGTCCGTATTCGGCGGCCCGGTCCTCGTCGTCCGAGAACGGCTGCGGATCGACGATTCGCAAACGAATCTTGCCGCCGGCACGAGCCGCGAGTTCTTCGAGGAACTCGCGTACCCGGGTGGCGTACGGCATGATCAGCGGCGCCTGCTTGGCGGCGGCTTCGCGCGAGAAATAGAAGTACAAATTGACCGGTTCCTTGAGTTCGGCGAGCACTTGCGTCGTGCCCGGACTCAAGGTGTAGAGCTTGTTCTGCGTGAGGTCGACGCGCATGCCGCGAAGGCCCACGTTCGACAGCATCACAATACCCAAGAACAATACGGCGAGCGCGATCAGCCCCCCGACCCCAAAGCCCGTTCTTCGCCAGCGACTCGCGTTCACCTATTCCGCCTTCTTCATGTCGAGTACCAAGGCCGTGGCGGCCAACCAAAAGCCGATCAGAGCGCCGAAGTACACGAGGTCGCGTAAATCGATGACACCCTTGGAGATGGCTTCGAAGTGAGTGAAAAAGCTCAATGAGGCGATCGCATCGACGATGGCCTGCGGCAGGACGCCGCGTACGAAATCGAGCACCAGCGGAAATCCGGCCAGCAGGAACACGAATCCGACCAGCGCCGCGGTGATGAACGCGATCACTTGATTGCGCGTGGCCGCAGAGAGGCACATGCCGATCGAGAGGAAACCGCCGGCCATCAGGAAGCTCCCGACATAGGCCGCGATGATCGCACCGTTGTCCGGAGAGCCGAGGTAATTGACGGTGATCCAGATCGGGAAGGTGAGCATCAGCGCCATTCCGGCGAAGCACCACGCCGCCAGGAATTTGCCGACCACCGCCTGCCACAGGGTGAGGGGCAGCGTCATGAGCAATTCGATGCTTCCGCTGTTGCGCTCCTCGGCCCACAGGCGCATCGAGATGGCGGGAATCAGCACCAGGTACAACCAGGGATGCCAGCGAAAGAAGGACTGCAAATCGGCCTGACCGCGTTCGAAGAAACCGCCCACCTGAAAAGTGAACACCGCCGACAGAACCAGGAATATGACGATGAAGACATAGGCCAAGGGGGTCGCGAAATAGCTGCGCAGTTCGCGCCGGAATACCACGAGGATTTTACTCACGCACCGGCTCCTTGCGCGGCGTCGGAAACCGCGATGCCCGGCGGTTGCGTCAGCGAGCGGAACACCTCGTCGAGACGCCCCGATTCGAGATGCAGTTCAGGCACGTCCCAATTGTTTTTGACGATGATCGCGCTCACCGCCGACAAGGTATTGGCGCCCCGCTTCGGCACCGCCGTGAGCCGGAGCTCGCGCGCATCGACTTCCACGGCGGCGACCTCCACGAGCAGGGCGATTTCGCGGCGCGCCGCATCGAGTTGCTCGGGTTTTTCGAAGCGCAGGCTCACGGCATGGTGGTAGCGGGAGCGAGCCTCGAGAGCAGTCGGGGTTTCGTCGGCGACGATGCGGCCGTTGGCGATGATGATGGCGCGCGTGCACACCTCGTGGACCTCCTCCAAGATGTGAGTGGAAACGATGACCAGCTTGTCCTTGCCGAGGTCATTGATCAGGCGCCTCACTTCATGCTTTTGATTGGGGTCGAGGCCGTCGGTCGGCTCGTCCAGGATCAGGACCTGCGGGTCGTGAATCAATGCCTGCGCGAGACCCACGCGGCGTCGAAAGCCCTTGGAGAGCGTCTCGATGACCTGCTGGATCACCGGGGCCAATCCCAGCCGGTCGACGACGATGGCGAGCCGCTGGCGCCGCCGCTCTCCCGTCAGGCCGCGCACGTCGGCGACGAAATCCAGAAATTCGGCCACCGTCATTTCGCCGTAACTGGGAGCGCCCTCGGGGAGATATCCCATGCAGGACTTGGCCGCCACGGGCGCATCCTCGATGTCGTGCCCGCAGACCGAGACCCGGCCGGCGGAGGGCGCAACGAAGCCTGCGATCATGCGCATGGTGGTGGATTTGCCCGCGCCGTTGGCGCCCAAGAATCCCAGCACTTCGCCCGGCGCCACGCTGAACGTCAAATCATCGACGGCCAACTTGTCGCCATAGCGTTTGGATAAATTTTTTGTCGTAATCATGGGCGCCTTTGAGCGTTCATAGACGGAGGAGGTTCAAAAATTTTGAGCGCGATTTTATCGCGGATATTTCAGGTGGCAACCCATTATTCCGCGGTCGCCCGCAAAGCGCCGCCGGCTAGGCGCCCCCGGTCTTTGCATCGATGGCAGATTTATTTTCTTTGAGTATACGCCGTACCTCGGGCAGCGTCGGCCGGTCCGCCATGCGCGCGATGAGTTCCGGCAACTCGTACCACTTCCGTCCCCATTGCACCAAGCGGGCCGCATCGGCAATGACCTGCGCGCGTGCGACATCCGAGGGCCCGCCGCGCTCGGAGGGTGCGGCGGGGGAGATTTTGGGGGCTGTTTTACCGCTGGGGCGTGCGGGCTTCGCCGGCTGCTTTGCTGCAGACTTTGAGGCCGGTTTGGCGGGCACCGCAGCCTTGCGTTCGGTGCGGGCGACCTGTGCGGTACCCGCGGGGGGCGGTGTGCGTTTGGCGGCAAGAAATTTCGGCATCTCCCGCGTGGCCGTAACCGAGACCGCCGGGGTGCGCGCGGAGTCGTCCAGCGTGCGTTTGGCGTCGGGGAATATCGGCATTTCCCGCGTGGCCGTGTCCGTCGCCGGGGGCGCGGTGTGGTCCGGCGGTCCAGCCGCCAAGGAACGCTCGCTCTGCGCATCGGCGAGCGGGATGAAGCGCTCGATGTGTTCGGATCCCACGAGGTTGGCGAGGAAGATCATCAGCTCCAGCGAATCCGAATACTTCGCGTCGCCCGTCTTGACGCGTTCTTCGACATGGGCCTTGAGGGCGAGAGTCTTTTGCTTCGCGACATCGATGATCCACCGGCTCGGCCGCTGATGTTCCACCCAGGGCTGGATCTTCCAATAGCTGTCGTCGTCGAGCGAAGCATACTTGGCATGGAGCTCGAGGCTCTTGAGCCATTTTTCCAGTAGTTCCAGCAGTCGTTGATCGGCGGGTGTTGCCATGGTCTTTGGAGCTCCAGGACGCACCCTAAACGAACCGCCGCCCGATGGCTAGCGGTACATCGCGACTCGGCCGCGTTAGACTGCCGGCTATGTGTGGAATAGCCGGCATTGTAGGTTCGAGGGCGAGCGTCGAGATCGCCCGCAGCATGGCGCAGCGTCTGCGGCATCGCGGTCCGGACGGCGAAGGGGACTGGGGTCAACCCGGAGTCGCCCTGGCTCATCGCCGGCTGGCCATCTTGGACTTGTCCGAGGGCGGTCACCAGCCCATGGTGTTCGATTCCCAGGTGCTGAGCTACAACGGAGAGATCTACAACCACGCGCAATTGCGCGCCGAGCTTCCGGGACCATGGCACTCGACCGGGGATACCGAGGTGCTCGTCCATCTTCTGGCGAAGCAAGGCAGCGCCTGCCTGCACCGTCTGGTTGGGATGTTCGCGTTTGCCGCTTGGGACATGCGCGAGCAGCGCCTGCTGCTGGCCCGCGATCGCTTGGGCATCAAACCCTTGTACTACCAGCTGCTGCCGGACGGTATCGCGTTCGCCTCGGAGCTCAAGGCGCTGTTGGTTCTGGGTCAGCCTGAGATCGATCAGAGCGCCGTGCGTGATTTCCTGTTCCACGGCTATATTCCCGCACCGAAAACCATTTATCGCGGTATCGCGAAGTTGCCCGCCGGACACTGGCTCACTTGGGCTGCGGGCCGCGTCCACATCGAACGCTACTGGAATCCGTCGCCCGAGATCATCGCGCGCAGCACCGCAGACACCGTGCGGGAACGCGATGCCTTGCTGGGCGATGTCGTGCCGGCGCATACATTGTCGGATGTGCCGGTCGGGGTCTTCTTGA
>Ga0073928_10011019_pt1 | contig 10623 bp, 12 predicted proteins | sample PaiPotPPA55metaG_FD_76969 | JGI IMG/M metagenome (GOLD analysis project Ga0073928, IMG submission 76969) | Iron sulfur acid spring bacterial and archeal communities from Banff, Canada, to study Microbial Dark Matter (Phase II) - Paint Pots PPA... ...
GTCGCGCGACCGCAGGAGCGAAAGTTTCTCGGGTTTAGCTTTACCGCCGGTCCAGAGGTCAAGCGCGCTATCGCGCCGAAGGCCTTGAATCGGTTTAAGCAACGAATCCGAGAAATCACGCGACGGGCAAAGAGCGTCAGCATAGCGACGACTATGGCAGAGTTGGCTCCGTATATGGGGGGCTGGCGCTGGTATTTTGGCTTTTGCGAAACGCCTGTGGTGCTGCAATACCTCACGCGTTGGGTCCGGCTGCGACTTCGGGCCGCGCTTTGGCGGCAATGGAAGACACCGCGTCGTCGCCGGGCGGCGCTGCTCGAACTGGGCGTGCTTCCGCGACTAGCAAGTCACACTGCTAGCAGCGGTCGTGGTCCCTGGTATCTCGCCCGGACCAAGGCCCTCTCGGTGGGGCTCTCAAATGTGCACTTCAAATCGCTCGGTCTTCCTTCATTGGTCGAGGAGGGCTAGCTCAACCAATCGAACCGCCGTGTACGGACCCGTATGCACGGTGGTGTGGCAGGGGTCAGCGGGCAACCGCCGCCCCTATGCTGATCAACGTCCTGTATCAGCCTAACACGTGAACGCCTCACTTCATTGGATCCAAGGTGCCCTTCTCCGACTTCGGCTATGCTGCCGCAACTAGAATTGTTGCTTTTCTGGAATGGTCGTTGTCGCAAGTTCTTGAAATCGAGCAACTCTGGGGATTCGACGCAAATACGTTTGCATGATCATTTCAAAGAGACCTTCCTGCGCAACGCGTAAACCATGCCCGCTAGCGAGCGCACCGGTAGCAACAAGCCTGTCTTCTTCTTCTGAAATCATTCGCACAAGCTGACGGCCGCGCTGTGTTAGTGGTGCCACGAATTGAGGGTGTCGCGCGCTCGGCTCATCCCACTCAAGCAGACAATCCGCGAAGTTCACGTCGGCCAAATGCTATGCGACCAGGAACTTAACGTAATCGAACAGAAACTCGTGTTCTTGCCCACCGATCCCAACGCCTACCTCGGGAGGGGCGGTATTATCACTATTCAAATTAAACTCCGCAGTCTCCCACGCGAGGTCCATACCGAAATATAAAGATCGGCAAATATTTGTCAGGCCTAGGACAAATAGATCGAACCAAGAGATCGGAAACGAACCATTGCGCGCGTGTGTCCGGACTAAAGTATTCAAAACCTCAGCGATATTCTCAATAAACGCATCCTTTGATACGCCAGCGGTTCTGAACAGTTCTTCAGGCGTTGTGTTCTGAAGAACATTCCGTTTCGGCACGGCAAGGTAAACGTGCGACGATTGTTCCGGGCTTCGCAAAGCTTGTCGCGCATCTACCCAATAGGAAACGTTATTCTCGGGAGAGTGTAGTATGAGAACTAGCGGCAGCGGATATCGCTCCCAATAGCTCCTATGCTTTTGTTCTGGGTAAAAATGCCAAGCGTCATTGTCCGCGTTCTGAAAAAATGATTGCCCGCTTTTGATTTGAACTCCTATCAATCGCCCCGTGGCTCGCCCATCTGCATCTACGAACTCGATATGCCCATCAACGCCTACATCGCTTGCGGAAGTTTCACGCCAGATAAGATTCATCTTCGCAGCCGCAAGGGCGACAGCCGCAACACCAACTCGCTCCTGCATCAATGTAGCTGGAGCTTGGGGAAATGTGTCTTGCTTTTCAGTTGCCATGGTGAAGGTACCCTAAATATTCAAGAAAGATGGACGGGCTGTTCAGAGTCTGTGCGCAACGGCTTGCCTTAGAGCGTGTAAGAGTAAAATCAGTACCTGACCCGAAACGTGGGGCTGTCTCCTCCGGGCGCATTTTCCGCCGGTCATAGAGCCGCGTCGTCGAGACGTTGGCGTGGCCGAGCCATTCCTGGACCTTGGCGATATCGGCCTCATGGGAGAGGGCGTTGGTTGCCGCCGTGGCGCGCAGCGAGTGGACGCATAGACCATTCACTTCGGCGCTGACGCCGGTCTCCAGGCCATATTTCCGGACGATGTTGTGGTAGACCGAACCGGGAGAGAGCGGACGGTCGAGATCACCCGTGCTGTTGTTCGTCACCGGACGGAACACGGGGGCGGCGGTATCGGCGCCGTGGCCGGCGACGGCCAGGTACGCCTCGATCAGCCGTTGCGCCATCGCATGCGTGGGCACGAAGCGGACCTTGTCGCGCTTGCCCTTGACCCGGAAATGCATCACGCCCTGACGGCTCTGCATGTCCTTGACCCGCAGGCCGCACAGTTCCTCGCGGCGGATGCCGTGATAGAGCAGGGTAGCCAGGATGGCGCGATCGCGAACGCCCTTGAGCGTGTCCGCCGGCGGCGCCTCCAGGAGCTTGCGCGCCTGGGCGTCACCCAGCGCTGGCGTGGATCCTTCGTTGCCGTTCGCCATCGGCCGCTTGACGCCGTCGACGGGATTGCCGGCGACAGCATTGCGCTCGCAGAGATAATCGAACAGCGAAGAGAGCGCCGAGAGCTTGCGCCGGATGCTGGATGGCGACAGCCCGCGGGCCTCGAGGTCCTTGCGCCAGGCGATGACATGCGCGCGCGTGACGGTGCGCAGCTCAGCCGGACCGCCTAGGCCGGCGAAGCGACTGAATTCTCCGACGTCGACCTTGTAGGCCCGCCGAGTTTTAGGATTGGTGATGTTGGCGAGCCATTCGAGCTCGGGTGGCACCTCGGCCAGCTGCCCATACTTCGCCGGTGTCAGAGTCCGCTTATCAACCGCAACCAGGTCCTTCGCCATGTCCGCCCCCGTGTTTCACGCCGCCCTACTCCACGGCATTTCTAAACTGATTATGTATTTTTATCGGTTTAGGAAAGAGGAAAAGAGGGGGCCAAAAACCTGCCTTTTAGACGGACCTGATTGGCGAAGAAAAAACGAATATGGTAAATCGTCGTCGTGACTCTGAAGACCTGCAAAGTTTCCTGTTTCGATCTTAAGGAAGTTAAAGATACGGTTGAAGTTAGTGCCGGCAGCGTCTACGAGGCGGTCGCCCAGGCTCTGCGGATTTTCCGCGACAATGAATGGGTCGAGCACCTCGGGCACGGTCAGACGCCGATCACTGTTAAAGTAAAGTCTCCCGAGATCGAGCATACTGTTCGTGTCCAAGATTTCGAGCGCTGGCTGGAAGCGACTCCGCGATCACCCGCCGAGATGATTTTGAAAAATCGGTTGCGCGAAATCCTCGCAAAAGGCCGTTGATGCCGGTGATGCTGCCATATTATCCGTGTCGAGCATATTAAGGTCGAATTCCACAATGCCGGACAACAACAACTTCTCAAAAGGTCTGATCGCTACTCGACTACTCGCCGAGAGCTTGGTCAAAGCGATGAGCTGCTTCCCGTCGGAGCCCGATTCTGAGACCGCGGCCTATCAAGGCGTAGTTCATTTTTTCTTCTGTAAAGCTTATAAGAGCTATCAGGCCTTTGCATTACTGTGTGAGTGCGGCTTTGTGGAAGACGCCGAAATATTGTCGAGAACCATCTTTGAAGTATGGATGCAGGCTCAGTACATGAGCACGGACCCAAGGGAGCTCGTCCGCAAATTCGCTGAATACGACCGGGTTCGACGATACCTCCAATACTGGCGCCTCAAGCTTGTGGACAGCGACCGGGCTCGAGTGATCGTGTCTAAACTAGAGTCCGACTCCTCCTTTCCGGGCTTGAAGCAGCAGTACGACCGAATGAGCGGTCAATTTTTGAAAACCAACAGAAAAAAGGGTGATAGCCCCGAGGACTTCGCCAGCAACTGGTGGGGAGGCAGCATTCGTTGGTTAGCAAAACAGACACAAGTCGACGACATTTACGTCTCCGTATATGGCGCCCAATCCGACCTGGTACATAGCTCTTCAGGATCGATGGACGAATACGTCACCAAGACTGAGGACGAATGGCTTGCTAAGTGTTATCCGGACGGAAACCATTCGGACCTTCCGACCACGGTTCGCTGGGCAAGCATATTTTTTCTCGGCATCTCGAAACAGGTAAACGACGCGTGGAAGCTCGGCTTGGAACAGGAGATCGGGGCGACCCTCTCGGAGATTGAGAAGATAACTGTATCGTCCTAGGGAAGAAGCTGCGCCCGTTTTCCAATTTGTGCGAACTCGCTTCTCGTAGATACCCTTGGCACTTTTCGAGACACTTCTCCTTACTCAGCATCTGGCTTTCCACTCCGGTGTGCTTAATCTGAATAAGGCGCGTGAGAAAGGAGCCAGGCCGCACAAGCCTCTTGGTTTCTTAACTCGCGCACCCTTTGGTTTACTAGTAATCCTGTTCCGTTGCTACTCAGACCCAGGTTCAGGGCAGTGAGGGTTACTGAGCCCCCGCGCGCATTTTGAAGACATTAAGCCGATGGTAGTTGAGGGCGTCCATGAGCTGCGGTCTGAGGCTACCGGCCAGTTTCAGCGGTCGGCGGTGAAATGATTTGTATGAAGTGCTCTTAAGTTCCGGTTTCACGACCACGGTCCAGGTTGAAGTCTGAACGCAGATCAGACCGAGGTCGAACAGCGAGTGGAGGTCTGCGCGGAGGATGAGGCCATTCCCGACGTGATTTGCGTCTTTTCCTGGAAAGGTTCGGATATGCGCCGCCTCGAGCGCCGCATCTGCGTCGCAACCGGAGATCACGCAGCGGTGTCCATATGCGTGTAGCAGGTCTTGACGGAACTTGGGTTGGCCGCGACGTACATTGATAACCGCTTCAACTCGTTTCCTCTGTTTCTCTTCATCCTCATCGGGTGGTGGATCGCCATTAAGATAACCGGTGAGCAACTCTTTGAGCCGCGCCTCGATGCGTCCGTCGATTGTTGTTCTGCCTAAATGACCGTTAGGCCATTTCCAGGATGGATGATTCTTGCGGAGGAAGGCCAGTGAGAGGGGCCGGTCCAGAAGCGCAATCTTGCGAACTGTTGCTGTATACCGGCCATAGCCATAGCCCTGCCCTCGGTCCTTTGGTTCAGTTCCGATAACGCCGCGTGCTGCGAGTCCAAGGTCTGGCAGGTGAAATAAAGCCTGGTCACCCGCATGGGTCCCCTTCGAGACAAGCCAACTTATAGGCTTGCCGGTCGTGGCCGCGTTCAGGACCCAAGCGACCTCTTCTCCTTTCCTCGCAGGTAGTATGTGTATCATAGCCAAGCCCCTTTCGAGACAGAATCAAAGCTAATCATAAGGACGGGAGAATGGCTATGCGGAAATCGCGCTGACCTATAATCGGCCTTCTCCACGTTCCATAAAGGGTCCTTTGTGAAACGTGGAGGCGGTTCCCTTCCAGGGTGATGCCAGTACCTAACTGCGACGTGCGATTCTATCCCCCAGCACGTTGAGGCGGAACGGTAACATCGGCGGTCGCCGAAAAATAATCATCCTCTCCGGACGTGTACTGAATGATGGATGTGGCGAGGTGAGCAGCAATTTCATGCGGCCGCGGATTTTGGCCCGCGTTCCATCCCCTGTGCGACGCGGCTTTCCTGCCACCGGTTTCGCACCAACGAGGTGCGACTGTGGTTGAGCGTCATCGCCTATAACCTGGGGAACTTGTGGCGGCGGTTGGTGAAGACCGGCGGACGGCTCATACAACATGCGCGCTACTACTGGTTGCTGTTGGCGGAGAGCCATCTGACGCGGCGGCTGTTCGCGGACCTGCTGCGGAAGATAGCGGCGCTCCCATCGCCAGCGGGATAAAGTGAGCGCCAAGCGGAGCAAATTTCGATGACCACGCGGGACGCAGGGAGAAGTGTCGCCAGAATCGATGGCGAAAACGGCAGCTTCAGCCGTCGGGAGCCCGCCATGACGAAACCGGCCCCTCCCCCGCACTACTGGGAACGCTGCGGGCCAAAATCGGCTAAACCTTGCAGAGGAAAGCCGTTCGATCTACAGAACGGAGTTGGAATTGGAAAGTCAAAAAGGAAATGCCAGTTGAAATCGTAGGTTATGACTGAAGAACCGCTTCTTTGAAGAGCCAACCGCGTGGCCAAATGGAGCAACATGCCGAAAGAGAAAACCTTATCAACCGGGGTTCTGGTTCGGGATCCGATCTGTGTAAATGCGCACATCGACGTCGCGAATATCGATTCGGCAATCTCAAGGAACGTCAGCGTCGAGATTCTCGATTGGGGGATCGACCAAGTCTGGAAGAATCCAACGCCGCTGTCCGTCAGCCCCTCTGGTCCTGTAGCCGTCGGTCCGCACACCCATCAATCGTTCCTGGCGCTTATAACACAGTCTACGGCGCAACCGATGCTCGCGCTGGCTCTTTACGAGATCCGCGTTACGGTTCCGGACGACGGTCCGCTTATCATCAACTGCTTCGGTCTGGACGCCAACGGCCATATTGTCGCGGGGAACACCGTGCGCCACAACCAGTTGGTTGAACTGACACCTTCGCTCACGCGTTGTTGCTGTCTAAATTCGATCGCAGAGCTGAGAGCGCTCGCTGCTGGAGCGTTTCAGTGTGTGACTCTACTCGGCTATTACGTCGCGGGCGACGGCGGGGGTGGAGATTTTTATTGGGATGCTGCGGCCTCTGACGCCGACGATGCGGGCACGGTCATTGTACCAGCATCGAATCCACCTACCGGACGATGGAAGCGATCGGTACTCGGTGCGCTTTCGGTGAAAGCATTTGGCGCCAAGGGGGATGCCGGTGACGACACAAAGGCTGTTCAGACCGCAATCGATTCCGGTTTGGGTACAGTCACATTCCCACCCGGGATCTATCGGATTAAGTGCGGAATTACGGTTAGTACGGCTTGCCGCTTGATCGGACTGGGCTCGGGTCCTGGGGGAAACAGCACGGTTGGAAACAATGACGAGCGCGGTGCAATTTTAGAATGGGGGCCACCCGTACTGACGGATAGCATGTTCCTCGTCACGGGGGTGTCGGGCAACGTGTTAGCGGGTGTTGGCACCACGTTTGAAAACCTCCTGTTCCGCCAAGCGGCCGGTAACGGGACCGGAGCGCAGGGGAACGCCATCCGGGTTGGAAACCACTTGACCACCGATGTCTTCAAGCCTTCGTGGACGCGGATTCGCAACTGTACGTTCGAGACCGGGTTGGGTAAGGACGACTGGACCTACTGCATATATCTCGACGGTTCCGGCACCTCGGGTCCAGCAGCGGGGTTTGGCATCCGCGACACCTGGGTCGAGAATGTTCGCTGTGTTTCAGGCCCTAACGCCAAGGGGTCGATCCATGCCGTTGCGGCGGGGAATCTCTACATTCTGGATTCCCTAATGAACGTCAACGGTCGCATCGAGGTGACTGGCGCGGACTTCGCACATCGCTCCGCGGGAGTCTTCCTTAATAACGTGAATGCCCAGAGAGTGATTCTTGATCAGGTTCAACAAGTGATCGCAGTCGGAGGACTTTGGAATACCCTCACTACTACGGCCAATACAGCCGATTGCGACCTTCGTCCCGGATTTTTGGAGGACGACCCCGCTTTCAACGCGATCAACAGCTCGCTATGCGTCGGCGTGCTCGCTAAGCGCGGTGCGCCGATCTGGGTCGCTCCAGGAGGTGTCGAATACCGCTCGCAGTCGTTTATGTGGCGCGCTGGTGTGCGTGGAACCCTCGGCACGGCGGACAATCAAGACCTTGCATTTCTCAGCAACGGTACCGCACGCCTGCTTATAGAAAGCACTGGATCAATAAACCTTGCGCCAGGTGGCGCTCTGCCATTGAACGCGTCAGACGGCTTCACGTACATTCCTACTTGTGCCGGAGTTCCAACTGGAGTGCCTTCGACCCAAGTGGGCTCCGTCGCATTGGTCTACGACACCACAAATAACAACTTCTACATATTTAATGGAACGTGGAAGAAAGTGAGCTTAACTTAACAGTGGCTATTTATCTCATAACACGATTACTTTTACACAACTGCCTTTATCTCTCACCAAGTGAGACTCGACGGGCTTGCAGTAGGTCGACGCAATAATTCTTCAGGAACAGCTTGTGGGCCACTCCTCTACCACTTCTTTGAATTGAAGACCGACGGGTTTCATATCGGCGGCGACGATCGACTCAGCTACGCCGTGTGCCCATAGCGTTCAACCATGCTAAGAGGTAGTACTATTTTTGTGTGCAGCGGCGCACGCCGCGTCCGATTGAAACCAGCCTTATGTTTCAAGAAGGGTAGGTTTCGCATCATATGAAAAATGATATTAAACCACTGAAGCGAAGCGCTCATAAGAGCGCTAAGCGGGCTTTCAGAACGGATCGACCCCTGAAAGTTTCGACACCGCCTACCCTGAAAGACGCCATGGCTTTGCGCGACGAACTAAATTGGTAGAGTTACCCACTGTGATAATTGGTGACAGCCTTCGGTTAGTTCTTGATGACGCCCATTTGCTTCAGGTCATCGTGGTGCTGGTCAATACATTTGCGATGGGTGTCAGGGAATTCTTGCTCGAGCACACCGATGTCTTTGCGTGCGCCACCCGAGGCGTCAGTGGCGTCATAGGAAGCATCGGAGAAGACCTTCCAAGCGCTAACATGCTTCCCCAAGGCTTCGCATATTAAATTGGCATCTCTCGTCCGCTGACCTATGTCCCTTAGCGCATGGCCAAGGCCTGTCTGCGTTGTCGCCCAATTTCGTGGCACACGCTCGCGCGTGCACTCCTTAAGTGCCGCGTTGAAAGCCGCCACCGCCTGCTCAAGGCGAGCGGTCCCGGACTCGCGCTCGCCGAGGTCCATGAGCGCAGTACCTAGATTGTTCTGCGTCGCTGCCCATTCCAACGGTACTCGTCTGCGGGTCAACTCTTTAAATGCCTCGTTGCAGGCAGTGATCGCCTGCTGGAGATGTTCGGAACTGGACTCCCGCTCGCCCAAGCTCGTTAGCGCCTGACTCAGGTTGTTCTCCGTTTCGGAGTCGTTTTGGATGAGAAGAGCAGGGCGCGCAACCCTCAATGGAGCTTGCCTTGAAAGAATCGGCTACGCGGAGGATACTGGCCGGAGTTGGACTTTAGGAAACGCGGAATACGCCGTTGATATAGTGAAAGGCGTCTTCATCAAAGGCGGCCCGGTTTACGAAGGTTCGGGCTTCTAGTGGTAACGCATCACCGATTGCCAAATCTCCTAAAGGACCCGACCGCTCACACGCTCCGTGCGGGCGAGCTCGAAGCAGTTTTCCTACCAGCCCACGGAATGCTCGGTGCGTCGCTTCGACATCGGGGAGTGGAGATACTCGGACGAGTGGAAGACCTCGGAGTCGCTGCGGCCAGAGGAAGCAGCGCCGGAATCCCGTTTCTCCATCCATGGGCGAACCGGCTTGCTGAGCCGCGGTATCGTGTTCAGGGCCGACCGGTTGAGCTTGATGTGTCGTCGCCACTTCTGCATCTCGACGAGCATGGGCTTCCAATGCACGGCGTGCCGTGGTCATTACTCTCGTGGATTGTGATCGAAGCCAGACAAGATTCTGTTTCGGCTCGGCTTGAATGGTCGACCAGTGATCTTCTTAACATCTTTCCGTTTAGCCACCACGTTGAGCTGACGGCGAGTATCCAGCCCGACGGCCTCACCCTGAAAACGACATTGGTCGCCGGTTCTGAGAATTCAGTACCGGTGAGCTTCGGTTTTCATCCGTATCTCAGGATTCCAGAGCTTTCGCGTGCGAACTGGCAGTTGGAACTACCCGCGATGCGCAAGCTTTTACTCGACAGTCGTGGGATCCCGACCGGCGATGAGGAACCCTTTGGAGGATTCAACGCGCGACTCAATGAAAACAGTTTCGACGATGGCTTCGCCCTCATGCATGAGCGGACATCATTCACAGTCGCGGGAGCCACACGCAGAATCAGTGTGGATCTGCTTGAAGGTTACCGTTACACGCAGGTGTTCGCACCCAAGGACAAAGATTACATAGCACTTGAACCGATGACTGCACCGACGAGCGCCCTCACTAGCGGCCGCGAGCTCCGACTCGTGGGTCCGGGCGAGCGATTCCGGGCGGTGTTCAGAATCCGTATCGATGCAGCGCAATGACGCCGCCAGGTACCCCAGGAGTCGAGTATCACTAACTACCCAATTCCGATGCAGTCCCTGCGCTGGCTGTACGTCGATTTTAACAGCTACTTTGCGAGTGTTGAGCAGCAACTACGACCCGAGCTGCGCGGCAAACCGATAGCGGTTGTCCCGGTCGAAACCGATTCCACCAGCGCAATTGCCGCAAGCTATGAAGCCAAAGCCTTTGGGGTAAAGACCGGGACCAGGGTACATGAGGCCAAACGCTTATGCCCCGGCCTCGTCTGCGTCTTGGCTCGACATGAGTGCTACGTCGATTTCCATCACCGCCTGATTGAGGAGATCAGATCACTACGTGCAGCGGAGGAGCAAGAATCGACACACGCGGCCGAACTCGGCGCACAGAGCGGTTCGGGAAGTCATGCTCGGAGCGTTGCCGAGCGAAAACAAAACTGTAAGTACGACCTGATCAGCCTGCGTAGAGCAGTGGGCGAATTCATTGGAACGCTCGCTAGTGAGGAAGGACTTGGACTTGATCCCATGATCATCGTCGGCTCGCACGGAAAGGCTGGGTCACCAAACGGATTCATGCCGTAACAGCGCTTTCCGAGCCTGGTCGAAGCATCGATTATTTTGCAACGGGCTCGGAACTAAGCGTCTGAACGGCCGTCCAA
>Ga0073928_10011021_pt1 | contig 10621 bp, 10 predicted proteins | sample PaiPotPPA55metaG_FD_76969 | JGI IMG/M metagenome (GOLD analysis project Ga0073928, IMG submission 76969) | Iron sulfur acid spring bacterial and archeal communities from Banff, Canada, to study Microbial Dark Matter (Phase II) - Paint Pots PPA... ...
CCCCGGAGGCCGGCTGCGCAGCGGCGATCGAGCGCACCGCGCCGCTCGAGCGAAGGACGAAGCCGGCCTCGCCATGCTGGCGCAGCACAGCGAGGCCGCCGATATGATCGACGTTTGCGTCGGTGAACAGCATGCCGGCGATCGGCGTGCCGCGCCGCCGCCGCGGATGGAGCGGCGCAAATGCCTCGATCTGTTCGGCGACGTCGGGCGAGCAATTCAAGAGCAGCCATCGCTCGGCGTCGGCGCTCACCGCGACGCTCGATTGAGTTCGTCGCGGTCGCCGGCCTTCGCGCGCGGCCGCGCAGTTCGCGCAGGCGCAGTTCCACTGCGGCACTCCGCCGCCCGCGGCCGAGCCGAGCACGCGAACGATCACGGGCGGCGAGCGATCAGCTCGCGTTCCTCGTCGCCCTCGCGGAGCGCTACGACGAGCCGATGATCCCCGCTTAGCGAGCAGACGGGATCCGTCGCGCCGGCGTCGCCGGTGAGCAAGAACGCCTGGCATCGGCAGCCGCCCCAGTCGATTTCGCGGCGCTCGCACGAGCGGCACGGTTCGGGCATCCAGCCGGTTCCGCGATAGCGCCGAAACGACTCCGAGTCGCGCCAGATCTCACTCAGCGGCCGGTCGCGGACGTTCTCAAAGCGCAGCGTGCCGATCGCGGCCGCGGCCGGACAGGGTAAGACGGTGCCGTTGGGCGCGACCGTCAGGAACTGCCGTCCCCAGCCGTTCATGCACGGTTTGGGAAAATCGTCGAAGTAATCGGGCAGCACGTAGACGATCTCCATCGCGCCGCGATGCCGCTCGCGCGCCGCGGCGACGACGGCTTCGCCGCGCTCGACCTGTTCGCGCGACGGCATCAGCGCCGTGCGATTACGGTAGGCCCATCCGTAGAATTGTACGTTGGCCAGCTCCAGGCGCCGAACGCCGAAGCGTTCGGCCAGCGCGACGACGTCGGCGATCGCGTCGTGGTTGCGCCGGTGGAGCACGCAGTTGAGCGTCACCGCGACTTCGCGCTGCAGTGCGCGCGCCAGCGCGTCCAGCTTGCGATCGTGAGCCGCCGCGCCCGCGATGCGGTCCGCGAGCGCCGCCTCGGGTGCCTGGATGCTGATCTGCACGTGATCGAGGCCGCCTGCGATCAGTTCGTCGAGCAACGCGTCGTCGAGGAACGTGCCCTGCGTGATGAGATTGGTGTAGAGACCGGCGTCCGACGCGCACGCGACGATCTGCGGGAGATCGCGGCGCAGCGTCGGCTCGCCGCCGGAGAAGTGTGCCTGCACGACGCCGAGCTGCGCCGCCTGCGCCAGCACGCCGCACCACTTCTCCGTGGAAAGCTCGTCGCGGTATTCGCTCAGCGCTAGCGGGTTGTAACAGTACGGGCACTGCAGATTGCAGCGATAGGTGAGCTCGCACAGCAGCGACATCGGCCGCGGCACACTATTCACGTTTGTCATCCTGAGCCCTTCGACTACGCTCAGGACAGGCTCCATCGAAGGGATGAGCGTGTCGAAGCATGACGAATCCACGAACCTCTAGCCGTTCGAATAACTCTTGTACGTCGGCGTGCGCGCGCTCGAGCGTCACGTCGAAACGGGAAACGATTGCGGTAACGATCTCGTCGACGCTGCGCTCTCCGTCGATGAGCTCGAGCGCGGCCGCGGCGGGTTGATTGAGCACGAGCGCGCCCTCGGGAACGAGCAGCATCGAGACGCCCTCGACATCGCGGCGGAGCCTCACGCCCTTGCCGAAGCGCGGCCGCGCCGCATCGTTCACGAGAAGACGCCGCTCGCGAGCGCCGTCGCATCCAGGATTCCCCACAGCACGTCGCACTTGAATTCCAGCGCCGCGATGCAGCGCTGCGCGATCTCGGGCGTCGTCGCCTCGTCCAGCACCCACGCGAGCGCCGTTTCCGCGTCACGCCTGGCGAGGGGAATGCGCCGCCGGAAATACGCCAGCCCATCCGGATCGATCCACGGATAGCGCTCCACGATCGCCTCGACCCGTCGTTCCATTACGGGCGGCCCGAACAGCTCCGTGAGCGACGAGGCCACCGCCTCCACCCACGGCTTCGAGCGCGCGAACGTCACGTAGGCGTCGACGGCGAAGCGCGTGCCCGGCGCGACGCGCCGCTCCGAAAGCACATCCGCCGTATCGAGCCCGACGGCCCGCGCGAGCGCCAGCCAAGCGGCGGTTCCGCCGTCCTGACCGTCGCCGGTGCCGTCGTGATCGACGATTCGCGCGATCCATGCGCGACGATGCGCCGCCGACGGCAAATTTGTGAGAATCGCCGCATCCTTTATTGGGATCTGCTTCTGGTAGTAGTAGCGATTCGCGACCCAAGCCTGCACCTGCGCGCGGTCGAGAGTTCCGGCGACGAGCCGCTGATGGAAGGGATGTTTGTCGTGATAACGCGCCTCACCGACGGCATGGAGCCGGTCGACGAGGTCGAGTGCCGCCGTCGCGATGTTACAGCGCGGCTAGAGTTTCGGCTTGCGAACCGGTGAGGTCAGGTAGGCCGTCACCTCAGCGCCAAGCGGATGCTCTTGAAAGTCTGGCCGCTCCCAATATTGGCGAGGCTGATTCATGCCGTTAGTATACCGTATCCGGACGGGGCGTACGCAACGAACGAACGTTCGCGTAGGCGAGGCGGCGCTGCATCGGCGCGCTGGGAATCCGGACGCGGTCGGCGAGACGAAGGAAGGCGAGCAGCCGCACGTGCCACCAGGTCATGTCGATCTCGAACCAGCGCAGGCCGTGCCGCGCAGAGAACGGGAAGGCGTGGTGATTGTTGTGCCAGCCCTCGCCAAAGGATAGCAGTGCGACCCACCAGCAGTTGGTTGAGCGGTCGGTCGTGCGAAACGTGCGGTAGCCGAGCATGTGCGCGGCGCTGTTGACGAACCACGTCGAATGATAGCTCACGACGAGCCGCACGAATACGCCCCAGATCACCCAGGGCCAGCCGCCGAGGAAGAACAGCAGCGCCGCGAGCGCGAGCTGCAGCGGCGCGCCGAGATATTGCAGCGCACGATAGAACGGATCCGCGTACAGGTCGGGAGCGAAGCGCGCGACTTCCTCCTGCGACGGCAGGGCGACGTTATGACGGTAGAGCCAGTCGACGTGCGCCCAGCGGAATCCCATCCGGATGTCGTGCGGGTCGCCCTCGTGATCGGCGTTCGCGTGATGCTTGCGATGTACGCCCACCCAACGAATCGGATCGCCTTGCAACGCTAGCGTACCGAACAACGCGAAGAGATACTCTACCGGCTTGCGCAGCCGCAGGCTGCGATGCGTGAGAACGCGGTGATAGCAGAGCGTTACTCCGAGCGCGCCGGTGAGATACGCCATGATCGCGGCGACGACGATGCCGGAAGGGCGGAAGAAGGCCGGTATGAACGCTGCTAGCGCACCGACGTGAATGAGCGCCAACCCAGCCCCAGTGCCGTACCTCGCGAAACGTTCCATCGCGTAGCGGTTTTGTTACGCGAATGAAAAGAGCCTGCCTTGGCAGGCAGGCTCTGTGGTAACGCGAGCGGACGCTTTAGTCGCGCTTTAGCGGTACGACGACCGGCGAGTCGCGAAGCAGTCGCGACAGTAAACCGGCTTGTCGCCGCGCGGCTGGAACGGAACCTCGGCCACGCCGCCGCATTGGCTGCAGGTTGCTTTGAACATCTCGCGCATGCCGCCGCCGCCGCCGCCACCGCGGCTCCCGCCGCCGTTGGACGAGCGGCCGGCTTTGCGCGCCGCCCGGCAGTCCGTGCAGCGGCTGGGCTTGTTGGTAAAGCCCTTCATCGCGAAAAATTCTTGCTCTCCAGACGTGAAAGCGAACTGCTGCCCGCAGTCAACGCATGTGAGCATTTCATCGGTATACATAGAAACGAGCGAATCTCCTAAAACTTGGGGTGACTTGTACTCCGGATCCGACTCGCTTTAGTGGAACTGTAGCGGGCTACGACCTGGGTAACCCATGCAGTATACACCATTGCGACCAAGCCGTCATTGAAATGGGGCAGGGCGCGAGGTTAATTCTGCGAACATACGTTCCAAATCCGGCCCCACGCACGCGCGGGGCTGGTGGTGGCTCCGTTTGTGGCGCCACCTGGCTAGGGTCCGGAGCCCGCCCAGGGAGTCCCGGACCGGCAACCACCTAGTCGAAAGGAAACCATGCCAACCAAGCTCAAGCGCGCCGTCAAAGAGCGGCGCACCAAGCGTAAGCCGTGCAGTTTCTGCACCGATCGTGCCATCGCCGTCAGCTATCGCGACGTCGGCCGCCTGAAGCGCTATGTCTCCGAACGCGGCAAGATCGTGCCGCGGCGGATCTCGGGCAACTGCGCCAAACACCAGCGGATGCTGACCACGGCCGTAAAGCGCGCCCGCCTCATCGCGTTTCTGCCGTTCGGCTCCGAGTAGTCGCATGCGGCTGATTCTCTTGCGCGACGTACCGGTGCTGGGCAAGCGCGGCGACGTCGTGGACGTGGCGGACGGCTATGCCCGCAATTTTCTGCTGCCGCGCAAGCTGGCGGACGAGGCCGGCAAGGGCGCGCTCGCGCAACGCGACGCGCAGCAGAAGGCGCGCGAGCGGCGCAGCCAGCAAGAGCTCGACGACGCCAAGGCGCTCGCCGCGCGGCTCGAGTCGGCCAAGCTCGCCGTGAAAGCCAAGGCCGGCGGAAACGGAAAACTCTTCGGAGCGGTGACCAACGCCGACGTCGCCGAGGCCATCGCCGGAGCGCTGTCGATCGAGATCGACAAGCACAAGATCGAGTTGACCCGCCAGATCAAGGCGCTCGGGTCGTATCCAGTCGCAATCAAGCTCCACAAGAACGTCGTGGCGAAGGCCACGGTGGACGTCGTCTCCGCCTAATCGAATGCCCCAGATCTACGCGGCGCGGTTTCGACGCAAGTTCGGCGTCGAAGACGAGATGAGCCGGTACGTCGGCGCGCTCTACGAGATGCTCTCCTCGGTGCTCGGGCAAGACAAGGTCGTGCTGCGAGCGGGGAAGGTGAACGCGCTGAAGATGATGCGCTCGCAGAACCTGCCCGATCGGCTCTGCGGGTTGCAGCGCCTCGTCTTCGAGGATCCGACGCTCGAGCGCGTCACGACTCGCGCGCAGCAACGCAAGACGCTGGCCGAGATCGAGGAAGCGATGGCCGACGTCATCGCTCAGCGGCATGCAGAGGATTCGATCGACAAGCGCGTCAACGAAAAAATGGCGGAGCGCCATCAGGAGTACGTCAAGGATCTCAAGCTCGAGGCGCTGCGCGAAACCGGCGGCCCCGAGACGCCTGCCTCCCAGGCGAAGCTCGAGGAGCTCAACGCGCTTTCGCAGCGCAACCTCGCGGCCTCGGCGCTGCGGCAGCTGCGCCCGCAGACGCTGCGCGACGTGGTCGGCCAGGAGGCGGCGATCCGCGCGCTGCTCGCGAAGATCAGCTCGCCGTACCCGCAGCACACGATCCTCTATGGGCCGCCCGGCGTCGGAAAGACGACGGTCGCGCGGCTCGTGCTGGAGGTCGCAAAGTCGCGGCCGTACACGCCGTTTGCCAAGGATGCGCCGTTCGTCGAAGCCAGCGGGACGACGCTGCGCTGGGATCCGCGCGAAACGATCAATCCGCTGCTCGGCAGCGTGCACGATCCCATCTATCAGGGCAGCCGGCGCGAGTTCGCCGAGGCGGGAGTTCCGGAGCCGAAGCTCGGACTCGTGACGCGCGCGCACGGCGGCGTACTCTTCATCGACGAGATCGGCGAGATGGACGGTCCGCTGCAGCTGCGACTGCTCAAGGTGCTCGAAGACAAGCGCGTGACCTTCGAGTCGTCGTACTACGACGAAAGCGCGCCGAACGTGCCGGAGTACGTGAAGCGGCTCTTCCGCGAGGGCGCGCCGGCCGACTTCATTTTGATCGGCGCGACGACGCGCGAGCCTGACGACATCGACCCGGCAATCCGCTCGCGCTGCGCAGAGATCTTCTTCGCGCCGCTGACGCAGCATCAGATCGTCTCGATCGTGACGGGCGCGATCAAGCGCCTGGGTGCGCGGGCCGCGCAGCGCGTGGCGCAGCTCGTCGCGACGTATACGATCGAAGGCCGCAAGGCGGTGCAGATCGTCGCCGACGCCTACGGCCAAGCTCTGTATCGCCTTCATCCCGGACGCAACGCGGACGGCCAGCAGAAGAAGCCGTCGATCACCGAGGATGACGTGCACGCCGTCGTGCGGGCGAGCCGCCTGGTGCGGCACACGCTGGTGAAGGGCCGTGCGCGACGCGAGATCGGCAAGAGCTTCGGCCTCGGAGTGCTGCACCATCTCGGCAGCATCATCGAGATCGAGGCGGTCGCCTTTCCTGCGTCGCAGAAGAGCAAGGGCACGATCCGCTTCAACGACACCGCGGGGTCGATGGCGAAGGACTCCGTGTTCAACGCGACGAGCGTACTGCGCGCGGTGACCGGGCTCGACATTGCCGACTTCGACCTGCACATCAACGTGGTCGGCGGCGGAAACATCGACGGACCGTCCGCGGGCCTCGCAATCTTCCTTGCGCTATATTCGGCGCTCACCAGGACGCCGCTCCCGCAGGATGTGGCGGTGACGGGCGAGCTCTCGATTCAGGGCAAAGTGCGCGACGTCGGCGGCACCGTCGAGAAACTCTACGCCGCGCGCGAGGCGGGGATGCGATCGGCGCTGCTCCCGCGCGAGAACGTTCGCGAGGTCGACCACACGCTCGCTGGTGTCAAAATCGTCGGCGTTGGGAGCGTGGAGCAAGTGCTTCGCGAACTGCGTTGCCTTCCCGGCTCGCGGCCCAGAGCTCGACGCAGGTAAATCCAGTTGCGTGTGCCACCACGTATGGCACACTGTCCCCATAAAATGAGGGCTATGCACAGCCGGCCCACAAGCCGTTCACAAGGCGTTCACCGCCGGGGCGCCGCACACCCGACGCGGCCATGAGCGCGCAACCACTTCCGTCGTCCATCGATCGCATCCCGCCGCATAATCTCGAGGCCGAGATGGCGGTGATCGGCTCGGTCCTCGTCGATCGCGAGATCTTCGCGGCCGTCGGGGAGATCTTGCGCGCCAGCGATTTCTACGCGCACGTGCACGAGACGATCTTCGCCGTGCTCTACGAGCTGTACGAGCGCGGCGAGCCGCTCGACAAGATCACGGTCGGTGAGGAGCTGCGCCGCCGCACCCTTTTGGAGCGCGTGGGCGGCCTGTCGTACATCAGCGCCCTCATGGACACGGTGCAGAGCGCCGCCTCCGCGCGCTACTACGCGACGATCGTGCGCGAGAAGTCGGTGCTTCGCTCGTTAATCCACGCCGGTACCGAGATCTCGCAGCTCGGGTACGACGGCGAAGAAGACGTCGCACAGGCTCTCGACCGCAGCGAGCAGCTCGTCTACACGATCGGCGAGCGGCGCGGCGTCACCGAGTTCATGCCGGTCAGCCGCCTGATGAAGGATGCGTTCGATCACATCGACCGGCTCTTCCACCAGCGCGGCGACCGGACGGGCTTGACGTCGGGGTACCGCGACGTCGATGCGATGACGACCGGCTTCCAGCCCGGCAACTTCGTCATCATCGCGGCGCGGCCGGGCATGGGTAAAACGTCGTTCGCGCTCAACATGGCGGTCGCGGCGGCACGCGTCGAGGCGGAGCCGGTCGCGTTCTTCTCGCTCGAGATGTCGAACAGCGAGCTGATTCAGCGCCTGATCTGCGCCGAGGCTCGCATCTCGATGAACGACATGCGGCGCGGCAACATCAAGGCGCACCAATGGGAAGACATCTCGCGCGCGATGGGTGAGCTCAACGAGCTGCCGATCTATCTCGACGACCTGGGCGCGCTGACCATCAGCGACGTGCGCAGCCGCTGCCGCCGTCTGAAGTCGACCGTGGGTCTCGCCGCGATCTTCATTGACTACCTGCAGCTCGTTCGTCCGGCGGCGCTCACGCGCAACTCGAACCGCAACGAGGAGCTCTCGGAGATCTGCCGCTCGCTCAAGATGACTGCTAAGGATCTCGGCGTGCCGATCATCGCGCTCGCGCAGCTCAACCGCGGCGTGGAGATCCGCAGCGAAAAGCGCCCGATGCTCGCAGACCTTAGAGACAGCGGAAGTCTGGAACAGGAGGCCGACGTCGTTGCGTTTCTCTATCGCGACGGCTATTACAACCCCGAGACGCCGGAGCCGGACCTCACCGAGTTTATCATCGCCAAGCACCGTAACGGGCCTACCGGCGCCGTCAAGCTGCGTTTCCAGCGCGAATACACCCTGTTTTTGCCCTACGGGGATGAGTCGCACTATCCCGGCCCGTAAAGGCGGCGTGATGCGCTTCATCTCCGTTTGTCTTTTCGCCGTTGTCGCCGGCGTCGCGATCCCGGCCGCGGCGCAGAACGCACGCGCGGTCGTCACCGACGAGACGCAGCTTCCACGCTCTTCCTATCCCATGCCGACGCCGCCGTCGCAGCTCCTGGTCGCCTCGGACGCGGCCTTCGCGCAGTTTTTGCGCGCCGTCGAGAGCGACGTCGACACAACGCTCGCGACATACGACATTCGCGACAGGGCGACCCTGAGCGACTATCTTTCGACGCGGTTGGCCGGACAGGTAATCGACGGCGACGTCGCCGGGGCGCGCGCCACGATCGCGCGTTTGCGTGCGGCGCAGACCAAACCCGACCGCATGCTGCTCTCCGGCCGGCTCCAACTCGCCTACGTCACGGCGCTCGCCGGCGAGAAATCAAACGGTACGTCGTTGGACTCAGGATTCGCCGCGGCCGATCGCGCCGCGGTCGCGTCGCTGCCGTGGAGCGTCGTGCAAGATTCGGTGCGGCTGTCGGCTGGTTTCGAGCAGGTCGCCACGCGAGACCAAATCGTCGGAGCGGTCGGGCACAACTTCGATCCCATCGCGGCCAGGTCGGGGACGCTCGACGGCCCCTCCGCGCGCGGGCTCGTTCAGGCGCGCGCGCAGCTGCTGCTCCTGCCGCTGTTGCCGGCCGACGCCAAGATTCTCGACGCGTACATCGCCAAGCACAACGTCATGAAGCCCGATATCTGGGCCGTTCGCGACGTGACGCTGCGAAGCTCTCAAATCAAAGCGCCCGTTCGCATCGGCATCCTCGATTCCGGCGTCGATCCGCACGACTATCCCGGCCTGATGTACGGGGGCGACGCGGCCCAGCAGCACGGCCTCGCGTTCGCCGACGACGGCACGCCCTCGACGTCCGATACCTATCCGTTGCCGGCGAACGTCGCGGCAGATTATCCGAATCTCGTGAAGCTCATGACCGGCATGAGCGACATGCAGAGCGGCATCGCTTCGCCCGACGCCGCCGCCGCGCAGGCGTATCTGCGCTCGCTCGACGTCGCACGGGACGAAGCCTTCGAGCACGAGATGGACTTCGTCGGTGAGTACTCGCACGGCTCGCACGTCGCCGGCATCGCGTCGCGCGGCAATCCCGGGGCTCGCATCGTCGTCGCGCGATTCGACGATAACTTGCCGAACCTATCGTTCGCTCCGACAACGCAATGGGCGAACCGCATGGCGCAGAACTTCGCTGCATTCGCCGCATTCTTCCGCAACAACCACGTTCGCGTCGTCAACATGAGCTGGGGCGATCAGGTGAGCGAATTCGAACAGTGGCTCGCGAAGACCGATCCCTCCGGCGACCCTAAGGCACGGGAAGCCAAGGCGAAAGAGTTCTACGCGATTTGGCGCACCGCCGTTGCGAACATGATCGCGAGCACGCCCGGCACGCTGTTCGTCGCGGCGGCCGGAAACGGCGACAACGACGCCACGTTCGCGCAAGACGTGCCCGCCTCGCTGAGCTATCCGAACCTCATCACCGTCGGTGCGGTCAATCAGGCCGGCGATCCGACGGGCTTCACGAGCTACGGCCCGACGGTCGCGGTCTATGCCGACGGCTTTCACGTCCCGAGCAAGATCCCGCAGGGCTATACCGTCAAGTTTTCGGGCACGTCGATGGCCTCACCGAACGTGACGAACCTCGCGGCAAAGTTGTTCGCGCTGGATCCTGCGCTCACGCCGGCGCAGGCGCGCGCGCTCATCATCGAAGGCGCGAGGCCCGTCCCCGGAGGCAACCTCAAGCTGATCGATCCGCGGCGGACCGTCCACCTGCTGCGCGCGGGTTAGCGAATCCCGTAGAAGGGGCGCCGTCGCGGCGTCCCAAACCCGTTAACCATGGTTAGCGTTATCCATGGCTAACAAGGGCAAGCCCGATCTGTTGATGGTCGGCTCCGACCGCTCGCACTCGCGCGCCCGGGAGGACTACGTCAAGGCGATCTATCAGCTCGGCGCCGGCGATCCGGTGCGGGCCGCGGCGCTCGCGCGCTACCTGCACCTGAGCCGCGTCTCGGTAAGCAAGGCGAAGCGACTCCTCGAACGGGACGGCTTGCTCGAGCCCGACGCGGCGCCGTCGGCGCCGCTGCGGCTGACGCGGCGGGGCTGCCGGCTCGCCGTCGCGATGGTGCGCCGCCATCGCCTGCTCGAGACGTTCTTGCATCGTTCGCTGCGCGTTCCGCTCGAGCGCGTGCACGCGGAGGCGGAGCGCATCGAGCACGTCGTGTCCGACGATCTCGCGCTGCGCATCGCAGCGATGCTCGGCAGGCCGCTGCGCGATCCACACGGG
>Ga0073928_10011022_pt1 | contig 10621 bp, 8 predicted proteins | sample PaiPotPPA55metaG_FD_76969 | JGI IMG/M metagenome (GOLD analysis project Ga0073928, IMG submission 76969) | Iron sulfur acid spring bacterial and archeal communities from Banff, Canada, to study Microbial Dark Matter (Phase II) - Paint Pots PPA... ...
GACCCCAACTCGCCAACGACAGCAGCGACGAGCTTCCCCTACGGGACCCCGGGCAAGGTCTCCGCGTCGACAACCGCCATGCCGGACAACGCAGCGGCGCCGCTCACCGGTGGGCCGACTGACACCACATCCGGCTGCAACCTCACCTCGCCGTCAGTGCCCGCTGTGCAGACCGTGGCGTCGCTCCTGGCGTCGCGACAGGGAATGAGCAACGCGCTGCTGGTGGATGCCGCGCACTCTGCGGACGGTCATCCGGTCGCGGTCATGGGACCGCAGGTCGGTTACTACACGCCCGAGATCCTCATGGAAGAGGACCTGCACGCCACTGACGGCACGTTCGACGCGGAGGGTGCCGCCTTCCCGGGTACGAACTTCGTCGTCGAGTTGGGACGCGGGCGCAACTTCGCCTGGTCGGCGACATCGGCCGAGACCGACAACGTCGACCAGCGCCTCGAGATCATCTGCGATCCAAGCGGCGGGGCGCCTGCGGCCAACGGGACCTCGTACAAGCTGAACGGAGCGTGCGTGCCGATGCGGCATGAGACGTTCACCGAGGTCTGCTTCACCAAGCCGGGGGGCTTGGGGGCACCAGTGGTCATCAATCACGAGGTGTACTTCACGAATCCCACTGACCCGGTCCAGGGTCCCGTCCAGGGATGGACCACCTCCGGGGGCGCGCCGGTCGCCGTCGTGAATCAGCGCAGCACGTACAACCATGAGGTCGACTCCGGCATCGGGTTCCTGCGCTTCGGGATGCCTGCGTACACACACGACGCGGCGTCGTGGATGACCAGCGCGGGCAGCATCCAGTACACGTTCAACTGGTTCTACGTCGACAGCAAGACGATCGCCTACTACCAGAGTGGCCTGCTGCCCATCCGTCCCAGCAACGTCGACCCAAATCTGCCCACGTGGGGTGACGGTCGCTCCAACTGGCAGGGCTTCCTCAGCTTCAGCGCGCACGCGCACCAGGTCGGATCGCCGACCGGTTACCTCACGAGCTGGAACAACCGCGGGGCGCCGAAGTTCTCGGCCGCAGACGACAAGTACTCGTGGGGCCCTGTGCAGCGCGTGCAGTCCTTGAACCAGGAGATCAGCAAGCAATTCGCGCTCAACCACGGCAAGATCACGCGGGCCAATCTCGTGACCGCGATGGAGACTGCCGCGGCGGTTGATCTCACCGGCCGGCAGGTGCTGCCGCTCCTGCTCTCGTACGCGAGCCATAGATCGGAACCCGCTGGTGTGCAGACGATGCTGGCGCAGCTGCAGCAGTGGTTCAACACCGGCGCGTTGCGACGCAAGGCCGTCGCCGGGGACAGTCAGTACGCCAACGCGGCCGCCGTTGCGATCATGGATCAGCTCTACCCGGCGCTCAATCGCGCGTTCTTTGATTCGCTCTTCAGTGCGGGCGGCGTGTACCAGCAGGACGGGCTCGACGCAGGCTACGACGTGGTGCCGGTGCCCTTCGAAAACACCCCGAACGGGGCCGGGTCACACCACGGTTCGTCCTACCAGGATGGTTTCGACGGCGTCGACTGGAAGGTCCTGCGCCAGGCACAGGGGATGAGCGTGGCATTGCCGCTGTCAAACACAACGCTTGCAAAGTTGTGCGGCGGCCACGGCCTCGCAGGCTGCGGCGCCGCGGTGGATGCCGCGTTGCTCTCGACGTACAACGCGATGGTGTCCATCAACGGCAGTTCCACGGTTGGATCCTGGACGCAGGATGCAGCCACCAAGTCGGCGGGCCAGACGATGCCGGTGTACGACAACATCCATTTCGCAGCCGTCGGCATCGTGGGCCAGCCTGACATCGACTGGCAGAACCGGCCAACGTTCCAGCAGGTCGTCGAGTTCCCAAGCTGACGCTGGATATCGACTAGCGTCTCTGCGCTGCCTGGTTGTCGCGTGGCTGTTCTTCGATGAGCGACACCTGTCGGAACGTCCTCCACAGCGTCAGGTCGTAGACCGATTTCATCGCGCCGGCGATCACAAAAGGCAGACCGAGGGTGAGCAGCATTCCCTGCAGGAGCGCGCCGGAGATCACGGGGCTGGCAGCCGAGCCGGCGCTACGGGCCAGCGAGGTGACGCTGGCTGCCGCGGTTCGCTCGTCGGGTGCTACCAGCGCCATCGTGTAGGCCTGACGGGTGGGCACATCCATCTGCGAGAGCAACTGCCGAAGGAGTAGCACACCCGCAGCGAGCGGAAAGGTGGGCATGAAAGCCACCGCGGCGAGCAGGAGATTCGATGGCAGGTGACTGAACACCATCGTGTTCAGCAGGCCAAAGCGGCGAGCAAGAGGGACCGCCGCCAGAAATGAGAGGGCAGAAAGCGAATTGGCGGCAAAGAACAGCACCCCCAACGTCCCCAGGGGTACGCCAAATCGCAGGTGGAAGTACAGGGCCACGAGACTCTGGACGATGAGCCCGCCAGCCAGGGCGTCGACGCTGAACAAGGTGGCCAGGCGCACGACGATGGAACGCGAGCGGTGCAGGGCGGGCGTGAACCGCGGTCGCGACCCGCGGTGCTGCGCGCTATCAACCTCGACCGACGGAGACAGACGTATCGCCAGCACAACAGCCACAACGGCAGCGAGGACATAGAGGCCGAACATGAGGCGAATGCCGCTCGACAGGCCGATGCCCGCATGGGTGAGGACATCGGGCAAGCCCGCGGCGAGAGCTCCCGCAGCGCCGGCAAATGAAGCGACCAGGTTGTAGCGCGCGAAGGTCGCAGTTCGCCGCTCGCTGCGCACAATCTGCGGCACGATCGCTTGCTCGATGGGCAGAAACGGAGCTGTCTCCGAGCCCGACGTCCCCAACGTGCCGAAGAAGCCGGCAATCAGAAGTACTGGGTAGAAGGAGAGCAGCCCGAAGATCGCGCCGGTCAGCGCCATCAATCCGGCGAGCACTGCGAGCGTCCGCCGCCTACCCCAACGATCGGCGTACAGGCCGATCAAGTAGGTCCCGAAGAAGTCACCGACGAGCGAGACGGTGATCAGGGCACCGATCGCCACTGGCGAGAGACCACGTTGAGTGAGCGAAACCCCCAGCAGCACGCCCAGCATCCCGTATGCAAACGCGCGCACACCACGAGCAGCGATGACCAGCTGAGCATCGGCAGCATGGGGGTCTCGACCGATGGTTTTTTCGCCTACGCTGCTCACGGACAGCCAGGCTAACGCCTGCGGAGTAGCGTCTTCCAGCGACCGATGCCTTCATCGCGCTTCGTTCAGCCCGGGTCGAGCACAGCTCTTGCCAACCGACGAACGCGCTTCGCGCCAGCGATCACATCGCTCTCCAGGCTCCGGCCGGCGACGACGGTGAACCCCATGATCACGAATGGCCGTCCGCGTGCCGTCACCACGACGCCCGCGGCGCCGTTGACCAGCGCGGGATGCAGCTCTGTGGACGGCAGCGCGGCGCCGAGCAGCGCCGAGTGAGCGACAGCCTCGGCGCCGCGGATCACGGGCGGCGCCGGTGGGCGTTTCACGCCGAAGTCGGAGCGCAACACGGCATCGGGGTCGAGTAATGCAACCAACGAGTTGAAGTCGCCCAAGCGCGCCGCGCTGTAGAACGCATCCACCACCTGGCGCTGACGCTTGATGTCGGGATCCGGTGTCGCAGCGCCGCGCACGCGGCGGCGCGCGCGGCTGGCCAGTTGGCGCGCCGCGGCAGGGCTGCGGTCCAGCATGGACGCGATCTCGTCGAATGGCAGGCGGAACACGTCGTGCAGCACGAAGGCGAGCCGCTCATCCGGGGTCAGGGCGTCGAGCACGACGAGGAGCGCCATCCCCACTGAATCGGCCAGCAGCACCTGCTCCTCGGGCCCGAGGGCGGTGTCTCGGCCGACCACCGGGTCCGGCAGATGCCCATCGAACGGCTCTTCGCGCCGCCCGCTGCGTGACCGCAATGCGTTGAGGCACACGCGAGCCACGATGGTGGTGAGCCAGCCGCGCATGTTCTCCACGTCCTCCGCGCCGGCGTTGCTGAAGCGCAGCCACGCGTCCTGCACAGCGTCGTCCGCTTCGCTCAGCGAGCCCAGCATCCGGTAAGCGACCGCGCGCAGGTGGCCACGGTGCTCCTCGAAGCGTTCGGCCAGCCATCTCTGTTCGTCCATCGGAGTCACATTCCTCGCTTGATACGTGTCATCGCTATGGACACGTGAGCCGGCCGGGTTATGACGCGGCCGGAGACGCCGGGTCAGGCGAGCACAACCGTAATAAGAAAGAGGTGACGGCGATGCGGGTCTTCGTAGCAGGGGCGAGCGGGGCGCTCGGCACCAGGCTTGTCCCGTTGCTGATTGACGCCGGGCATGAGGTGGTCGGCACCGTCAGATCTCCAGAGAAGGCACGGCTCGTTCGTCAGGCCGGCGCCGAGGCGGTCGCGCTCGATCTCCTCGACGCCGCCGCGGTTCGCGCCGCGGTGCTTGACGCACGTCCGGACGCGATCGTGCACCAGGCGACCGCGCTCGCGAACGTGCGCTTCGGCAGCGGCGGGCTCGACCCAGTGTTCGAGAAGACGAATCGGCTGCGTACGGAAGGCACTGATGCGCTGCTGGCGGCCGCTCGCGAGGCCGGCGTGCGCCGCTTCGTCGCACAGAGCTTCGCGCCATACCGGTACATACGTGAAGGCGGGTGGATCAAGACGGAGGACGACCCGCTCGAGCCCAGCCCGCCGGCGAGCGCGCGCAAGACATACGCAGCGATGCTCCACCTCGAGAACGCCGTGATCGCCGCAGGCGGAATTGTGCTGCGCTACGGTGGCTTTTACGGCGCCGCTAACGACGGGCTGATCCGCCCGGTTCGCAAGCGCATGTTCCCGGTCGTGGGCAACGGCAACGGTATGTTTCCGTTCATCCACCTCGAGGACGCGGCTGCGGCGACCGTGCTCGCGCTGCAGCACGATGGGCCGGACATCTACAACATCGTCGACGACGACCCCGCGCCAGTGCGCGAATGGTTGCCGGTCGTCGCCGAAGCACTCCGCGCCAGGCCGCCGCGCCACGTCCCGGTGTGGCTCGCGCGGCTCTTCGGCGGCGAAGCAGCGGTGGTGCTGGGTACGGAGGTGCGCGGCGCGTCGAACGCTAAAGCCAAGCGCGAGCTCGGATGGACGTTGCGCTATCCCAGCTGGCGGCAGGGCTTCTTCGCCGTGTACTCCCAAGCCTAGGCGAGCTCGCGATCATAGCGACGGCGTCGCTTCAGTTCTCGACCCGGAAGTCCAGCAGGAGGTAGCCGGTCGGAGAGGCGACGTGGCGGTCCAGTGTCAAACGCCTCGGCAGCGCCTTGTCGAACAGCTTTCGGCCGTGCATTCGTACGGCTGGGGCGATAACGAGCCGCAGTTCGTCGACCATCCCCGCCTCGAGCAGGGACTGGGCCAGAGCAATGCTCCCGTGCACTCCGATATCGCCACCGGACTGCCGCTTCAGCTCGCTGACGAACTCCGGAAGGTCGCCGTCGATGACCCTGGTGTTCGCCCAGGTCTGGACGGGTTTGGTCGAGGTCGCCACGAACTTCTCGACGCCGTTGATGAAGCTGGCGAACGGCTCGATATGGCTGGCCGGCCAGAACGCCGCCCATTCATCGTAGGTCCGGCGCCCAAGGAGCACGGTTTCTTGGGTGACGACGACGCGGCCGAGGTTCTCCCGCATGACGTCGTCGAAGTCGGTGACGAAGTCGTCCGGCTGCTCTGCGACGCCGTCGAGCGACAACAACTCGTAGACAACTACCTTGCGCATACACCATCTCCTTGGGTGGTCTCGTTGGTGCAGACGCCCGACCGCCCCAAGACTTATCGGCCACCGGCCGAGGTCAGTTCAGTCAAGCTGGCGGGAAGGGGGGGATTCGAACCCCCGAAGGGACTTAACATCCCTTACCCGCTTAGCAGGCGGGCGCTTTCAGCCTCTCAGCCACCTCCCCGTGGGGCCTCCCAGTATAGGTAGTGTTTGTCGCCGCGAATCGCAATTGATAGGAGATCTTGATGCGCTGGGTGACGTACCGGAACACGGACGACGGCACCGATCGCGCCGGCCTGATTCTCGGCGGGAATGTCCACGGGCTGCCCCCGGGCGAGACGTTGCTCAGCCTCCTCGGCGATGACGGCGAGGGCCTCGAGCGAGCCGGCGAGCGCGCTCAACGCGCGCCAGCGGAGATCGTTTCGCTCGACGGCGTCATTTTGCGCGCACCGATTCCGCAGCCGCCGTCGGTCCGCGACTTCTACGCGTTCGAGCAACATGTGCGGACGGCACGTCAGCGGCGCGGGCTCGACATGGATCCCGACTGGTATCAGCTGCCCGTCTTCTACTTCAGCAGTCCGCACTGCATCGCCGGGCCCGACGAAGACGTGCGCATCGCGCCCGGGTCGCAGGAGATGGATTTCGAGCTGGAGGTGGCGGCGATCGTGGGCATGGCGGGCGCCGATCTTGACGCGGGGAGCGCACACCGGAACATCGCGGGCTACTGCGTGATGAACGACTGGAGCGCGCGCGACATCCAGCGCCGCGAGATGAAGCTGAGCCTGGGCCCGGTCAAGGGCAAGGACTTCGCCACGTCCCTCGGCCCGATGCTGGTGACGCCCGATGAGCTGCAGTCGAAAGAAAGTGGTCGAGCGTACGATCTGACGATGACCGCATCAGTGAATGGCGTGGAGTACTCGCGCGCGTCACTGGCCGACATCTATTGGAGTTTCGGCGAGATGCTCGCCTATGCGTCACGCGGTGCCCGCGTCGTGCCGGGTGATGTCATCGGTTCCGGTACGTGCGGCACCGGATGTATCCTCGAGCTGTCGCTGGTGCACGGCGGCGATCAGTATCCATGGCTGCAGCCGGGCGACGTCGTCGACCTGTCGGTGGAGCGTCTCGGCCGCCTGCGCAACGTCGTGACCGCCGCATCGCCGGTCCGACCGCTGCGATGACTGAACGCGACCAAATGCTGCAACGCCTGGACGCAGTGGAAGGAAGGCTCGCGGTGCTCTCATCGACACCCGTGCGCGCGGATGCGCTCACTGAGCCCGATCCGGGCAGCGGCGAGCGCTGGGACGGCGGTCAAGTATGGGCGCACATGGCGGAGTTCGTCTCATACTGGCTCGACCAGGTGCGAGCCATCGTCGCCGCGGACACTGAAGAACCCGTGCCGTTTGGGCGCACCAAGGAGGACGCGGGACGGATCGGCGCCATCGCCCGCGACCGAACCGTGTCGATTCCTGTTTTGTGGAGCGCGACACTCACCGACATCGAGTCGTTGCGCAGTTTTCTGGAGAAGCTCGACGAACGAGCCTGCCATGTGCGCGGCCTGCACCCGACACGCGGGGTCATGCCACTGGACCGCATCCTCGATGAATTCCTGGTCGGCCACCTGGAGCAGCACGCCGACCAGCTGTCCTCCTTGAACCTGGAAACCTCGTGACTGCACAGCATCTGACCAACGAGCGAGCCAAGTTCGTCGTTGACGATGACGTCGCATACTTCAACACCGCAGCGCTTTCGCCGATGCTATCGACCGTGCGCGCAGCTGCCCATGCAGCGGTCGATCGCCGGGCCACGCCATGGACAATCAGCAGCGGCTGGTTCGACGACGTCGAAGACCTGCGCTCACGAGTCGCTCGCCTGCTGGGAGTCGCAATGAACAATGTCGCGCTCGTGCCCGCCACCAGCTACGGTCTCGCCACCGTCGCCCGCAACCTCACAGCCAAGCCCGGGGATCGTGTCCTAGTGCTGGAGGGGGAGTTCCCATCGAACTACTACACGTGGCAGCGTTTCGCGCGGCGAACGGGCGCTGAGTTGGTGATGGTCCAGCACGAGGCCGGGCAGTCGTGGGCCGACGCCATCATCGATGCCATAGACGAGCGCGTGGTCGTGGCGTCGCTCCCCAACGTGCACTGGACGAATGGCCGCCTCATCGACCTGAATCGCGTCGCGCCCGTCCTGCGCGCAGCGGGATCTGCATTCATCATCGACGCAAGCCAGTCCTTCGGTGCCATGCCGTTGGACGTTGCGACGCTTCAGCCCGACGCGATCGTCGCTGTTGGTTACAAGTGGCTGCTCGGGCCGTACAGCCTCGGCTACCTCTACGTCGACGACGGCCTGCTCGGGGGCGAGCCGCTCGAGGAGAACTGGATCATGCGCGCGGGATCCGAGGACTTCAGCTCGCTGGTGGACTACCACGACGAGTACAGGCTGGGCGCGCAACGCTTCGATGTCGGTGAGCGCAGTAATTTCCAGCTGGTGCCGATGGCAACGGCCGCAATTCAACAACTCCTGGAGTGGACCGTTCCACGGATCGCGGAGACACTGCAGCTGCGAACAAACGCGATCGCCGAGCAGGCCACGGCCCTCGGCCTGAGCGCGTCGCCGCCGGAGGGGCGCGGTCCGCATTTGCTCGGGGTCGACCTGCCACGCGAGGCTGCGCGTCAGGTTGCGGCGGCCCTCGACGCTTCACGCGTGGTTGTCAGCGCGCGGGGTTCGTCCCTCCGCATTGCTCCACATCTGCACAACAGCCAGCAGGACATCGACCGTCTCATGAGTGTCATCGCGTCCGCGCTCTAGGCGCGGGTAACATCAATGAATGTGACGACCAGTCCAGGAGGGGCGCCGGCCGAGACCGCCGGGGAGCCCCTGCAGATGGCCCCGGCATGGCGCGAGATGGCGCCTGACGGCGGCCTTCAGGAATCCAGCAGCCACGAGCTCGGGCTCGACGAGGTGCGGCTGCGAAGCTTGTATCGCCTGATGGCGCTCAGCCGCCGCGTCGACCGCCAGGCGATCAACTTGACCCGGCAGGGCGCCCTCGGAGTCTTCGCATCCAGCCAGGGACAGGAGGCTGCCCAGGTGGGAGCTGTCTTCGCGCTGGAGAAGGACGACTGGCTTTTCCCCTCCTACCGCGACACCGTCGGCGTGTTCGCGCGCGGCGTCGACATCGTCGAGATCCTTGCGCTGTTCCAGGGAAGCTGGCATTGCGGTTTCGATCCGATGCGATATCGAGTCGCGCCGCTGACGACACCTCTCGCAACGCAGGCACCGCATGCGACGGGCCTCGCAATGGCGGCGCGACTGCGGCACGACCCCATCGTCGCGCTCACGTTCCTCGGCGACGGCGCGGCGAGCGAGGGCGATGCCCACGAGGCGATGAACATGGCAGCGGTCTTTCAGGCGCCGGTGATCTTCTTCGTGCAGAACAACCAGTACGCAATCAGCGTTCCCGTCAAACTACAGACGCGGGCGTCGTCGATCGCCCTACGGGCTGCGGGCTACGGCATGCCTGGAGTCCTCGTCGACGGCAACGATGTGCTCTCGGTGTACGCCGCGACACGTGCGGCAGTCGAGCGAGCCCGCGGCGGCGGCGGCCCGACTCTCATCGAAGCGGTGACGTATCGCATGGAGGCCCACACCACCGCCGACGACGAGACGCGCTATCGCAGCGCCGACGAGGTCGAAGCTTGGCGTCAGCGCGATCCGCTCACGCGGTTCCTCGCGTTGCTGCGCGACACTGAGGTGGTTGATGACGAATTTCTCGCCGGGGTCGATGCCGAGGGCGAAGCCATAGCCGCTCGCATGCGTGACGCGCTGTTCGGCGCGCCCGGTGGCGACCCATGCGAGATGTTCGATCACGTGTACGCGACAGCGACTCCACAGCTGCAGGAGCAGCGCGCCGCCCTCGAGCGCGAGCTCGCGGCAACCGAGAGCACGCAATGACGGTCACGATGGCGGCGGCGCTCAACACTGCGCTGCGCGACGCGATGCGCGAGGACGACAGCGTTGTCGTCTACGGCGAGGACGTCGGCAAGTTGGGTGGCGTCTTCCGGATCACCGACGGGCTGCAGGCGGAATGGGGAGTCGAGCGCTGCTTCGACACTCCTGTGGCGGAGTCCGGGATCGTCGGCACCGCCATCGGCATGGCGTTGTACGGGTTGCGCCCGGTGGTCGAGATGCAGTTCGACGGCTTCTCCTATCCGGCACTCGACCAGGTGATCAGCCACGTCGCGAAGTACCGCAATCGAACACGCGGGAAGGTCGGCCTGCCGATCGTGATACGCATTCCCTATGGTGGCGGCATCGGCGCCGTCGAGCATCACTCCGAAAGTCCGGAGACGTACTACGCGCACACCGCAGGGCTGACCGTCGTCACGCCGGGAACGCCTGGCGATGCTTATGCATTGCTGCGCGCGGCGATCGACCACGCTGATCCTGTGGTCTTCCTCGAACCCAAACGCCGCTACTGGCAGAAGGAGGACGTCGAGCTGCCCGTGCAAGGAGAGCAGATCGGCCGGGCACTGGTACGCCGGACGGGGACGACGGCGACGGTGATTGCGTATGGACCGATGGTCACCACAGCGATGGAAGCTGCGGAGGCCGCGGTGGAAGACGGTTGGGACCTCGAGGTCGTCGATGTGCGCACGCTCAGCCCTCTCGACACGGACACGCTTGCAGCGAGCGTGACCAAGACCAGCCGCGCCATCGTCGTGCACGAAGCGCCGCGTTTTGCCGGCTACGGCGCGGAGATCGCGGCAACGTTGACCGAGCGCGTCTTCGGCCATCTGGCGGCCCCAGTATTGCGTGTCACCGGTTTCGACACTCCCTATCCGCCCGCCAAGATCGAGCGCCATTATCTGCCCACCGCCGACCGCATCCTCGA
>Ga0073928_10011023_pt1 | contig 10620 bp, 7 predicted proteins | sample PaiPotPPA55metaG_FD_76969 | JGI IMG/M metagenome (GOLD analysis project Ga0073928, IMG submission 76969) | Iron sulfur acid spring bacterial and archeal communities from Banff, Canada, to study Microbial Dark Matter (Phase II) - Paint Pots PPA... ...
CAAGCTGCGATAAAAGTGATTTTCCAGGATACGGCAGCGCGCCTCGGGACTCTTGATGAATTCGTCGACCAATGTGTCCCAGGTTCGCTTGACATCCAGCATCATCGCAGACAGCCGGATCGAGCTATCAAGACCGGCGGCGCGCAGGCGGTGCCGATCAAGCCGCGTTGGCTGTGATGAGAGCCCCTCCAGTCCAAGCGCCTCGCGCAAACGCCGCGCCGGGTCCACGGTGATCAAGGCGGTATTAAGCCCCTTGCGCGCTGCCGCTAATCCGAGTGCCGCCGCCACCGTCGTTTTGCCGACGCCGCCGGTTCCCAGCATCACGACGATTGCGCCTTTTCTAAGCAGTTCTTTCACAAACGAACTCGCGTCCCAATCGAAGCAGCAGCATCATCATGGCTGCAAAATATCATTGCGCCTGAGTTGAATCATTGTTCGCAGCCGGCCCTTCAGCAGGGTGCTGAGAAAAGATTAGCGCTTGCATTTGCTGCAAGGTCGGCCTCAACACTCGACGTGAAAGCTGGCTTCCCTTCTCTGCCGCTCGGGAAACAAAGGGGTAGGTGGTGAAGACTCTTAACAGCCTGCTGGTGCTGTGGGTAGCCTGCGAGAATGGAATGGACCTTCAACGGCAGCATCGCATAGATTCTTAATGTGAGGCAGCGCTGTGGTTGGAGGATGAGGCGATGATATTAGCCGGGGTAGGCTTTCTGCTGGGGGTGTTGTGTGGATGTTTGGCGGGATGGTTGCGGGGCCGCGCCGGTTCCGATCTCGCCTTACGAGAGACCGAGGCGCGTGCGGCGGCCGCTAAAGGAGAAAACAATGCGCTGCGCTCTGAACTCGAGCGATGCAAACAAGAAATCGCCGAGCTTCACCACGCGCTCCTCGATGCCGAGATGGCAAAGGCCGCGACCGAGGCCCGAGGCGAAGAACTCCGGCGTGGGATAGACGAACAGCGGATCCTGCTACAACAAGCCCAAAGCGCCCTTACAGATGCGTTCAGATCACTAGCCGCCGACGCGCTCAGCCGAAATAATGATCAATTTTTGGCTTTGGCCAAAGAAAATCTTGCCGCGCTCGAAGCCCGCGCTCTCGCCGATCTCGACACCCGGCAAAAAGCTATCGAGGGTGTGGTCGTCCCGGTCAAGGAATCGCTACAACGGATGGATGAGCAGCTTCGTGCGATCGAATCGAGCCGCGGGCAAGCCTATGGTGCACTTTCAACCCAGCTTCAATCCCTGGCTCAGACACAGTGCGCGTTGCGTTCCGAAACCGCCAACCTGGTCAAGGCTCTGCGGGCGCCGGCAGTGCGCGGCCGATGGGGTGAGATCCAGCTAAAACGCGTGGTCGAAATTGCCGGGATGCTGGAGCATTGCGATTTCCTCGAGCAGCGGAGCTATGAGGGGCCCGAGGGGAAACTGCGGCCGGACCTGCGGGTGTTACTGCCCGGGGGCAAGAATGTCATCGTCGATGCCAAGGCGCCACTGCAAGCCTATCTGGATTCTCTGGAAGCGCCGGCCGACGAAATCAGGCTGGCCCGGCTGAAAGATCACGCGCGCCAGGTGCGCGATCATATGACCAGGCTGGCGGCGAAATCATACTGGGACTACCTCAAACCGTCGCCCGAATTTGTCGTGCTGTTCCTGCCGGGCGAGACCTTCTTCAGTGCTGCGCTCGAACAGGATCCGTCCCTGATTGAGCAAGGAGTCAACCAACGGGTTATCCTGGCGACGCCAACGACCCTGATCGCGTTGCTGCGGGCGGTGGCGTACGGTTGGCGTCAGGAGCAACTGGCCGAAAACGCGCAGCGGATCAGCGAACTCGGCAGGGAGTTGTACGATCGTCTGGCATCGATGGCGGCCAGTATGGGTGGCTTGGGAGCGGCGCTAAGGAATTGCGTTGAGAAATACAACCGCGCGGCCGGTTCGCTGGAGGCTCGCGTGCTGCCGACAGCGCGCCGCTTTAAGGAACTCGGGGTTAGCGCCAAAGAGGAGATCGCGCCGCTCGAACCGCTTCAAACCATCCCCCGCGAGCTGGCATCAGGATTGGTGGAAAATGGCTCGTCCGCCAGCAGCACCTGAAGTAGTGCCGATTTAATATGCGCGACCACATGCGATCTAGGGGCGGTTCGCGGACCGCCCCCTTGTGGAGACGCCTCTCACGCCGCCTTGGCGGTTGCTTTTGACGGCGTCATCTGGCATTCGACGAATTTGCCGCCCTTCATGATTACGTGCAGATTCGCACGATCCTGCAGGACGGTGATATCGGCCGACGGGTCACCATTGACCACCAGCAAATCGGCAAGCTTGCCGCTCTCGATCGTGCCGAGATCATCTTTCATTCCCAGCAATTCGGCGCCGTTGCGCGTCGCCCACTTGATTACTTCAAGCGGCGGCAGCCCAGCCCCCTTCACGTACGCCTCCAGTTCCTTAGCGTAATCGCCATGCGGCATGGCTGACGTCCCGAAATCGTCGCCAATCACAAACTTGACGCCCGCCGCATTGGCCTTGGGCAAAGTTCGGCGGGAATTCTCCAGTCCGCGTTCCATTTCGTCCGCGCCGCCCCAATTGCTGCGGCCGCTCCGCCGTTTTTCCTCGACCACCATGTAAGGGAAATAAAGGCTGGGTGTTACGAATGCGCCTTGTTGGACCAGCCGCTCAATACATTCGTCGTCCATCATATCGGCATGGTCGATGACGTCGAGGTGGGCGTCGAGGCCTGCGATGATGCCACGCTTGGAAACGATATGGCCGCGGATCTTCTTGCCGCGCTCATGTGCCGTGTCAGCGGCGGCCTTCATCTCGTCGAGCGTCATCGTCATGATGTCGGCCGGCCACGAAAGCCCATGTCCGCCAGTGGGGTACAGCTTGATCATATCGACGCCCTGCTTGATCTCCTCGCGCACCGCCTTGCGGAATTCGTCGGGTCCGTCGCAGATGCGTCCCAGCCCCTCCATCTCAAGTTTCCACCAGCTCGGATGGAAATCGACCGAATCGCCGGTGGTCACGATATCGCGTCCGCAGGCAACGAAGCGCGGACCCTGAATCAAACCGCGGTTAATCGCCTGCTTCAGGGTGACGTCGATATTATGCAGAGAGCCCGCCCCCACGGCGCCGGTAAAACCGCATCGCAGCAGCAACTCAGCATTTTTGGCGGCGATCAGGGTGAGCATTGTCGCCGGATGCTTGAGGTCGAGATCAAGCAGATTGCCGACGTTGTCATAGGCCACGTGGTAATGGCACTGGACCATGCCCGGCATCAACGAACGGCCGTCGAGGTCGAAGATCACGTCGTTGGCCGATGGCGGCGGGGCATCAGCTTCACTGCTGACAGCAGTGATTCGCTCATCCTCGACCACCACTACGGAGTTTTTCCTGGGCGGATTAATGCCGTCTATCAAATTGACACGGCGAAAGAATGTACGGCCCATCGACCTGAACCTCCTTTTTTCAGCGATCTTTCATTGCGCACGTCCAATAGGCCCTTGCGGGCCGTTCGGCAGACTCCTTAGCCCGGCTACGCTCCGCAGCGCGGCTGCGCTCCGCTTCGCCTGGTGGCATGCGCCGCGGCGGGGCCTGCCATAGTGAGGGATGTCGCGGCTGGAGGTGGGCTAGCCAATCGACCGGGCTGAACAATCGGTGTTTGTTTATCGCGCATAAGGGCAAACTGGCTCGTTCCAGCCTAAGGTTATTTTACGTCGCCTCGGGCCGAATGAGTCATTCGGCACGATGCGAGCTAGGTCACGAACTCGTGGTTGCATCCGCGTCCGCTGGCCGGTTGCGGCTTGCGGAAGGATTCGGCGCCGGCGATTCTCTGAACAGCTCCTCCCGCGGCCGGAGCCAGCCGGCGAATTCCAGGACGATGCCGTCCGGATCCATGAAATAGATCGAGCGAATGATAGTAGTTTCGTTCACCGTCTCGCTGCGTTGGCGAGGCGACCGGTCGTGATTGATAAGAGTGTTCCGAATGCCCTTGGCGGTAAGCCGCTCGCGATACTCGTCGATCTTTTCTGCCGGAACATCGAAGGCAACGTGATTCATTGAGGCATGGGCCGTGAGGAGATCCTTCGGGTCAGCCGACTCCCCGATGTTCTTGCGTGGCGAGGCCACACCGGGTGCAGCCTTGGGCGCATCGCGGAACTCGAAGAACGCCAGTAGATCCCCCTTGCCGATGTCGAAGAAGAAATGATGCCCCGCGCCGCCCGGCAACTCGAGGTCCCCGACCAGCGGCATGCCCAGCACGTTGCTGTAGAAGTCGATCGTCCTTGCCCTGTCACTGCAGACGAGCGCCAGATGGTTGACACCGCGCAGTTCAAATTGCGAATTTTTCAGTCCTTCTTCTGTACTCATCTAATGTCTCCTCGGGCGAAAACGGCTCAATCGCGCTACTGAGCACTTGAAAGAGTTATCCGGCAGCATTGCGCGAATGTCAAACCTGCGCGACCTTGCAGCAGAACGATGCCAAACCTCAACCAGAGCCTCTGCTCGCCTAGGAAGCGAAGCCGATCCTCACTGAGCTCCCACGGCCTCAATTCATACAAGGCCGCAGAGTAGATTTATAAAGGGATTTTTCTACCGATTATTCACAGATTCTACCTGCCGCCGAAACCTCTACCAGTCCACCGGCCTGTCATATGCTTCGCTGTTCTATCGCTTCAGCTGCCCCTTTAGGAAAAAATCAAGCTTTAGTTGAAAGGACCGGCTAATCATGGTACCAAGACAACACGGTCAGATTGGACTCTGGTAAAAAAGGGTTGACCCCGACGACGGGAATCGAACCCGTGACATCCCGGCTAACAGCCGAGCGTTTATGCCACTGAACTACGCCGGGGACCTCGATGACTTAGAACCGCTCGAACGGGGACAGCCGTCCGGGCGGTTTGTTTTTAGCCGGTATGCCCGAGTCGCTCGTGCGCAAACAACAAGCTGAAGAACCGATGGATCAAGGAATTCTTGCCGGGGCGGAACAATCCGCCACCGGGCCATTAGGAATAAGTTTCGGAGGAGGCTGGATCGGAAGGTTCAACCTTTCGCTTTTTAACAGCAGAGTTGGGCCCACATTGACCATGCGGGCATTTTTAAATTCAAAAACCCCGGTAACAGACCAACAGGCCAAGAAGAAAGGTCTGTCAGTCGTTGACTGTCGAAGCTGTGAACCAGTAGCAGAGAATGAACCCTGCGAAATCTCGACAAGGCAATTAAAAGCCTTTTTTCCGGTCGGTCAAGTCTGGATACTGAGCTGACAAGTCACGAGCCTGGTCCCTGGTTTTCTTGAATAAATCTTCGATTTGTTGCTCCGAAAGGCCAAGAATCTCAGCAGCGCGTATACCCTAATTCGGACGGCACCGACGAACTGAGAGCGGTTGCCGATGAATGCGCAAACGCGTCATCATCGTGGCAGTATCCGGAATGAATTTTCAGGCTATGTGCCTGCAAGCAGCACGCGCCAGCTAAACTAGAGCCGCCGCAGCCCTCACATGTGGTTATTTGCATGATTTCGCGCAACAAGGGTTTGGGTTCTCGAATTGGCGTTTTGGGGTTGTTTGTACGCGTGGCGTCTTTGATCCTCCCCCCCTGATCAGGGAGAGGGATTGCAATCCTATTCCGTCGCCACGAACCTTACGATTTACGCAACTCAGCACTAGAGCAGGCTCCCCGGCGGCGCATGCCGTTAGCGAAGGCCGCTTCGGCCGCAGCGAGAAAACGAGTCTGCAGTTCGACCCGCAAGCGGGCCGTTCGGAGGTGCGCATATAAATAGGTCGGTGAAAAGAATGAATGGCAAATCGTTGATACCGGAACCGTTCGGACCACTGCAGGGCGTGCGGATTATCTCGACCGGCACGCTGATTGCCCAGCCATTTGCGGGCGAACTGGCCGCCGAAATGGGGGCCGAGGTTATCCAGGTCGAACGGCCTGGCACTGGCGACATCGGCTGGCGCACGCTGGGCGTCTGCCTGGAGACCGGCGACGGCTCCGGACCCATCGCAACCAATTGGGTACAAGAGCGTCGCAACGTGTTTTGCATCACGCTCGATTTTTCCAAACCGCGCGGCCGTGAAGTTTTTCTCGAGCTCCTGCCGTTTTGCGATATCTGGATGGAAAGCTCAAAGCCGGGGACGTACCCTCGATGGGGGCTCGATGATGAGACCGCGTTGAAGGCTAATCCCAGGCTGGTGATAACGCACGTCTCTGGTTATGGCCAGTATGGTGCTCCAGGATATCCATCGCGTACGTCTTACGACATCGTCGGACAGGCATTCGGCGGAAGTATGTATCAGACTGGCTATCCGGATAATCCGCCCTCGCGGGCCGCGCCATGGACCGGTGACTATCTCACTGCATTATTCACCTTGTGGTCATCACTGGCCGGCCTGACCTACGCGCGCCAGTTCGGCAAGGGCCAGGTGATCGATCTTGCGCAGTATGAGGCCATCCATCGGACGCTCGGCGGAACGATGGTCGAGTATTTTCAAAAAGGGCTGGTGCGCGAACGTTCAGGGAACAAGGCCCAGGGCTTCCAGCCGCTTGATAGTTTCGAAACCAGTGATGGATGGGTGGTGATGGGCGCGTTGAGCGAAGTCTACAAGCGCCTGCTTCAGGCGATTGGACTGGACCCAAATGATCCAAAATGGGAAAGCGCGCGCATCAATCTCGAATCGATCGAGGGAATCGAGTTCGACGCGATCCTGCGTGGATGGATCGCCGAGCGCACCACAGTCGAAGTGGTCCGCATCCTAAACGAGGGGCAGGTGCCATGCGCACCAATCATGACGGCAGAGGACATGGCCGGTAATCCGCACTACCAGTCTCGCGAGATGCATCTCGAATGGGACGATCTGCAAGCCGGCCGCGTCAAAGGCATCGGCGTCGCACCGAAATTCTCGTTGACACCAGGCAAAATCTGGCGCGGTTCCCCCGGCGTCGGCCACGACAATCAGGCAGTGTATGGGGAATTGCTCGGCTTGAATGCTGAAGAGCTGGAGACCCTCAAACGCAATTACGTCATTTGAAGTGTTCGCGATCATACGGGGCCATCCGTAAGGTCGAGTCAAGTGCCGAGGCCTTGGTCGGCCATAGATCTTTTGCTCGCAGCCAGCCAAGTCCTCGGGTGCTGGCGCTCGGCTACCTCGCTGACCAGGGGCAGTAGGGAGGGATTGTTTGGCTCTGCCCTTTCTGCGTATTTGAGAATTGGGCATACAATCAGCAGGCGACTCAGGCCGAAGCCGGCGTCGCCCGCAACTGCGAAGGAGACCGCCATGGCCAGCAGCGAGCTCGAGCAACGCATCACGCAACTCGAAGATATCGAGGCGATCAAGCAACTGAAGGCACTCTACTGCGATATCTGCGATGACAATCATAACCTGGATCGAATCGTTAAGATCTTCGCAGAGGATGGCATCTGGGAGGGAGGAGATTTCGGCAAGGCCCAGGGTCACGACGCGATTCGCAAGCTGTTCGAGGGTTTTGCAAACTTAATCAGCTTCTCGCAACATAACGTCTTCAACCCGCGCATCGAGGTCGATGGCAACCGCGCGAAGGGTATTTGGTATTTCCTGGGACCATTCACTTTTCGCCAGGATAACGGCGCCCGCTGGATCGCAGCCCGCTACGATGACGACTATGTCAAACTAAACGGGGTGTGGTTGTATCAGCACCTCCGCGCCACCATCAGGATGGTAGCGCCCTATGAGAAAGGCTGGGCATAAGTTAGCGCGTCGAGGCGGCCGTGCTCGGCCTCCTCCGTCTGCAAGCGAATCGCGGGGTTGACTCTTTGGCAGTGACCATAGGTTAGCGCAGGTAAGGCCGGGCTCAGACCCGGGCGGTCTCTCTGCCGTTCATGCGTTCCCCTCGCCTTGGCAAGGCCGCGCGTACCACTCTCGCCGGGCCAAGGTGGCCGACGGGCTTCTCTTTCAATCAGCGATAACGGCGGTGACAGCCCGCCAAACCGTGAAACTGAACCCAAAAGACTCAGTTCACTGAGTGAAGGGAGAGCATCGTCCTGAAGAACCCGTTTGATATCGTTGGGGTTAGGAGACTCAAACGATTATCAAGCCGAGGGCAGGACGATGCTCTATAGTCACCCAATGATTTGCGTTTTTTGGGTTAAGTTAGTGCTGCACAGCTCGCACGAAGTTGTGGCCCTTGGGCGAGCACCGCCTTGAGGAAGCCCACTCTATTGTTTTGAGCCATGGTCACGCGTTGATTTAGCAAGGAAAATTTTCCCCGTGCACGCTCAAACACCGTGCGCCCAATCCGTCAGAAATTTGCGCTCTTGATTCCAAACAGGAATTTCGACGATCCGCGATTTATTCGGTTTCAGCGACTATCGGCATCGATCGGACGATTTTCGACGTCCGCCGCAACGAACCACTATCCGCTTAGCGCCGCCAATGGCGCGATCCCGGCGCGGAGTAGAACGGCTCCCATCGCGAAGTTGGAGAACTTCCTTCCCTATCACCCTGTAAGTGCCGACCTGTTGGCTGGACGCGGCGGCCCGAAGCGGCGCGCGCCGCCCATTTGCAAGGCCCCTCGCGCTCGAACCGAACTCCGCAGGGACGCTCTGCAGCGGGAACTGGCGCGCACTTTGATTGAAGCGGCTGAAAAGTCGGGAGCCATCACTCCGAGCCCTACCGATTGCGGATCAAGTACCTTCGTGAGGATCTTGATGTGCTGCGCCGCCGGCTGAAGAATCTCGCGCGCGACATCGAACGGAAGCTCGAAGAACATGAAGTGGGCAAAACTGCTAACGACGATCGACGGCGCCGGGCCACTAACCGCCGCCTGTCTCATTGCAAAACTCGGAGATCCGGCACGTTTTCGAAGCGCCGGTGCGATCGCAAGCTATGTTGCCGTTGCGCCACGACTGCGGCAATCATGGGAAAAAGCGCTTCTTCTCGGGCAGCCCCACAATCCCGTTTGGCAACGCTCGCCTGCGCAAGGCGCTCTGGATGGTGGTTCTCAACGCCGTACGCTGCAATCCGTGGCTGCGCCAGTATTATGAACGCCTTTGGGCCGCGGGCAAACCTGGCAAGGTCGCTGTCATCGCGGCCATGCGCAAACTGCTCGCCGCAGTGTGGAGCGTGGCCACGCACCGCCGCCCCTTCGTTCCGCACTTACCCCGATCCCCTCGACTCCCAGCGCAGTGACTAATAGTGGTTGACGACTAGCTGGAGCGAACGCCCATTCCGAAAGCGGAGAAGCGGAGCCGAAGGCTGCGTGGATGTGCGGCTGGGGCTATCAACCGGCGCGAGAATGATGGCCGGGGCAGCCAATTCGGGCAAGTATCTGAGGCCATGGCGGGCACACTCGAATTAGGGAGAACGCCTTCACTGGAAAGCGAGATGATCGAGGGCGCGGTTTTCGCTGTAGATCGAACGCTTCGCAGGTCTTGGTGCTTCGACGCAACCGCGCCAGCATGTCGGTAACTCCGAGCCGGCCAACCCGATTCAAACTGTCGCGGCGTCAAATAGGTTCCAAGCCAAAGCCCGGTCCGAAGATCCTTCTTGGATCGAGGAGCCAACGATGCTTTCAGCGCGTCGTGGACCGGCGCCGACGCCGAGAATGACCCGGCCGTCCGAGATGCGGTCTAGTGAGGCGACTTCTTTGGCCAGCACGATCGGGTCGCGCTCGATCACCAAGCAGATTCCTGTACTCAGCATGATTCGTTTGGTTACGGTCGCGGCCGCCGCAAGCGCCACGAAGGGGGGATGTGTGTGCGAGTATTCCTTGGGAAGTTCACCATGCCTGGAATGCAGTTCGCCGGCTGACTGGAATATCTGTGTGTTCATTGAAAAATATCGAGTCGAGACCGCGCTCTTCGACAGCTCTGGCTAAGTCTACGACCGAAAGACCATAGTCGGTCGGGAATGTTGTAACGCCAAATCGCAGCATACTCAGCTCAGCGGGAAATTCCGACTTGAACGTTCATCTTCCCCTGGGAATGAACCCCGGGATGCCCGTGTCAACAACCGAATTGAGCCTGACCCGCGTACTGATCCCTTGAGTGATCTCCTCGATGGCGTCATCGGGAAGAGCCGAGATATCAAAATTTTCCTCGATGTGGCGGATGCTTGTAGCTGTGGTGAGAGGAGCCGTACCGCGCTGCAGCGCCCAGGCTAGTAGGACTTGAGCGGGGGTTTTGTTGACGCGCTTCGCAATGACGGTGATCACAGGATTGTCGATCAACTTGGGTTCAATACCATGACCCAAAGCAGCGAAGGCCTGCATCACGATGCCATTCCTCTTGCAATAGTCGAGCAGATCCCATTCAGGGAGATATGGATGAGATTCGACCTGAACAACAGCTGGCTTCATGCGTGCGATTTCAAACACCTCTTTCAGCTGTCCCAAACTGACGTTCGACAAGCCGATCGCCTTGCACCGAGCTTCCTCCACCAGGCTCTCCAAAGCCTTCCAGGTATTCGTCAGAGTCGTCGCGTCGTCATAAATCACATTACCGTTCTTGTCTCTCGGGTCTTGCTCGTCGCCGGGTTTAAAGGCGAATGGAGTATGGATGCTGTATAGATCGACATAGTCCAGTTGCAGTCTTTTCAGACTTGCCTCGAAGGCGGGCTTAACGCGTTCGGGACGATGATTGTTGTTCCAGAGCTTCGTACCTACAAAA
>Ga0073928_10011025_pt1 | contig 10620 bp, 10 predicted proteins | sample PaiPotPPA55metaG_FD_76969 | JGI IMG/M metagenome (GOLD analysis project Ga0073928, IMG submission 76969) | Iron sulfur acid spring bacterial and archeal communities from Banff, Canada, to study Microbial Dark Matter (Phase II) - Paint Pots PPA... ...
CACGCGCATCTGACTGTTAACCCGCTGACCATTCAACAACCCTCGCATCGACCATGAGCTTGTAGCCACGGCGAGATCGCGATACAGCCGTACCTTAACATCGGAAGCCGTGAACGATTCATACTTGATTTCCTGCGCTTGCACTGCGGCGATCAAGCCTGCTTTGTCCATTGTCTGACCGTGAGAGGACACTCCGCTGAAATCATCGCTGTAGACCCGTCGGAAAAAAGTCGCGTCGCCGAGTTGAATCGCCCGCGCCGTTTCCTTTTCCAGGGCGACCACTTCGTCACGCTGCAGGTCTGCGTTCGGCCGCTCGCGCATGCACGCGTCCATGCACACTTCCCTCCGGGCCTGTCGCTCATCCTCTTGTGGATGAAGAGGAGTGGAGAGTACAAGCACGATTGCTAAGAGAACAACGGTCTTTTTCATGCGGTCGAGTCTCCCGTAAGGATAACGGCCATCGATTTTCCTCAAGTATAGAGAACGCCGACGCACAACCTTAGTTTACCCAATGTAATGTGCACAAAAGTAAAACGAGCCAGGCACTTCTTTCCGTTGCGCGGTTTTTATCTCTTTAGATGAGCAGCTTTATCTCGGTGCTCTTGGCAGTTGCTAAACGTTGAGCGTGAGGGAGACGAGGTCCGGTCGCGATGCAGGCGTCACCGGCGGCATCTTTGAACGATCGACAGGGCGATACAAAGTGTCGCGCTCGACAGGGGTGCGCCCAGCCGCGCGAATCAGGCGTTCGAGTTCGCTCCGTGGAGTAAACTCAGAAGTTTTCGCGCCAGCATCATGGTAAATTTTTTCTTCCACCACGGTGCCATCCAAGTCGTTCGCGCCGAAGCGTAAAGCGATTTGCGCGATGCTCGGCGTCAGCATGATCCAATACGCCTTGATGTGATCAAAATTATCGAGCAGCAGCCGCGCCACCGCTATATTCCGCAGGTCTGCGTAACCCGTCGGCTTCGGAATGTAGGAAAGCCCCGTATTGTCCGGATGAAAAGCCAGCGGAATAAACGTCACAAATCCGTGCGTCTCGTCCTGCAGTTCCCGCAGCTTCACCAAATGATCGACGCGCTCTTCCTCAGTTTCCACGTGGCCGTAAAGCATCGTGGCGTTCGAGCGCAGGCCGATTTCGTGCGCCTGCCGCGCGATGCTTAGCCACATTTGCCCGCTCACTTTGTGATCGCAAATAATCTTGCGCACGCGCGGATGGAAAATCTCTGCGCCGCCGCCCGGCAGGGAATCGACGCCGGCTTCTTTCATTTTCAGCAGCGTGTCCTTAACTGACAGCTTCGCGATGCGCGCGAAATAGCCGACTTCCACCATCGTGAACGCTTTCAGATGCACGCTGCCGAAGCGCTGCTTCAGTCCGCGAATCAGCTCCAGGAAATAATCAAAGCTCAAATCCGGATGCAAGCCGCCGACAATGTGGAACTCCGTAGCGCCCTCGCGAACACCCTGTTCCGCGCGCTGGTAAATTTCCTCCAAGGCGAAGGTATAAGCGCCCGGCGCGCTAGGATCGCGCCCAAACGCGCACAACTTGCAGTGTGCGACGCAAACATTTGTAGGGTTAATGTGCCGGTTGACGTTGAAATAGGTCACGTTGCCGTGCCGCTTTTCGCGGACGTGATTCGCCAGCCACCCAACCGCCAGCAAATCCGGCGAACGGTAAAGTGCAATGCCGTCCTGAAAACTTAAGCGCTCTCCGGCGAGCACTTTCTCTGCGATAGGTTTCAGCCGCTGGTCGGTAATGGTCAATTTCGACATTTGCTTTGCGCGTCCAGAATAACCCAAACCCACGCTCTTCGCGCTTTTCAAAACATCCGACAATTTCAGATGCACCAAACGGCGGTCGCAGCGCCCCAGAACAACAGAAACAGCAAACTAATATAGCCGTTCACTGCAAAAAATGCAGCGTCCAGCTTGCTTAAATCATCGGCCTTGACCAGGGAATGCTCGTACCCGAGCAGCGCTGCAACTACCGCGATGCCAGCCCAGGCAGGCCATGGCAGCGCAAAACTAGCCGCCAGCCACAAGAGCAGCACCACGACCCCCACGTGCATGGCTCGCGCGATCAATAGCGCGCGGGCAATTCCGAATCGCTTCGGAATCGAGAACAGACCCGCGCTGCGGTCATAATCCACGTCCTGGCATGCATACAACACGTCAAACCCGCCAACCCAGAGCGTGACCGCCGCGCAAAGGATCAGGATGCGCACATCAAGTCCGCCGGTAACCGCGATCCACGCCGCCGCCGGAGAAATTCCCAGCGCGAAACCAAGAAAAAGATGCGACCAGTTCGTGAACCGCTTGGTGAAAGAGTAGAAGAATAGAATCGCGAGGGCTAGTGGCGCGAGTTCCAGTGCCAGCCGATTCAGTTGCCAAGCCGCGACTAAAAATAAGCCGACCGCGACCAGAGTGAAGACCCAAGCGAACGACACAGAGAGAGCACCGGTGGCGAGCGCGCGCTTGTTCGTGCGTGGATTCTCGCGGTCGTATCGAAGATCTACAATTCGGTTAATCGTCATTGCCGCGGAGCGTGCCGCTACCATAGCCACCACGATCCACGCAATCTGCCAAAGCGTCGGCCAACCATGCCGCGAAGCGCGCGCGGCCAGCAGCGCGCCTGTCAGCGCAAACGGCAGGGCAAAAACGGAATGCTCGAACTTGATCATCTCGAGCACAACGCGGATGCGATTTCTTTTCATCAGCGGAGAAGGGAATAAGTCACAGATCTCAGGCTAAGACGGTTCATGCCTTCGCTTCTTTCGATGAAGAACGGCCCGCCCAGCGGTACATTTTCTCTTGCGGCAATCCGATCTGCGCTAGCACGCGGCAGGTGTACTGCGTCACGAGGTCATCAATCGTTTTCGGCTGGTCATAAAACGCGGGAATCGCCGGCATGATGACTGCCCCCGCCTGCTGCGCTCGCAGCATATTCTCCAAATGAATGCGATTGAATGGCGTGTCGCGAATGCACAGCAACAATTTGCGCCCCTCTTTGAGCATGACGTCGGCGGCCCGCGCAATCAAATCGTCGCTGATCCCATTCGCGATCGCCGCCAGTGTGCCCATCGAGCATGGGATCACTAACATGGAATTGACTTCATAGCTGCCGGAGGCAATGGACGCGCCAACATCCTTGTTGGGCAGGATCTCGATCTTGTGCGTTGCGCGGCCAAGGATTCGGCTCGGCAACTGCTTCAGATCGCCGGACGTAAGCCCCAGCTCTTCGGCAAAAAGCCGCTGGCCGGTTTCGGTGACCACCATATGCACTCGCGCAACGCGAGCATCGTCTTCGAGAAGCGTCAGCGCCTTCTGGGCAAAGAGCGCGCCACTGGCTCCGGTCACACCTACGGTGATGATTTGTCCTTGTGGCGGCATAGTGTCTGGATTCATTCAGTCTCGCAGCCGCTCCTGGCCAAGTCAAGAACGTGCAACGCCAAGCGCGAATCGCGCGATATACTGACGGTCTGGCCCAAAGGAGACGAAATATGGCGACTGTGCAGCCTGCCAGGGAGCCTCTCGATGTAGCGATGGACTTTATCAAACGCATCAATGCGGGTGACGTCGACCGCATCTGCGAGCTCATGACCGATGGGCACATCTTTCAAGATGCCATGGGCGAGCGTTTCATCGGGCGCGAAAAAATGCGCGAAGGCTGGAGCGCTTATTTCAAGATCATCCGCGATTATCAGGTCCACGCCGAAGAGTTTTTTCAGACGGGCGACAAGTTGGCCATTTTCGGCAGTGCCAGCGGCGTCTACGCGGGTAATGGAGAGGTGTCCGGCAACAATTTCTGGGAAGTCCCGGCCGCGTGGCGGGTGGTGATCCGCGACGGTCTCGTTGCAGAGTGGCGCGTTTACGCGGACAATCAACCCTTGCGAAAGCTCATGGGCGAGAGCCAGCCCTAGAACCGCAGCATCTACGGATTCATGAACGAACGCGAACTTCACCAGCTCCTGGACCTTGTGCGCCTCGGTGCGCTGCCGCCCGATCGTGCCGTTGCTCGATTGAAGCACCTTCCCTTTGAAGATTTGGGCTTTGCCAAAGTCGATCATCATCGGTCTCTGCGGCAGGGATATGCGGAAGTCGTTTTTGGGAAAGGGAAGACGCCTGAACAAGTGGCGGAAATTGTTAAGTCCATGCTGCGCCAGAAAGGCAGCCGGCAGAATATTCTGGTCACTCGCGCAGACGCTGCCGCGTTCAAGGCTGTGCGCCGCCTAAATCCCTCGGCCAAGAGCTCCGCGAAATTTCATGCGCTCTCCGGCGTAATCACCATCGAGCGCAGCCGCGAAATCACCGGCAAGGGCCAGATTTTCGTTGTTTCTGCGGGAACCAGCGACATCCCGGTGGCCGAGGAAGCTCTATTGACCGCGCGCATGATGGGCAATCGCGCCGAGCCATTGTATGACGTCGGCGTCGCAGGCATTCACCGGTTGTTGGAGCATCGCGAGAAACTTGCGGAAGCCCGCGTAATCATCTGCGTCGCAGGTATGGAAGGCGCGCTCCCCAGCGTTGTGGGCGGGCTCGTGGGCGTTCCGGTGATCGCGGTGCCGACCAGCATTGGGTATGGCGCCAGCTTCGGGGGCGTGGCGGCCCTGCTCGGAATGCTAAACAGTTGCGCCTCGAACGTCACCGTAGTCAACATCGACAACGGTTTCGGCGCAGGCTGCGTCGCCTCCTGCATCAATCGTCTTTAGATTCAAAACAGAGCTCCGAAATCACGGCTTCAGAAGGATCTTCATTACTTTATTTTCCTGCGCAAATCGAATGGCTTTCCCCGCTTCGGCCAGGGGAAATATGCGGGTTATGAGTGGCCTAGGATCGACCTTGGTAGAGCGGAGAAGAGTTAGTGCTTTGGCGAAAGGACCGCAGCGCGAGCCAATCACCGTGATCTCTTTCACCACAATGGGCCATGTTTCCACGGGTGCCGCACCGTGGAATGTGGATTTCAGACCGAGCGTGCCGCGTGGCTCCGTCAGGTGTTGGGCAAGCGCTAACCCGCTTGGCGAGCCGGTGGCCTCGACAACCAATCCGTAATTCTCGCGAATGCGTTTCGCATCGCTGGCATCGCCGCGAACACGTTTCGTATTCACTCCAACCTGCCGCGCCAACGCCAGCTTCTTATCATGTTTACCGTACATAACCACACGCGGCAGCTTGGTCCGCAAAACGCGCGCGATGAGTTGAGCCAGCTTGCCGTCGCCGAGAACGGCAGCTTCGCGGAATTTCTTGATGTTGACCTGACTGAGAATTTCGCACGCGGCGGCCAGCGGCTCGACAAAAACCGCTTGCTCATCGCTAACCGAATCGGGAACAACGTGCAAATTCTCCAGCGGCAGCGTGAGATATTCCGCAAACGCGCCATCATGTCCAACTATCCCGAGTACCGTTCGCCTCGCACAATGCGTTTTTAGGCCTCGCCGGCAAAAAGCGCACACGGGGCGATAACCGTACGCCGAACAACTGACATTGATCTCGCCCACGACGCGGCTCCCGAGCCAACGAATTCGCTCCCGCGGCGAAGCGCCGCGAACCTCCACAACTTCGCCGACAAATTCATGCCCCGGCGTCCCACGAAAGTCGTGATATCCGCGCAAGATCTCAATGTCCGTATTGCAAATTCCCGCCAGCCGCATGCGCACGAGCGCCCACCCGGGTCGCAGTTTCGGCGACGACCTTCCCTTCATCACGAGTTTTTTATTGTGAACGGCGAAGGCGAGCACGGAATCCTATTCAATGCAGTGCAGCGGAAAGCGTTTTGAGCAATGCCAATTCCTGCTCAGGAAAGACGGTACGGAGATCAATAATGAGGCGATCGTTCTCCACCCGGGCAATCACTGAAATCCCGGCGGGAGCCCTGCGCAGCCGCTGCTCGAGTTGAGAGGCGGAGTATCGCGCGCTCGCAATGCGAACGAGCTTCGTCGGAAGCGACTGCGTCGGCGTCGAGCCGCCTCCTGCCAAAGAACTCCCGTCCGTAATCTCCAACTCGACTTCACCCGACGGCAGCTCCGGCGTGAGTTCGCGAAGAAAGTTCTCCGCGCGCCGCTTGATTTCCTGAACACTCATGCGAATCATGCGCAGGGCAGGAATCTCGTCCACTGCACCCCGCAGATACGCGCCCAGTGTCGCCGCGAGCGCCGCGGTCGTCAGCTTATCCACGCGAAGAGCCCGAAAAAGCGGATGTCGCCGCACCCAGCCGATCAATTCCTTCTTCCCGGCGATGATCCCAGCTTGCGGACCGCCCAGCAACTTGTCTCCGCTGAACATCACAATGGAAACCCCGGCATCCACACTCTGCCGAACCGTCGGCTCCGTAATCCCCGCACTCGAAAGGTCGATCAAGCAGCCCGAGCCCAGATCCTGGACCAGCGGCAAAGCCGACCGTTGCCCAAGCAAGACAAGTTCCTCCAAGGAGGGCTTTTCCGCGAACCCGGTAATCGTAAAGTTCGATGGATGCACGCGCAGCAACAGCCGCGTGTTCTCATTGATGGCGCTTTCGTAATCCGCGATGCGCGTGCGATTCGTAGTCCCCACTTCGCGTAGCACCGCGCCGCTCTGCGCCATAATTTCGGGAATGCGGAAGCCGTCCCCGATTTCAATCAGCTCGCCCCGTGAAACAAGTACCTCTCCACCCTTCGCCAACGCCGCAAGCACCAGCAGCACCGCCGCCGCGCAGTTGTTGACCACGATGGCGGCCTCTGCTCCCGTCAAACGCTCAAGCATCTGCGCGATGTGCACGTCGCGCTTGCCCCGCGCGCCCGCTTCCAGGTCATATTCAAGGTTGCTGTAGCTTGTCGCAGTGCGCTGAATCTCTTCCGCCGCCGCGCTGCTCAGCGGCGCTCGCCCAAGGTTCGTGTGCAAAATCACGCCGGTCGCATTGATCACCGGCTCCAGCGAAGAGGCCAGCACCTGCTCGACCATCGAGGCAATACGCTGTTCCAGAGAGGAAGAATCCAGCGCGATCACCGCCGCTCCTTCGCCAGTGATCCGCCCCCGCACCTGCGTCAAAACCGTGCGCGTTATTTCCACGAGCAACTCGCGGTCGATCCGCCGCGCAAGCCCCGCCAGCCGCGGCTGTGCCAGCAGTTCGTCCACCGACGGAATCCGCCGCAGCAAATCCGCCTGGTCCGCCGTAAGCGGCCGTTTGGCCCGCGATTCCATGCGGCCATTTCAACACACAGCCGCCCAGCCCGCAACGCCGGGCACTCCAACCGCCATACCGTGCTGAATCAGTCGCGTCTTCCTTCCATTCTGTTGACGTGCTGACCCTCTCCTCCTAGCATGGGTGAAGCGGGGGCTTCCTCAGCCATGGCGACGATCGACGAAGAAATGTCGCAGCTCGAAAAAGACATTCGCCAGCTCAAAATCGAATACGACCAATATTTCGGCGGTGGCAGGAAGCGTCCGCCCACCGAAATCGAGTGGCGCATCGAAACGATCATCAAGCGCTACGGCGAGCGCGGCGGCGAAATGAAATTTGGCCAGCGCTTCCGCTACAACAACCTCACGCAAACGTACGCGAAGTACAAAGACGTTTTCCGCAAGAAGCTCCAACAAAAAGAAGAGGGCAAAGTACAGCGCCACTTCGGAGCCGCAGCCAAGGCCATCGAAGCCGAACGCGCCAAAGCTGCCGCTGAGGCACACCCGGCCGCGCCCCAGCCAACCTCCTTCCGCATGGTTTGCTCCGAACCCGAACGCGAGGCCGACAAGGTTGACCAGTTGTATCAAGCTTTTCAGCAAGCCATGCAGCAGACCGGCGGCAGCATCAAGCAGTCCCGCGAAAATTTCAGCGAATTCGTCAGCAAGAAAACGAAGGAGCTGCAAAAACAGAAAAACTGCCGCGAAGTGGAATACGTCGTCGAAGTGGTCAACGGGGAAGTCAAGCTCAAAGCGCTCGTAAAAACTTAGCTACAATTCCATTTGTTTGTCTCTGTTTCTCCCGGCCTGTTCTTTCCCGCGGTTTACTCTTTCCCTCAAAACGTGCCACGCTTACACTGTTCTACTTTTTCCGGAGGCAGCACATGGCGGTGCAGCGCGCGCTCATCAGTGTGTTCGACAAAACAGGAATTGTGGACTTCGCCAAGAAACTCGCCGTCCTCCGCATCGAAATTCTCTCTACCGGTGGCAGCGCCAAAATCCTTCGCGAAGCTGGTCTCGCCGTGCGCGATGTTTCCGAATTTACCGGCTGGCCAGAAATGCTAGGCGGCCGTGTAAAGACGCTACATCCCAAGGTCCACGGCGGCCTTCTCTTCCGCCGCAATCTCGCCGAAGATCAAAAGCAAGCCGCGGAACACGGCATCGCTCCCATCGACTTAGTCGTCGTAAATCTCTACCCCTTCGAAGCGACCGCCGCAAAAAAGGATCTCACCGCCGAGGAACTCATCGAAAATATCGACATCGGCGGCCCCACCATGCTGCGGTCCGCCGCGAAAAATTTCGAAAGCGTCACAGTGATCACCGACCCCGCCGATTACAATCGCGTTGCGCAAGATCTCGAAGCTTCCCAAGACACATCGCTAGCAACGCGTCTCGACCTCGCCCGCAAAGTTTTCGCGACCACCGCCCACTATGACGGCATGATCGCCACGGAACTCGAGCGCCTCTGCGCCTCCGCCGATCACGTCGCGCTAAGTGAAAAACCAATTCTTCCCGAGCGCCTGCACCTAGCTCTCCGCCGCCAGCAGGAACTCCGCTACGGCGAAAATCCGCACCAAGCCGCCGCGCTTTACATTCCCGCCGGTGGCCCGCCGCAAGATCTTGCAGCCTCCAAGCAAGTTCAAGGCAAGGAGCTTTCCTACAATAATTTCGTCGACCTCGAAGCCGCACGCAGCCTCGCCGCCGAGTTCAGCCAACCCGCCGCCGTCATCATCAAGCACAACAACCCCTCCGGCACCGCCGAGCAAGAAACTCTGCGCGACGCCTACCTGAAAGCGCTCGCCTCCGATCCCATCTCCGCCTTTGGCGGCGTTTTAGCCTTCAATCGCCCAGTCGACGCCGCCACCGCCGAAGAAGTCGCCAAGCTCTTCGCCGAATGCATCGCCGCCCCCGCGTTCGACGAAAAAGCAAAATCCATCTTCGCCGCCAAAAAAAATCTCCGTCTTCTCGAGCTACCTCCGGGCGGTCTTGAACCCGACCGCGAGCTTCAGCTCAAGCGCATTCTCGGCGGCATGCTCGTGCAGCAACCCGATCTCGGCCAAATTAACGACGCGGAACTGCGCACCGTCACCAAGCGCGTCCCCTCCCCGGAAGAAATGCACAACATGCGTTTCGCCTGGAAAGTCTGCAAACACGTAAAATCCAACGCCATCGTCTTCGCGCGCGACGGCGCCACTCTCGGCGTCGGCGCCGGCCAGATGAGTCGCGTCGACTCCGTCAAACTCGCCGTAATGAAAGCGCAATCGCCTCTGCAAGGTAGCGTTGTGGCCTCCGACGCGTTCTTCCCGTTCCCAGACGGCGTTGAAGAAGCCGCCAAAGCCGGTGCCACCGCCGTCATCCAGCCCGGCGGCTCCGTGCGCGACAACGACGTCATTGCCGCCGCCGACCGCCTCGGCCTAGCCATGGTCTTCACCGGCATGCGCCATTTCCTGCACTAGCTCGCACAGCACAATCGCGATCGACTTTTTTGGTAGCGCCGACATCTCCGGCGGCGCGTGCGCAACAACGCATGCGCCGTTCCGCACACTCACTGCATCCAAAATTTAGCAATCACCAAAATTGGAGGGCGCCATGGCCGCAAGCGAGGAAATGAAGATTGTTTTGCAGGTGGGCACAGAACTTCGCGTAAACAACAAAGGCGAAGTCGTCGTAAGCAATCCCGAACTCGAGCTAGCCCGCGAAGATCGGGCAGCCGACGCCGTCCTTCTCTATCGCTTCGACCCCAATCGCGGCGAACACGTCTTCCGGCTCGTCGATCCCGTAGCCGACCACAAGCACATGAAAGTCCACCGCGCTAACGATTAATCGCAGCGCGCCGGGAAATCAAGCACAGCAGCTAGGCCCGCAGCAAGCCTCCTTGCTCGCCGGTTTCACCGCACGCACGAAAGCGCTGATGAATTTCCCGTCGATCTGCGGCCCCACCCCATCCGGATCAAGTCCCGCCGCGCCCAGAAATTCGCGAGCCTCCTCCGCTTTGTAAACCCTCGTAGGCTCCACTTCAATCGATTCGAATCCCGCCCGCGCCAATTTCTGCTGATACTCCTTTTCCTCCAGCGCCCCCGCAATGCACCCGACCCACAATTCCATGCTCCGCCGAATTTCCGACGGCACATCGCCGCGCACCACTACGTCTGAAACCGCCAGCCGCCCGCCAGGTTTCAGCACGCGAAACGCCTCGGCGAGCACGCGGTCCTTATCGCCCGAAAGATTGATCACGCAGTTCGAAATAATCACGTCCACCGTATTCTCCGGCAGCGGAATATTCTCGATCGCGCCCTTCAGAAACTCCACGTTCTCCACGCCCGCTTTCTTCTGATTCTCCCGCGCCAACGCAAGCATCTCGTCCGTCATGTCCAGTCCATAAGCCTTGCCGGTCGGCCCCACGCGCTTAGCCGAAAGCAGCACGTCAATGCCGCCGCCCGATCCCAGGTCCAGCACCACTTCGCCAGCCTCCAA
>Ga0073928_10011026_pt1 | contig 10619 bp, 6 predicted proteins | sample PaiPotPPA55metaG_FD_76969 | JGI IMG/M metagenome (GOLD analysis project Ga0073928, IMG submission 76969) | Iron sulfur acid spring bacterial and archeal communities from Banff, Canada, to study Microbial Dark Matter (Phase II) - Paint Pots PPA... ...
GCAGCGGCTGCAGCACGAGCAACCGCTCAACCTGACGCAATTGCGGATAACTCCGGCGCAGGCGGTCCAGAGCCGCCAGACCTCCGACACGCCTGTACGCGTGATCCTGGCCATGGCCGACGGCCGGCCTGTCTATCGCATTCTCTCCACGAGTGGAGTATGGCGCGGCATCTATGGCGATGATGGAATCAGGCTTGATTCCGCTACTCCGCTGCCGCCATCCAGCGCAGTGGAACTGGCTCAAGCGTATGCCGGAGATGCCGCCACTGGCCTCGCATGGAGACGCACACTCAGCGACGTGGATCAATGGACCGTCTATCCCGGTTCACGACCATATCTTCCGTTCCAACTGATCGCGGCGAATGACGCGGCTGGAACGGAGTATTACGTCTCCGGAGCCACAGGGCAGATATTCCTTGTAACTACCAGCCGCGGCAGGCTGATGGCATGGCTTGGCGCGATTCCGCACTGGGTGTATCTGCGCGCCATTCGGGCCTACACACCGCTGTGGCGATTCGTTGTCATCTCTGCCTCGGGGATCGGAGTTGCCATGTGCGTCGCTGGCATCGTCGCCGGTATCTTCCGTTACTCCCCCAGCAAGCGCTACCGCTTTCGCAATCAACCGCCCTCCTCCTTTCCCCATACCGGCATGAAGCACTGGCACTACTATCTTGGGTTTGCTTTTGGGCTTGTTACTTTCACCTGGATACTCAGCGGCCTGCTCTCGATGAACCCTGGGCACTGGAGTCCTGGGCCGACCCCGGACGATGTAGAACTGCTGCAATTCGCAGGCGGTCCAATACGAACGGAGCTATTTCAGCTTGCTCCCACTGCGGCGTTCTCACAGCTGTCTCGATGCTCCAATGTCCGAGAGCTGGAGATGAAGCAGTTGGATGAGCGGCCGTTCTATTTGGCCAAGGATGCAGGCGGGCACTCGACTTTGATCGCAGCGTCGGGACCAATTCCTGCTTGCCAATCCTCGGTTCCTTTGAATGAAATGACCGCTGCGGCCATGCACATGATGCATGGATCGGGCGTCGCAGATACTGCGCTGCTCACCGACTACGACAACTACTACTACGACCAACATCATCAGAAGCAGCTTCCAGTCCTGCGCCTGCGCTTTCTCGACGGCAAACGCACGTGGCTTTATCTCAATCCCCAGACGGCGTCCATCGAAGCCCGGTACACGAGCCGCAGCAGACTCGAACGCTGGCTCTACAACGGACTTCATACACTCGACTTTCCGTTTCTCTACCGAAGCAGACCGCTGTGGGATGTAACCCTCATCGCGCTTAGCCTGGGCGGAACAGCCTTGAGCATCACCGGAATTGTTTTAGCGTGGCGCTACCTCTGGCGCGGAAAGCAGCGTAAACAGCCTGCCGGTCAGGTCGCTCGCACCAGCAGAGCTAGCCGGGCTTCGCCTGCCTGATCTTTCCATAGCTTTGCATCCTCAGTACGTTCTCCTGTCCATGCAGCAGGCTCTTCCGCTGCGGACAGGTCCTGTTTGTCTCATTCACACCAACACAAGGAAGGATTCCCTCTCATGTCGCAGATACAAGCAACCGTGGAGTACGCAGGCAACGACTTTTTCATCGGGACTAGCCCCGGAGGGCATGCGCAGGTCTTTGAAACCAACGGAGACCGCGCCGCTGCCGCAACGCCCATCGAGGCGCTACTGATGGCTGTGGGAAGTTGCATGGCCTCCGATGTCGTGGACATCCTGCGCAAGAAACGGGAGAAGCTGACCAGCTACCGGATCGAAGTTCGAGCCGAGCGCCGAACCGACTTCCCGCGCAGTTACAAGACGATTGCATTGCATCATGTGTTGACGGGCCCAGGGCTGTCGGAAGCCGCCGTAAAGCAAGCACTTGAATTGTCCGATAGCAAGTACTGCGGCGTTGCCGCTACACTTCGTCCCACGGCGGAAGTCACAGTAACACATGAAGTGATCTCGGTCGTTGAGTGATCCACAAATGTAAATCCGGGCGTCTTCTCGCATCACTCAGTCTTGGGAAGACGCCTGCTGCGTGCATCGTCTCCTCTCCATAAGCACGCTGAAGCTCATTGCATGTTGCAGGTCCTGAACAATCAACGCAAAAGTTTGCTCAGAAGGGCGTCCTTCGGAATTTCATCAAAATGATTTCAATCCACGCTGACGATGACCGTTTAGTCCAGGTTCAGCCAAAACTTGCACATCTGTCTCGCCTGATCGGCAACACCCACCTGCTGGGTATCAATTTTCGCTATCGTGGCAGGGACCGGGTGATTTATGCCAAATGCGAGCAGTGGAACCTGACCGGAAGTATTAAGGATCGCATGGCATTCCAGATTCTGAAGACGGCGTATCTGGAAGGCGCCATCAACCCGTCGCAGACGATTGTTGAGGCGACTAGTGGAAATACTGGAATCTCCTTTGCCGCAATGGGCTGTGCCCTTGGACATGCAGTGAAGATATTCATGCCAGACTGGATGAGCCTTGAACGCACTCGCATCATAGAAAGCTACGGGGCGACGGTAATCCCCATTTCCAGAGATCAGGGTGGATTTCTGGGGAGCATTCGAAGGTGTGAGATCCTTGCGGCCGACGCGAATGTCTTCCTGCCAAGACAATTCTCGAACTATGCCAATGTAGAGGCTCATATTCGGGGCACGGGGCCGGAAATATGGTCACAGCTGAACGACATTGGGCTGTGCCCAGATGCCTTTGTGGCGGGCGTTGGCACGGGGGGAACGGTGATGGGGGTGGGAAGTTTTTTACGTTCGAAGAATCCTGCCATTCGGGTTTTCCCAGTAGAGCCTGCCGAGTCTCCGACTCTCTCGACAGGCTGCAAGGTTGGAACACACCGTATCCAGGGAATCTCAGATGAATTCATACCGCCCATCGTTGACCTCACCGCACTGGACCGCCCGATCGCAGTCTCGGACGGCGACTCCATCCTGATGGCTCAAAGCCTCGCCGCGTGTCTTGGTCTCGGTGTAGGCATCTCATCCGGGTGCAACTTTTTGGCCGCAGTGAAGGCTCAGGAAGAGATGGGTCGTGAAGCCATTGTCGTGACGGTTTTTGCCGACGACAACAAGAAATACCTCAGTACCGGCCTACTACAACAGGAACCTCTCCGTTCGTCTTACATAACGCCGCAGATCGAATTGACAGGGATCGGGGTCATTTCCGCATCCCGATCGGGCTGAGAACGGAAGGGGTACCGAGACACCCCCTGAACGTTGTTGAGTGAGCGTCCACAGCATTCCTGGTGACTCGATATGATCGGTTTATTATACCCACTGGGGTATAGTATTTGCATGGCACATGTGACACAGCACAAAAAGAAACTGACATCCCGCCTCAAGCGGATTCACGGACAGATGGATGCCGTTCAGCGCGCTCTCGACAATGACACAGAATGTTCCAACATTCTGCAGCTGGTAGCCGCTGCAAGAGGCGGTATGAACGCCTTGATGGCGGAATTAATGGCCGACCACCTGATTCATCATGTAGTCGAGCCCGAGCATGGAGAAGATCCACGCGAGGGTGCAGATGAGCTGATCGATATCTTTAGAACCTACTTGAGATAGGACGTGGCATGGACCGGGCAAAACAAGCAATCATCATCGTATCTGTGGCCCTAGCCGCAATACCAGCTGTCTGGGCACAGACTCCGCTCAGTATGGCAGATGCAGTCTCGCTTGCCCTAAGCACGCGGCAAGAATTGCGAGCGGCACAGGAGCGGCTGAATGCAGCGGAACTGCTTGAGACTCAAGCGAAACTTCTACCAAACCCTCGCCTCTACTTTCAGAGTGAAGATTTGCGAGTGTCCAACTTCAGTTTCAGCCGAGATTCAGAGACCTACGCATACGCTTCAGAATTAATCGAGACATCTGGCAAGCGACAGGCTAGAACCAATGTAGCCGTTCAAAATGTCAATTTAGGCCGCGCGACCTCGGATGAGATCAAAGCACGAATAGTGACCCGCGTGCGACACGCCTATTGGGCTGCACGAAGCGCGGGGCTTCTTTCAAAACTCTATGCCGAGGACTCCGAATACTACCGCCAGTTGATTGCTTATCACGAAGCTCGCTTCCACGAAGGAAAGCTAGCGGAAGTAGATCTCTTGCGAATCCAACTGGAGGGTGAACGCGTTCAAGCCTCGGCGGCTGAAATGGAGTTGACAGCCGAGCGCGCCATGTCGCAGCTTGCGAGCGAGATTGGATTGGTCGAGGGTGATTGGAAACTCACCGAGCCTTTCGAGCAACTCGAGCAACCCAAGTCGCCACCGCCGCCCTCCGATCCGATGTTGTTCCGGCCCGAAGGAGCGGCTGCGCGATTCGCGATTGAAGCCGCGCAAGCGAACACTTCGCTGCAGAAATCCTCTGGGCATCCGGACATAGAAGTGTTGGCAGGTTACAAAGCAAATCTGGGGCTGAACACGGCCGTCGTTGGTCTTCAACTGAACCTTCCACTTTTCAATCGGAATCAGGGTGGGATTGGCGCTGCACTCAGTACCACCCGAGCTGCAGAGGAGGACTATGCGGTTGTGAAACGGCAATTGTCCTCCGAGTTGAAGCTGGCACAGCGTGATTTTTCATTCCGAAAGGACGCGTACGAGAAGACTTTCAAGCCGCTTCATGAGCGCGCCATCGAGATCTCAGATATCACTCGATCGGCATACCGCGAGGGAGGCATGGATTTAGTGCGGCTTCTTGATGCGGAACGCCTTCGCGTTGATGCGGATGTGTCTTGGGTCAATTCACTGGAGAATTACCACCAGAGCGTTGTGTCGCTTGAGTATGCGGAAGGCGTGCAGCCATGAGCCCAAATCCAGTCAGAATGATGATGCTGCGGGGACTGGTTATCATCGCATCATGCTGTCTCATGAGCGGCTGCCGAAAGGCTCAGGACGTTTCGGCTGGGGGAAACAACCCTCAATCCGAGAGCAAGAGCCCTTCCGATGAGATCATCCTCACAGCTCAAGCACAGTCAGAACAGAAGATCGACGTTGCCCCAGTGGAACAAGGTGTTGCCTTTTCGACGCAGCGTGCCAAGGGGAGAATAGTCCTTCCGGACAATGCAACCTGGCGTGTCGGCGTTCTCGCCGAGGGCAGAGTGGAGAGGGTCTACTTCAATCTTGGCGACTCCGTGCAAAAGGGTCAGGTGCTTGCCCGTACGCACAGCCACGACGTGCATGAAGCCCGCGCAGCTTACGCCAACGCGGTGGCCGAACGCACGCGCTTGCAGGCCGCAGAATCTCTAGCGCAGAAGAACTACGACCGCAGCCAGCGGCTCTACGCGCTTAAGGCCGAATCGGTCTCGCAAGTAGAAACCGCAAAACAGGAGCTCGTGAACGCACAGAGCGCGACCCACGAAGCGGACAACGATGTGCATCGCGAACAAACCCACATGGAGGAAATTCTCGGGATAAAAGCCGAATCACCAGCCAACGGCTCGGACGACGCCGACCTGATCCCCATCAAGGCTCCCGCTGGCGGGCGGATATTGCAGAAGAATGTCACGCCCGGCTCTACCATCTCGACTTCCACGGATGCCTTTGTGATTGGAGATTTGAGCCGCCTGTGGATGCTGGCTTCGGTCGATGCGGCAACCCTGGCCAAGTTGCATCTGGGGCAGACGGCCAGGGTTACGTTGCCGGACGTACCGGACGCGACCTACGCCGGAAAGATTGCGAACCTTGGTCAGGAGTTTGATCCGGTGACAAGGCTAATGCAGGTACGCATCGAGATCAGGAATCCCGACAATCATCTTCGTCCTGAGATGCTGGCAAGCGCAGAGTTCGCAACGGGAGTGGGCAAACCTGCTGTCCTTGTACCGGAGGAGGCGATTCAACAGGTCAACGGCCAGGATATGGTCTTTGTTCGTGTAGCTGTCGATCGTTTCAGGGTGCAGGCAGTACAGACGGGCGAAAACGTGCGCGGCAACGTGCGTATCCTTCAGGGATTGAAGCCAGGCGAGCAAGTCATCACCCAAGGCAGCTTTATCGCCAAATCACAGCTTCTCAAATCCTCGATCGGAGACTAGGCATGTTGAGTCGCATCATTGACGCCGCCCTCTCTGCCCGCTGGATCGTGTTGATGCTTGTCATCGCCCTGGTTGCGGCGGGTGGATACGCCCTTTACACCATGCCCGTCGAGGCATTTCCCGACCTCACCAATAATCAGGTCACAGTTGTCACTGATGCTCCATCGATGCCTCCGACTGAAGTGGAACAACTCGTCACCTATCCTATCGAACAGGCGATGATGGGGATGCCGAAGCAGCAGGAGGTCCGCTCGCTGTCGAAGCTGGGACTCTCCATCATCACGATCGTTTTCGATGACTCGGTATCGATGTACTTTGCTCGGCAGATGGTCAATGAACGGCTGCAGCAGGTGACGGATCAATTGCCCAAAGGGATTCAGCCGCAGTTGGGCTTACCGGCCACGGCCTTCGGGGAACTCTACCAGTACACCCTCAGCGGCCCTATGACGCCGATGGAACTCAAGGATCTCCAGGAGTGGCAGATCAAGCGGCAGCTTCGTACCGTGCCAGGCGTCAGCGAGATCAATAACTGGGGCGGAGAGGTCAAACAGTATCAGATCACCGTCGATCCCGCACTGCTGACGCAATACGGCCTGGCTTTGCGGGATGTTGCACAGCGAGTCGCTGAGAACAACACCAACTTTGGCGGCGGCTACATCGAACACAACGATGAGCAGTACACCTTAAGAGGCGAGGGTCGCGCAGAAAGCATCGAGGACATCGGGAACATCGTCCTGCTATCGAGCCGCGGCGTTCCGGTTCTGTTAGGCGATGTTGCCAAAATCGGCATCGGACCGGCCCCGCGCCTCGGGGCTGTGCTGCGGAACGGCGAGACCATCTCAGGCATGGTCATCATGCTCAAGGGCGAAAATGGCAAGCGCGTGATCGCGGCGGTCAAGGAAAAGATCGGGAACATGCGTCTTCCCGCAGGCGTCAAGATCGTTCCTTTCTATGACCAGTCGAGTGTGATCGACGGCACCATTCAGACCGTGAAGAAGAATCTCTTCGAGGGGTTCCTTCTCGTCACCGTCGTTCTCTTTCTCTTCCTCGGCAATGTGCGCGCCGCGCTGATTACGGCATCCATCATCCCCTTGGCCATGCTCATCAGCTTCATCAATATGCGGCTCTTCGGTTTCAGCGCGAACCTGATGAGCCTGGGCGCCATCGACTTCGGCATGATCGTCGATGGCGCCGTCGTCATGATGGAAAACTCCATCCATCGCCTGGAGGAGCGTCGCGAAGGTGAATCCGGACTTGTTGCCGTTCGCATGGCCGCCCACGATGTCGCCCGGCCAATGGCCTTCGGCGTCCTCATCATCATCGCGGTCTATGTCCCGATCTTCTCTCTCGAGGGGCTAGAAGGCCGTATGTTCCGCCCTATGGCCTTCACCGTCTGTTCTGCGCTTTTCGGTGCTCTGCTCCTGGCGCTGATTGCGATTCCAGTGTTTGCCTCATTCGCCTTCGGAAAGGGCCTGCCCGCTAAGAGTACCCGAGCTTCCGCAGGATGGATGGATCGTCTTGCTGACCGCTACCAACACTTGCTTGCCGCCGTCATCCGGCATCGCAAGGCGACAGTGGCGGTTGCGCTGCTCGTCCTCGTTGTGGCTCTCTGGTCGCTCACCGTCATCGGCACAGAGTTCATGCCGCGACTGGATGAGGGCTCGATCCTGGTAGAGACGCGCAAATTGCCGGGCATCTCCTTGACCGATTCGGTTGACATCAGCAAGCGCATCGAGCAGAAACTGCGAGCCTTTCCCGAGATCGCCGATGTGGTCGTCAAGATCGGTCGCCCGGACTTTGCAACCGAGGCAATGGGCATCAACGAAGGCGATACCTACCTCCTGCTGAAACCGATGGACCAGTGGCATCGCTTCCACGGTAAGGAAGACTTGATTGACGCTGTCGACAAAGAACTCGCTCAGATTCCGGGTCTGGCTTACGACTTTACGCAGCCGATGGCGATGCGCGTCGATGAGACGGTCTCGGGAGTCAAGGCCGACCTCGCTATCAAGGTCTTCGGCGATGACTTCGACACGCTTGATTCGCTCTCGCAACAGGTGCTCCGCGCCGTCTCCAGTGTGCGCGGAGCAGCAGATGCGCAGATTCAACTCACCTCTGGCGTTCCCGACCTCACCATCCGCATTGATCGTGGCGCGCTTGCTCGTTATGGCCTGAATGTCTCCGACGTAGAGCAAGCAGTGGAGGCCGGTGCCTCCGGCGCTGTCATCTCACAACTCGTCGAGGGCCAGAAACGGTATGACATAGCCATGCGCCTTCCAAAATCGTATCGAGCGAATCCGCAGACCATGCAGGAGATTACCTTGCGCGCGCCCGGAGGCGCACAGGTCAAGCTCGACCAGGTAGCCCAGCTGAGAGTGGTACGCGCAGCCATCGAGATTGACCGCGAGGAGGGTCAGCGGCGCATGGTCGTCATGTCCAATGTGCGCGGACGTGATCTCGGCAGCTTCGTCAAAGAAGTGCAGGCGAACATCGCTCGACAGGTGAAGCTACCCGCAGGTTATTCAATCGAATACGGCGGCCAGTTCGAGAATCAGCAACGCGCATCCAAACGCTTGATGGTTATCATTCCGATCGTCATCTTCCTCATCTATATCCTGCTCTATCTCACATTCAAGTCGTTCAAGCAGGCACTGCTGGTGGTGGGCAATATCCCGTTCGCTCTTGTTGGCGGCATCGCTGCACTCTGGCTGCGCGGTATGAACCTGAATCTCTCCGCATCTGTTGGTTTCATCGCTTTGTTCGGAGTTGCCATGTTGAATGGAGTCGTTCTGGTCAGCTCGATCAATCAGGCGCGTGAGACCGGGCAGGTGACCTACGAAGCTGTGCTCGCCGGAGCGCGCCGCAGGCTTCGCCCGGTGCTGATGACCGCTTGCGTTGCGAGCTTTGGCTTCATCCCAATGGCCCTCTCGACATCTACCGGGGCCGAGGTTCAGAGGCCCCTTGCCAGCGTCGTGATCGGCGGGCTCGTCACTTCAACCCTGTTGACCTTGCTGCTCCTGCCGGTCTTGTATGAATGGATCTTCGAGAATGAGCGTCCAGCCGAAGTAAAGCAGGATATAGAGGAATACCCGTCGAGGGTATAGGAGGCTGGCGACGGCACAAACGGAGCAGCTAAAGAAAGATTTGACTTAGCCCGGCATCCTCGCGGCTTTGGGTTCAGTCCGTGGAGAAGAGCAGCAGTGGTCAGGCTTCACTCAGTTCCAACGAGAAGGCCTCCTGAACCACTTCGTATTCTCTCTCTTTCTTATAGTCCGCGACATTGCGGTCACAAGATCAGGTCGAGCATCATGAGGCGGGTCCTATTGGGGACTCGACCTCGAACTGGCGGTGCGGCTGTACAGGACGTGGCTGCTGGCGGCGTCGCTTGAACGATTTCCGCAAATAGCGTTGAGTCAAGATGATGCCGGTAATACTAAGAAGAAATCCGCCGATGCTAAGGACGATCACAGTGATGTCCCAGAGCGGACGGTGGTGATAGAGGAAAGGAAAGTCAAGACTATGGAGGCCGTTATAAAGCCATCTTTCTAACCGGCTCCGGTCCGTGTAGCGCGCCTGAATCATAGCTGTGCTCGGATTGATGTACAGCCAGGTCTTGTTTTGATCTGCAAGGCGGACCCGTACCACTGGAAGCGGCTTTTGATCATGGCGATCATAGTAGTAGGCGTCATAGCTGGTTAACAGCGCGCGGTCTAGGATGGGTGCATTTCCTGCAACTCTCCGGCTCGCATGCAATAGGTCAGAGACAGGAACCTGTGAAATGCATTCCGAAGGATCCCCACTCGCGGGAAGCAGACGAACCGTATCGTCGCTCCCCCGGCCAAGGTAGTAGGGCCGCCCCTCGAACATCATCATTTCTAGTTCCTTCGGATGCATGCAACGTTGGAGCAGGGTCAATGCATGCGCGGGATTCAGTTTGAAGACAGACGAATTGAGCGTGCTCCCCGCGAACGACTGTGCTTCCGCCAACGTGGGCTCAGGCCCGAGACTCCAGTGACCTGGATTCATGGAGAAGAGTCCGCTGAAAATCCATGTAAAAGTCACAAGCCCAAATCCGTAGCCGAGAATGTAGTGCCAACGCTTGTTGCCGGTGTGCGGGATGGAGGAATAGCGTGGTCCCGGAAAACGGTACCGTTTTGACGGCGAATAGCGAAGTATGCCTGCCACAATTCCCGCGATGCACATCACCACGCCGAGTGCAGAAGCGACAATCATTACGATTCGCCACAAGGGAGTGTTTGCCCGAAGGCCGCGGATATACCACCAGTGAGGGATGGCGCCGCACCAGGCGAGAAATCGGCCACGGCGGGTGGTCGTCAGATACACAGAAGCTGTTGCAGCGGAGACATAATACGTCGTCGATTGGCTATCGTTAGCTGCAAGCAGTTGAAAAGGTAGATAGGGACGCGATGCCGGATACACGGTCCATTGATCGACATCTTTGAGTTCACGCACCCAGTGCAGTTCATTCGGTGTGATCTCTCCGAACTGAGCAGCTATCTTGATGGCCGAATCTGGATCGAGATTGCGAAGCTGACTCCCGTCATCTGCATAGACAGTGAACCAA
>Ga0073928_10011027_pt1 | contig 10618 bp, 11 predicted proteins | sample PaiPotPPA55metaG_FD_76969 | JGI IMG/M metagenome (GOLD analysis project Ga0073928, IMG submission 76969) | Iron sulfur acid spring bacterial and archeal communities from Banff, Canada, to study Microbial Dark Matter (Phase II) - Paint Pots PPA... ...
CCACAACCTCGCCGCTGGAGCGCGCCAGCACTGGGATTTTGAAGCCGAACTCCTTTATCGACGCGCACATGCGGTCGACTGCCGCATCGTTCTTGCGCGGGTTGCGCGCGTACAGCACGAACCGATCAATCAGCCATATTTCAATCTGCATGGGTCAACTCCTGGAAAAAGTTCAAAACCTGCGGCTTTTCACACGCGCCCCGCCTACGGATCTCCGAGGCCGCGTTAGTGGGAAGGATGACCGGCATCCCTCAGGCGCTACTCTCTCGCCGTGTCTTTCTCGAATGACAACTGGCACAGAGCCCCTGTAAGTTATCGAGTGACCACATCGCGCCGCCGATGCGTGTCGGTATGATGTGGTCAGCATCGGTGCTGACTTCATTGCCACACGACTTACAAAGCAGATCGCGCTCCAGCACGATCCTCCGCAACGCCCGCCATCGTGCGGTATTGTAGATGCGGAGCGGATCATCGCGCCGCGCACGGTCATACTCCTTCGCCGTGACATTACCGGTGTGCTCAGGGCAGTCACTGAGATTCGGACATCCGTAGTAGCGGCAGGGCCGAAGAGGTAGATTAGGCATGCGTGTCGTCGTGCTCGGTTGAGAGACACGTTGATAACTGCTGTGTCACTCACCATGGCGCACTTACCTCGTTGTTCTGACAAAATCATTCAGTCTCCAGTCCCAGGCGGTCGCACGGTGCGTCGCTAAGATTTTGTTTCACACCCAGATAGCGTTCTGTGGTTTGGATCGACTCATGCCCCAGCGACAGTTGGATCTGCTCGATGGGCGCGTGGCCTTGGTGGGCTAACTTGGCATAGCTGCGGCGCAGGTCGTGAGGCGCGATCTTTGGCAAGCCCAGCCCCGCTGTATATTTCCGAAGGACGGACCAGATGCACTTGTCAGTCAACGATTCGTGCGTCAACCGTCCCCCGCGGTTGATTGGCCGGAAGACTCGCCCGGTCTGAATGCCGGCGGCCGTGCTCCACCGATCGATGTCTGCCTTCGTCCAGCCGGGCATGGGTATGGACCGGATCCGGCCATGCTTGCCCAAGAGATCGACAATCACCCATCGTTGCTGGCGTTGCTGGATGTGTTCGAACTCCAGTCCAGCAGCCTCGGAGCGCCGCAGACCGCACCCAATTAGTACAGCGAACAACGCGCGATCCCGTTTGCCGGTGAGCGTCGCGGTGTCGGGAGCTTGAATCAACTGCTGCGCCTGGCTGCGGTCCAGCCAGTTCCCCAGGCGCACTCCGCGCCGGCCAACGCCGCGCACGCGGCCTATCCCGGCGGCCATTTCCGGATCGATGAGGCCATTGTCGGCGGCCTCCGCGACTAGCTTTCTGACGGCCGACAGGCGCACGTTGATGGTGGAAGCGCAGCGGCCGCGCGCCTCGAGGTGCGCTTTATAGGAGTTAACTACGGCCTTTGAGATGGGCGGGCGGAGTTCGGCACGGTACCAATTCAGGAAATCATTCAATGCTGATTCGTAGGCGCGCTTGGAATGTGGCGAGGTCAAGCCGTCGAGCGCTAAGGCCTTCAGCCTCTCCCACTGCGCTAGATCGTATCGAACCAATTCGCTCATTTGTTCTGTTACCCGCGTACCACGTTGTGTATCGTCGGAACATCGTTTAGTAGTTCAATCAGCTCGTCTCTTACCTAACAAAACATGCCTGTGACACTTTGAGCGCCCGGAGCATGTTGGATGCAACCGAAAACAGGCTGTAGGAGTCTAACAGCTACTGTTGACAGACTGTCTTGCGGCTATACCGCGAAGCAATGTTCGTCCTCAGCCTGAATGGGCGTGGCCGCCATCGCAATACCATTGTACGAGACTCACCCAGCGATGTCTATATGTGCGGGCACTTAATTAGTTCAAAAAATGTGTTGGCCTGCCTCCTAGCGTTTGATAATAATAATTATCAGCATGCTGGACACGAGATAGGTACTGATAATTATAATTAACAAATGCTGGCAGGAGTTAGATAGCGATAAAGTGTCTTATCGGGCGACTTCGGTCGGCTGATAGCACGAGGACGGCAATCTCATTGAGAGCGCCCAGACTGACGATTCTGCGGTTCGTCGACCTCTCTAGAGGTGGCCATCGAACTGTTTCTGGGTGCTCGAATCTCCGTGCACTGGCAAACGCCCACTTCCACGGGTAGCGCGTTATACGGCCAAGCAGACGCGTTTCACGTGTCTCACCAACGGCCATTTTCGCAGCGGCGCACTGCACAAGAATTGGCGATCCCGCCGGGATGCAGGATTGCGGCGGCTCGGCGGAAGTGAGAGAATCGGGTATACAAGCACTTATGCCGCGCGGCTGAAGCTCAGGCGCTAGGCTTTGCAAACACCGACAGAAAATGACGTTTGACAACGGTCTGAAACTCCTCGACGCGGTCACGAGGCTCTTCGGCGTCCTTGTGTGGCCGGTGGTCGTGGTTTTCGTTTTGGTCCGTTTTGGTTCGGCCATCCGCGAGCTCATCGAAAACCTGGGCGAATTCTCGCTGAAATTTGCCGGCTTCGAAGCATCTGGAAAGAAGCTAGCCGAAGCTGCGGCGGCCCTCTCTGCCGCCGTTATCTCTCACCCGGAAGCCGGCGCTGCCCCGGAGGCCACCGCCAGGGATGCGCGGGCAGCGGCTCACGTCGTCGCTGAGATTGCCACGCCGCGAATGATTCGCAGAGCCGGAAGGGCGACGGTTCTTTGGGTTGACGACCATCCGAGCAACAATGTCCATGAGCGTGAGTCCCTCGAAGCGCTCGGGGTTACCTTCGTGTTGGCCGCGTCAACCGATGAGGCGCTTCAGAAGCTCAAATACCAGTCGTTCGACGCCATTATTTCCGACATGGCACGACCTCCTGATTCGGAGGCTGGTTACACGCTGCTGGACACGCTTCACAAGAGCGGAGACCAAACGCCGTTCATCATTTATGCAGGCTCACGTTCACCTGCACACCGCGCGGAGGCCATGCGCAGAGGCGCAGTCGGATGTACGAATAGGCCTAGTGAACTGTTCGAAATGGTTCTCACGGCGTTGGGTCGTGGGAGCTGACTGCCGTGGTACAGGGTTCGACGACTGGCGAACCAGGTCCAAGGCGGGCCGTCGAAAACTTGGGCTGCGGCAAAGCGGCGTGTCCCTATCGTGACGATCACATCCGGTACGGCCAGCACGGGTATTTCACTTAAATAATCGCGGCCAACTGGCGAGCTTCGCACCGATCGGTGAGCCGAGCCCTGTGCATGGGTCCGGGCCAACATGAGCACGGAAGGCGCCATTGTCGCCTTCGGTGATGTCGTTGAAGCAGACCTCGTTGAGGTATAACTGAGGCGTCATGAAGCCGAGCTTGGTCCCGAAAGCGGCGAACAATCCAGCATAGAGCGGGGCAACTGCACCTGTTCCGCCAACCGTCACCTGAGCACCGTGCAGAACGACGTTGTAGCCCGTATTCGGATCTGCGTTGGCGGACACGTCCGGGACCATCCGTCCCGGCCCTTGCGGCGCTCCTGCTTGCCAGGGAGGCATCGGCTTGAACAGGGTCGAGAAACCGCCGCATGTCCCCTCGCCACTCGGATTGCCTGGGGAATTGTTCCAGACGGTTTCCGTTGTCGCGGTCTTGCGCGTGCCGCCGCAGCCGATCACATGCGGAGCGGACGCGGGGAGATCGACGTTGGCCCGGGTCGGGCCGCCGTCGCTCGAGTCGTTGTCACCGGATGCTGCGAACACGATCATGCCGGCCGCGGTCGCATCGGCCGCCGCCTGTTCCATATCCTGGCCAGCCGCCGGGCCCCAATTGGCTTCATCCGCCCCCCAGGAGATCGAGCATACGTCGCAGCCATCGGCCGTTGCGGCCCGTACCGCCTTGGCGATGTCCGTGGACCAATACACGCGAATCCTGGCGGGGCTACCCGTTGCCACGCAGTAGGCGGCGGCGGCCACCTCGATGTCGAGCGCAACCTCGCCATCTGGGCCAACCGGGTCCGGGTCCGGGCTGTTCTGAGTCCCATCGACGGACACGTCGGTGATCTGCGGGACCGGTTGGCCGATCCCGCCGAAGAACTGGTCGATGTCGGACTGAACCCACCCTCCGCCTAGTTCGACGATCGCGATCACTCCGCCACCCGCGAGGCCGGTCGGCCAGTTGTAAGCAGCGCAAAGAGCAGGGACATCCCACGGGCATGCGCCTGCAGTTACGGCTCGCCCGGTCGGGCCCGTTGGCTGGACTTTCCGCCGGAAATAGGGTCGAACCCTCACGCGCCCCGCGACGTGAGCGTCGGAGTGCGGCATGCCTTCTAGCTTACACCCAAACCGTGCCTACGGGCTGTCGCCCTGGTTACCACTTGGACGGCATGTCGCCGACCCGCGGATATGGCCGGCATGGTTGAGATCGAGGTCGAGCGCGCCGCTCGGGAAATCAAGCAGCGGCACGCGAATCGAAGTCCGACGCGGGATGCCAGGAATAGCTCGCGACAAATGGTATTATCTGGCCAATCTCTGCCGACTTCTACCCTTGCCCGAGTTTCCGTGTTTCTGCGGCAATCTTGGTGAGCCGATTGGCGAGGCGGCCGAGGAGGCGACGGTCGGGTCCTGGGGGAAGCGTGCGGCGGAACATTTCCAGAACGTGCTGAGCGACATGCAAGGCATCGAGTAGACTGGCGAGATTAGCATGGGCAGAAGTGATGGAGGCGGGGAGCCGTGAGGTGGGCACCAGATGGCGGGGCTGGGAGCGAGCCAGATGGAACTCGCGCTGTAAGTCCAGGACGGAGACTTCCAGATAGTGGAGGGTCATGTCAGGTTTCAGGTGTCCGAGCAGTTTCATCACGGCAGGTAAACTGACTCCAGCACGGGCCATCTCTGTGCCGAAGGAATGTCTGAACTGGTGCGGGACAATCCGGGTGGTGATCCCGACCGCGCGGGCCGGTCCTTTCAACGAGACGAACAGGGGTTGGCCGCAGTCCTTGGGCCGTTCCAATCGCAGATAGTGGTCCACTAACAGGATCGTGTCGGAGGCCAACGGCAGGACGCGAACCTTATTGCCCTTGCCGCGCACCCGCATCTGTGCCTCCGACAGTAAGACATCCTCGCAGTTCAAGGCGATGACTTCCTGCAAGCGGAGACCCTGCAACAGCATCAGACCCACGATGGCCAAGTCCCGCGCGGTGCGGAAGCTGGACCAGAAGCGGGCCACCTCATCGACCGACAGGGGCATCACGAGGCGTTTGGGTTCCTTTACACGCAACCGGCTGAGCGCCAGATGGGGACGGCCGAAGCAGAGCGGCGAACGCCGCCAATAGAGGTGGTGAAACCCGGGTACGAAGGGACTGGCGGTATCGGGGAACTCATTGCGCAAGGCACGCTCCACGACGCCTACGCGGCGATTGATGGTGGCGGCCGCGGGCCGAGGTCGCTGGCCGGCTTGGAATCGCAGGTAGTCCACCAGGACCGCCGCGCTGAGGATACCTTCGCTGATGGCATCGGTATGGTTGAGGCTGGCCCACCAGCGCAGGAAGTGCAGTAGGTCCATGGCGTAGCTGCGCAGGGTGGTTTCCGCCAGGCGGCGCACCCACTCGCGATCCAGGAAACGATTGACCCATTCCACTTCGCGTCCCTTGGGCTGCTCGATGATGCGAAATGGGCATTGCGCGCTGCCGGTGTCCGGCGCATGGATCACCTGGAAGGTCATGCGCGCGCCTCCTGTAACAGGCGCTGGAACTGCTGGGCATCGCCACCTTGGACGAAGAAGCTGTTCGGATCGTGCCCAACGGGTAAGCAGATCCGGCAAGTCTTTAAGCCTTGCTCTCGGAGCTGGCTGGCCAGCCTTTGCGCCGCCTGCTGGCCGCTGCCGTTGCGGTCGGCATCAAAAGTGACATAGACGGTGCGCGCGCTGCCGTCGCACAGTTGCCGGAACTGGTGCGCATTGAGATGGTTCCCCATCGCACAGGTGACGTTGTGAAAACCGGCCTGCCACAAAACGGCAAAATCGAACAGGCCCTCGACGAGAATCAATTCCGGGCATTGCCGGACATGCTCCCATAAATACAGCCCGCCCTTGGCCCCCGGCAAAAACCGATGCGGCGGCGCCGCTGCTGACAGACTGCGGCCATAGAGATTGCCTTCCAGCGGGAAGACGATGCGATGCGTGTAGGTGTCGTATCCCACGGCGGAGACCAAACCAGCTTGACGCAGAGCCGGGAGCGGGTAGCCCAACCGCGTCAGCCAACCGCGCAGGCACCCGCCAGGCGCATAACCGATCCGCATGTGCTCGATCACTTGCGGTGAGCGGAGTCCGCGATCCTGCAGATAGGCGACCGCTTCGGCATGACGGTGTAACTGCATGCGATAGAAACTCGCGGCTTCGAACAGCAAAGGCTCCGAGCCACGCCATTGGTGCAGTAACGCCAGGGCTTGCGGAAACCGCACCTGGTGATAAAGCTCGGCAAAGCGGATCACATCGCCGCCGCGGCCACAGCCGTAGCAGTAGAACAAGTTTCTGCCGGGGTCCATCAAGAAGCTGGGCTGATGATCGTCGTGCAGAGGGCACAGTCCCATCCAGCGGCCGCGGCTGAGGCGCCGCACCGGCCGCCAAGCGTGCGCTTCCAGGTAGTTCAGTAAGGGAATCTGCTGTTTGAGTTCATCGAGTTCCTTGCGGCTCACGGACTGCTCGCCTCCAACAGCAGAATACGGCGGATCGCGGTCCAATCCCAGGCAAGGATGGTGGTTGTCATCGAGATGCGCGAGCCGGTGACCTGCCAGAGCATGGTCGCCAGCAGGGTTCCCAGATGCAGCAAGCGTCCAGCCCACCGCCTCACAGTAGATGGGTCTGGCGACCGCGACGCATCTGCGACATTCCCAGGTGCCATCCGCTTCGTGCAGCAGCTCCCACGCTTGTTGCCGGCAGTGGAGGGTGTAGTGCCCGGACGGCGGCGACCAGTCAGGCAGCACCGTAAATGTCTTGTGGCATGGACGACAGCGGCCCCGGCGAATCCAGATCTGCTGGTGCCGTTGGTCGTGAGCCAGTTTGAGGCGCTGCCCATGGCCGATAATGGTCCGCTTGCCGCAAACTGGGCAGAGCCGAGGGAGCAGCTCCAGCGGGATCTCCGTTACCCCGGGTCGGTCTTGTCTTCCGTCTCTGGTAGTGCGATGAAAAGAACCACGGCTGGCGTGAAGGCTGACCGCAGACCATCCTGCCAAGTCGAATCGCGCGGCTGGCCGTCACCCTCCTTGTAAGTCAGTGTCGAACGAAAAAAGAATACTCCTTTTCGCCCGCCAGCGTACGAACCGATCCCCAGCCTGCAAGATTGGCCGGTATAGTAGGTATTATCTGGCGGTGAACATAGGTTGGACCGATAGCCCAGGCCCACTAGTGTACGGACCAAATGGGACCGTGTGCGCACGGCAGTTCAATGAGCCGCCGACATTTTATGTACTTAACTACTTTCCGGCGCAAGAATTCACTTCTTGGCCGGAGATGGGCGCTCTGAGCTCGCGTGAATGGAATTTATGTTGCTGGGCAGCGTTTTGGTCGGTGTGGTCACCGTCACGAAGCCGGTAATCGCGTCAGATGCCGATTGCGGTAGCTCGCGCTCATTAAACAAACTTAATAAATGTCGGGCGTCTAGTCTAGGTCATTGATGAGAAGGAACTTATTGGACGGGGCGTGACCGGCTCGGCCTTGCGCCGCAAATTGGCGCTGGCTTATCTTCGCCGCCTGCCCTATAATGTGTTCACAAGGGGATCGAAAATGAGGGATAGGGTTAGGCCGTACCGCGTTGTACTCGCACTGCTGTGCACTATCATCACTATGTTGCCGGCGGCTTGCCTAGCGCAAACCGCCCAGATCGTCCCCGCACTGGTCGGGATCACGCAATCAAACGGGATTCTGCCCTGCGTGGGCGACGGCACCACGAATTGCTACGGCATACCCGCGGGCGCTGTGGCTCTGCAGCCGGAGATGTTTATCCAGCCCGACGTCGCCGTCATGTGGTACGCCGTCTTCCAGACTGGCGCATGGAGCGGGAAGCTGAACGTAACCTTCGACCTAGCCGAGAACAGCGTGGTCGTGCAGTCCGCCAGTGCGACCGCGACAGCCGCGGCGAACTCCACGGTGCTGGTCACTGTCTCACAGAGCGCGCCGAGCAATGGCTATAATGGCAACGCCACGCTCGAGGTGGGGGCAGTCGCCACGCCGACCGGCGGCGGCACGCCGGTGACCCTGAAGCTCGGCGCGATTGTCCAGGTCGGCTCCACGACCACCGCGCTCCTCACAGCGCTAGTCGGCTTCTCGCAGAGGCTGGATACCCAGCCTACGCCGCCGTGCTTCTGGGTTCCGCCGGGATCGACAGGCGGGACATCTTGCTTCGCAGGGATGCCCTACTACTCGGGCGCGATCTGGCCCGGCAGCGTGATCACACCGGGAGCGTTCGGCTCATTGTACGTGATATTTCAGACTGGAAACTGGAAGGGCGAGATCAACGGGATCTCATACGCGCTGACCGAAGGGGGCGCGACAGTACTGAAGGGTGGGATCGCCGGCTCCGTCATCAAGGCGAACACCGCATTCGAAGGCTTGGCTACGGCGACAATCCCCAACAACGGCTACACCGGGCCAGCCGTACTTACGGTCGCGGCCCTGGCGACACCAGCCGGCGGGGGTTCCCACATCACGCTCAAGTACAGCGTGCCAATACTGGTGGTGGCTCCGCCGACGGAGTAAGCCGCCGCGCGGGGCGCGGCAGAGAGATTTCTCTGCTTCGCTTGCACTTGCACTGCCCTGGGCTCGGGGCCGTCCGGGCCAGGTGAAACGCCCCCGTTCGGCGGGCGTCGAGGCCATTCCATCAGAGGAGTCTAAATGCGCCCACTAGAGCGAACGAGAGCGCGATGCGGCCAAGCCCTGCCTGGTATCCCGGCGGCGGCGCTAGGCCGCGTCCGCGAGTCGCCGCCGCACGGCCGCAGAGCCGCAGTACTCTCCTGCTTGGTTACCTTACTCGCGCCAGTCGCCATGACCCAACAGGAGAGCCTGCAGAGCTACACCCAGAACGGATCATCCTCAACCTCCCGGCACGGCTTCGATTATCTCTCGGAGGTCGGCCACATAATGGACTTCGGCGCTGCCGGCGACGGCAGCACCGACGACAGTGCAGCATTCCAGGACGCTCTGAACGCCTGCGGGCTCAACTTCGGGACCCTCGAGATCACCCAGCCGACGGTCGGCACCGGGGGGACGATCAACTATCTCGGAGGCTACTTCGTGAGGGCTGGCACAACCTATACCACGCCGCCGAACCCGCCACCGCCTCTGATCTGGGGCACCGGCGCATCCTGCCGCGTGATCGTCAAGAAGGGCGCCATGATATCTGGCTCGCTGCCGCCGCCGGACGCCGCCCACATCATTATCGATGAAAACCTTCAGTCCATTGACCCGTGGGCATCGACCGCAATCGTGCCACTACTGAGCAACTCAAACCCGCTGGGCTTCATTGCGGTCACCAGTTCCCAAGGCCAGACCGCCACGTTAAGCCCCAGCAGCCTGACCGCGGGGGCGCCACCCTTCGGCACGGCGGCGACGACGTTTGCCGTGCACGGCGAAGACGCCGCTCTTGGCGCAACCGACACCGCGGCCGGCCCCGTTTCAGTTGGGCCTGGGCGCAGCACCGGCGCCGCCAGCAACTCCGCCGTACCGGGCGTGATCGTGCAGGTCGATTCCACCGGCGCCAGCGGCACCGCCTATAACCAGAGATACAGCGCGTGGAGTTTCGGGGAGTCCGCCGGCAGCCTCTCGTCGCTGATCTCTTCGCAGACCGTCGGCACCGCCGCCAGCCCCATTGGCGACATCTACACGTGCCCCGTCAATTGCACCTATGCTGGGTTAGTAAGCGTGAACCTTACCCTCACGAGTAGCGGGAGTGGCTACGCGAACGGAGACACCATTTCCATCATCGGCGCAGGCCTTGCGGCCGGTGCGGTGGTCACCATCAGCAGCGTGAGCAGCGGTCACATCTCTATGTGGTCCGTGACTACCCGGGGGCACGATTATAGCCCCGGCCTGGCCACCACATCGGCAATCACCGGGACCGGCAGCGGCGCGACCTTCACCATCAACGCGGTGGCCACGGGATACGTGGATATTACCGGAACATCCGGCTTGAACAACAGCCATCTCTCGGCAGCATTCCCGAATAACTCCGGAACGATCACCGTCGCTCCTTATGCAAACGCCGGCGACATCGCCTACAACACCGGTAGCGGCGGCACCATCTCGGTGCTGGGCGGCAACACAGCCACCGGCACTCAACTGCTCACCGAGGGCAGCAGCGGCACCCCGTCCTGGGCCACCGTCGGCGGGCAAGCAGCCATCGTTGCCCCCGTGCCAATTAACACAAGCGGCACATCGCAGCTCGTCCTCACTGCGCCGTCACCTGCCGGGAAAACAGGTACTGTCTACCGTTTACGCGGGACCGGCTCAGCGACTTCCAGCGCTGCCAGCACGAATCACATTTGTCTGGCGTCAACTATTTCTTCGGATCGACGACAACTATTTCTCCGGGTCGACGACAACTATAACTCCGCATCGACGACAATTACTCCTTGACCCTGCGCGCGGCGCGGAGCGCCGCCGCC
>Ga0073928_10011029_pt1 | contig 10616 bp, 11 predicted proteins | sample PaiPotPPA55metaG_FD_76969 | JGI IMG/M metagenome (GOLD analysis project Ga0073928, IMG submission 76969) | Iron sulfur acid spring bacterial and archeal communities from Banff, Canada, to study Microbial Dark Matter (Phase II) - Paint Pots PPA... ...
CGTTCGTCCAACAATGGCCACACAGAATGGAATTTAGTAGTCAGCTCGGCAAGACTGTCCATGCTCAGGCAGCATAACAACGATAAGCACAGGATGCTACCTTTATTTATTTACGCTGCCTAACTCGGGCCAATCAATCTGAAGCTTCGCGGCCCGAATTCCTTTTCCTTTCATTCGACGAGTCCAGTCAATGGCTTCAGCAGCTCCGACGAGGACTTTCTTTGGGTCGCATCCCCGGAGAGCGCAGGTACCTCCGAATGGCCTCGAATCCACGATCGCAACCTGCCATCCTGCTTCCCGACAGCGCGACGCCACCGCCGAGGCGGCCGATCCTGTTCCGATTGCGATCACATCAAATTTTCTAGTCATAGTTCCCTCAAGGCATTTTGCATTTGTTCGGGCGCAAAGTCGTGGGTCGCAGCGATTCACTCCTGGCCTCATTAACAGCTATTGCCATTAGGCGAATATAACGGCGAAATCAAAATCAACAAGTCCCCTCTTACCATTGTCCTCGACGAGTAAAGGAGCCAATGCCTGAAATTGGATGGGCTGAGGCCCTTTCTTTTCGTGCTTGCGCGTGCCGGAAAACATTTGGTTGGAGCCACTTCGTGACTTTGAGGTCCTAGTTGCTGTTCCAAATCGGCTCGTCGAGATCTGAGCGCGCTGTTCCAAAAGGGACAGTTCGTTGAGGCAGGTCCGTGAGAATGTCCCACATGAGGATCATCACCACGAGTTGTCAAGGTCCCCGCATATGGACCATCCCAAAATGGGCTGGAGATGTTGGTATGAGAGAAGCGATCGGAAGACGCGAAGAGGATGCTTACCAAAGCGCTAGTCGATATTGAATCGATTGCGAAGAGGAAAGGAGATTCCTATGTCACTGATCCTGCTGATTATTGTCGTGCTGCTCTTGTTCGGGGGCGGCGGGGGCTATTACGGATATCGGAGATGGGGAACGGGCGGAGGCGTAGGGATTGTCGGGCTGGTCCTGATCATTCTCTTAGTTTTGTACCTGTTCGGCGGAATGCGCATGTGACTTGAACGGGGATTTTCTACCAGCGGATGTCAGTGGGAATTCACTCCGGGGGCGTAGGTAATGCCGATCATGAGGCAAAGCCTACCGCCGCCCAGGGCGGACGGTCTGACCGGTTTTCCTGACGACACAACGCGCGAATCGAAAAAGGATTCGACCGGAAGGCTCCGAGCAAAAATGGAGGGTCCAAGACATGCTAACGTTTGTTCTTCCGGTATTTCTTATCATAGCCCTTGTGGCTACTCTTCCGATTTGGCGGCATAGCAAGAAGTGGGGTTTTTATCCAATAAGCTGCGTAAGTCTGATCATACTGATTATCCTGTTTCTATTTTGGACCGGCCGTTTGTAGGAGAGAAGATACAGACCCTTGAGAATAGCCGTTTGAACGTGGCCGGCCGTGATTGCGGCGGACGCGGGCCCTATGCAAATTCAATTGAGGGAACTTGCAGTGTCGAGGAGTAGAGGCTGTGCGGCAGAGCATGGCAGACCAACTGCAGTAGGAGCGCCGAGCATCTTCCGCTCCCTGGTGCTTACGACGCTTACGAGAGTTTGCATATGCTCACCATGCTATCTGCACCCTAGTCCCACCTCCGCCTCGATGCTAGCAGATGCACGCTTTGCCTCGCGGCTCAGATGCCACTCTTGCGAGTGGGGTCCATTGTCCGAGAGTTCCAGAACAGTCTGTTACCTCGCCGCTCTGTCTCGTAGGGTACGTTCGATGGGACGAACAGTCTGCTTCTTTCACCAGACATTCATCTCAGCAGTTATTCAGGTCACAACGTGTGAAGCACCACAAAGGGAAGTCAGCCCGCTTTCGCGTCCGGTGATGTTGTCTCTGTAGCCGACGTACGCCGTTATCCGCAGCCTGAGCCTGCAGTTCGACATCTTTGCCCGCAATGGCGTTGAAGCGCACAAGCCTAACGTCACTGACCTTTGCGAGGCATGCTCGGGTGGCAAATTCGTTTTGTCGGGGTCTGGACAAGCATACGGTACAAAGGCCAGAGGTAAAAATCGGAAATTCCGATTCGATTGAACGACTCGCCGGGGTGCATCTAAACGTCGGTTCAAAGAATCTTACATTCACGGACTGGCGGAAATGCTTTAAAAGCAGCGGTGATAGCGCTCGAAAAAGGAAAATCCGGATCAGGGGGGAAATTTGAGAGCGATTCGCTCGTTTTGCATGGCAGGAGCTCTGGCGGGTTCGTTGGGAAGTGGGTGTATTCGAGCCCAGGGAACAGCGATCACGCAAGAACAATCCCAAGAAAGCACAGCACGGTGGGGGGCGAACGATGATGCGCTGTCCAGCCAGGACCCTCAGCAATCCGGTACAGCAGCGGATGGAAAGTCCTCAGCGCCAGACGCGCTGGCGCCCAAGATTAATCCTGCAGCTCCTGACCTTAGATGATCGTTTGTATCGAGCTGCTTTCCCCCGCCTTGTGATTCTCCGCGTGTAGTCCGGGCACCTCCTCTGCTACTGGACTCTGTCTTTTGACGCAAATCGCAATAGGGAGCTGCGTTGGACGGATGCTAAGCGCGGTAAAGGCCGAACGATTCGAACAGTAGCAAATTGCCGACACGTTCAAGCGTTCCTTCTGTCCCCGGCGGATGAAGGGACTTGTGTGAGGATGACCACAGAGAGTCGCTGTGCGATTCTTACTGGTGAAAGCAGCACAGGCGGCCGTGCGTTGCAATCAAGAGCGGCGCCCTCGCTATGGACATGTTCCGTTCCAACCGATCTACAATTGAGACTCGACACCCTTGAGTGCGGATGGTCGGCTAGTCGCGTTACGATCTTGCATGGACCATTCAGAAGAATTGGTAAACCCTTCGAGACCTACAAGTTCGGATCGTGCTTATCGCCCGCCACTGCTGGTTGATGAAGCAACCTGCGCACGCGACAGCTCAATGACTGTGCCCGCCCCCGCGTACACGTAGTGATCGCCGAAGATTTTCTTCAGGGCAGCGAACTCCGGCTCGCCCGTGCAGTGTCCGGGCGCGACAAGGTCGAGCTTGTACTGATCGTGCAGGACGGTGGCAATGCGCTCGACCTCGGGATCGGGCTTCTGGATCTGGTGCAACCCTCCAAACAGGAGGTGCACATGCGTATCGATCGCGCTGGCCTCCTGCAGGATGTGCTCCACTCCGGGATGCGAGCAGCCGACGATCAGGATCAGCCCCTGCGGACTCTTGATGGCCAGTGACAACTCTTTCAGCTCCAGCGTGCCCGGCGTGGTGGAAACGCCGGGGAGGATGAACAGCCCGGGAGCCACTTCCGTCTTCTGGCTGACCGGGACGAAGTTGGCGCCAGGCCACGGTGTGCCCCCTTCCAGGATCTCCGGGGGATGGCCGCCGTAATACCGCATGTCCGCTGGCAGCGAGGGGTCCTTGCGGTAAGAATCGTTGTTCACACCGCGGGCGAATAATCCCCAAGGCTCGTCGGGAGCGTAAATCTTGACCTTGGGATTGACTGCCAATAAGTAGGTGATGCCGCTTGTGTGGTCAGCGTGGCGGTGCGAGATGACCACGAAGTCGATCTTCTGAAGATCGACGCCCAGCGCCTTCACGTTGTGTTCGAAAATCCTGGCGTTGTTGCCGGTGTCGAATAAGATGCGTTTGCCGTCATATTCGACCAGGGCCGCAAAACCCCAATCCAGGGTCAGGGCGGGAGCCTTGCCGAACGAATCGTACAGAATGGTGACGCGGTTGGGGGTTTCTGCGGAACTAATGCTTGCCAACAGCAGAACCACGCTCACTGCCCGGAGCGAAATGTATCGGTACATGCTTCCTCCAAAATTTGCCCGAAAACAGAACGGCCTAGCTTCGCAGTCCCCTTATGCCGGGCAGGGCACTTCGAAATCGGATAATGCTGGACCTCTCACAGGAATTTCCATTTTGAGTTCCCGAGCTGTCGGCATTGTACACCCAGCTGCCTCGTCTCGCGTCAATCTGGCGCACTCGGCATTTCGATTCGAGCCGTCTCGCGATAACTGCAAGGTGGTCGACAAACCCTTACCTTGGGATTCTTTCAGAGTTGCCCGTAGCTCGGGAGCAAAGATTTGAGCCAAAGCTTTTTGCAAGTGTAGTCGCGGAGACGACAAAAAGTCACGAGCGCATGAGCTGTCAAGCCAATGTGGATGAAGGGGTGGTGCCGAATAATACAAGGCAACAGCGCAACATGTGTTCACTGCCTTCCCTAATCCCCTTCCTTGGCATGCGCACCGACACTCGACGACCCGGCTCGGCTGCGTGGCTGGCGAACGAGCCGCGCGATCGCGAAGTCTAGGAGAAGTGGAGGTAACGGTTCCATGACGGGAATGACTTGCCCGAGTTTTTGTACCAGGTTCAATGAGAGAGTCTACATCCCTGACGCGTACTTGCGCGAAGTGCTCTCAGGCATCGCCGATCATCCCATTAACCGCATCGAGGAACTACTGCCATGGAACCTCGCCAGCGAACTTGAAGACTCGCTCCACGCTGCGTAGTAACCAAACAACTCCGTCAAGACGGCCTATAGTCGACGCTTACGAATAACAGAGGAAGCGTCGGAGACCGCCTAAGTACGCTCAACTACGGCTAAGACGGAATTCTTACAGGTGAAATTACAGGTGAGAAATATTCACGTGGATGTCTAATAGAGTCCGTTAATACGCCGAAGTCTGCTTGGCTAGGCTGACTTCAAGTCGTCGTGTTTTCCTGATCGGCAACGGGTGCCAATCGTATGAGCAATCTGCGCGGAAAGGGTAAACGGGACCAATCCGAGTAGCACGCCCATTGGACAGAGTTCTTTATATTGCAGCGAAAGGCCCATGTACACCACGATCCCTGCACCGAGAATGACGCGAGCGGCATCGCCGGAGCGCCAGGTCTTATCGGAATAGGCCAACGCACCAAAGGGCAGTGCCGAGACAAGGCACGTCCCGACCAGGGGCTTCATGACATCGCCGAATCCAAACCCGCCAGGTACCGTTGACTCCGTTGAGAGGAACTTGATGTAGCTCGAGAGGCAGAGCGAGTAAATGACCACCAGAAAGCAGAACAGACCGAGGTACTGGCGTACCGTGTGCCAGGTGATCCCAAGCTCTTCGCAGCGCTCGGAGATTACTTCATGGTTTGCAATGGCTTTGAAGAAGCGGTTCATTTTTATTTCGTCCCGACAATCTCATCGTAACGACTGCTTCCCACCGACAAAATTAACCTGAAAAAGCCTAGCAGGCAGCCTTTCAGCACAGAATAGACCTTTGGTACTGCTGGCGAGAATCTGCCAATGGCAACAGGAATATATTCAACGGTTAGGTGAGCGTCGCGGGTGTGGTGGTCGCGGCTCGCCAAGCGCTCTGGTGGGAACCAGCAATTTACAGGTGAAGAATTACGGGTGAAGTTTCTCTGTGATTCCGAGGAAAACTCTTTAAGTAATTGAAACGATGGCAGGCCCGTGGGGGATTCGAATCCCAGACCTCTACCGTGTCAATTCCGCGTCGCGAAATGCACGGTTCTGCAAGATGAAGCAGCAAACTGCACCGAAGCATAAGACTTGACAGACGTCCAGCTCCCCGCTCTGGCCCATGGAGCTGCATCGGTTCGCAGGTGCTTTCTGGTGCAAGGAGGCCCAGGGTTACGGCACAAAGTACGGCACAATTTCCCGACAGTCTGAAGATAATAGTGGCCACTCGTCGTCGCCATAGCGATTGGCGTCAATCCGCACTGAAGATTTTCCCCCAGTACCTACTTTGGCTGGATGACGCTGAGTCCTTTTATCTGAGCAAAGTGGCGGTCGTTGAACGTTGCCACCTCGCTGCCGCGCTCCAGAGCTGTTGCTCCCACGATTAGGTCATAGAAGCCAATCATCCTCCCCGACGCCTCCAACTCGGCCCAGATGTGCGCGTGCTCATATGCCGTCTGCTCTGTGTAGGGGATAATCGGCAAGGACTGTAAAAGAGTGCCTAGGTAGCGCTCGCGCTTGATCCTGTGCGCTCCTTTCGCCCGTTCTACGCCATGCCACAGTTCGGCGACCGTGATCGCAGCAAGCTCGAATTGATCATTGGGACGGGACGCCACCCACTTCTTGAGGTCGAAGGTACCCCGCTCGCCACGAATAACCACGTCGGCGTCAAGGATTATCGCCATTTGTCGGCAGGAGTTTCGAGAGCCTTGCGTGCAGCCAGAAGATCACGATGCCAAGCCCTTGCTTCGTCTTCGGGCAGCTCTATTTGAGAGAGCGCCTCGGCCAATTCACGGCCCACGCAAACTTTCTCGCTATCTGGTACTAGGCGAGCGAATGGTTCGCCGTTTTTCAACAGCACGAACGTAACGTTTTGATAGTGGGCCCGATTAACGCAATCAGCAAAATTGCGAGCGGCCTCTGTAACGGTGATACTGGTCTTTTTCATAGAATCAGATTATCAGATTTTACGTTGCTCGCTTACCGAAGTCAAGGGCTAGAAAGGGCTAGAGGGAAAACCAGCGCGAACGCCATTGGTATTTTCTTTTTACACCGCATTAGGCCATGGTTTTGTTGGCCTCATCCACGTCGTAATAGTTCCTGCCCGTTTTGTAAGCGTCGATGCCGAGCCGTGTTGTCCCGAACGACCCCTTTGGGACGCCGTCGAGGTCATACCATCCCCATCCGTCGCACTTCTGCGGTTCGAGCACTTTCGGCTCACCACTTTTCCAATCAGCGATGAGGCCGATATGCGCATAATGCTTCGGAGCATACCGCTGGAGGTTAGCAACGAACTGAAAGCACACGTTCTCGATTTCGATAGCACATTCCTCGAGCGTCTCCCGTCGGGCACAACTTTCAAACGACTCCATGTAGTCAAGATGACCGCCTGGGAAAGCAAGCTCGCCCGCGCCATGCGAACCCTTCCGCGTGCCGAGCAAGACCTTTCCGTCCTTTAGGATCATTACGCCAATGCCAACTCGAGGTTGTGATTGTTGGTTTTCCATTTTTTCCTTCAATTCAGTGATTGCGCCTGTGGTTCGCCAAAATTCTGGCCGACTGCAGAAGCAACAACATACAACAATATTTCCCATCATTGATCTGGTATGACTCCGGGCCATCAATCTGCTTTTTCTTGAAGTCAAGTGGTGCAGGCTGAATGGTAGGCTCGTGGGGACTCGAACCCCAGACCTCTACCGTGTCAAAGTCCAGCTAACCAATACGCTGAACGACTTAGAGAGCGACGGGGACCGCCTAAGCACGCCGAAATACGTGTAAGACGAAGTTTCAACGGTACGGAGAGCGGTACGGAGTTTCCTGGCCGTTGTTTACACGCTCTATGCGAAGTCGGACGACTGGATTTTCCCTTCGACAAAGATGGACCGTTCGCAAAAATTAGACTGAGTCGGTTATTGGGAAGTTAACTTCTGGTTGGCCCGTGATACGCCTGGAATTCCCGGCAAGCGTCGGCGAGCCTCCCCCAGTGGTCATCCGGTATAAGGTAAGTGAACTATCGTATTTGCACTAAACGTTGCTGAATGCGTTGAAGCTTTTTCAATCAGGCCAGTTCACTCCTCGCGCAGCAACATCGCTGGATCAATCGACAGCGCGCGTTGCGCGGGAATCCAGGTAGCTACTAGCCCCAGCAACAACAACGCTAGAACAGTACCAGCCAATACCAGCGGATCGCGTGGAGTTGCCTGATACACAATGAAAGCCAGAACCCGGCTCGCCAGAATTCCGAGGAGCAACCCCGCTGCGGAACCATAAGCCAGCAATTTGAATGCACGTCCCAACGCTGCCTGTAACACTTCCTTGCGCTGTGCGCCGAGGGCCATACGAATTCCCAATTCCCTCAGCCGCTTGCTGACCGAATATGCTGCCATTCCGAAGATACCAGTCACAGATAGCATCGCGCCCATCACGCCGAGCACACCCAGCGACGCCGCCGCCATACGCGAAGCAAATAGAGCTCCGTCCATTGCTTTGTTCCATGTTTGGATGAAAGTAGGCAGCCCTGCGTCCAGGTCTCGCATTTTGCTTCTTATGGCCGCCGCGAGTTGATGCGAATTGCCGTTCGAGCGCACCACCAGCCACGCCTCAGTGGAGGGTGATTGCAGGATTGGCAAAAACATCGCCGGCCGTGGATCTTCCGTGATGTTCGGAGAATATTTTCCGTCCTCTACAATGCCCACGACTTGAATGCGGGTTCCATCGTCCACTTTGTAGTATCCGCCCAGCGCATTTGCGGCGGAGCCGAACATTCTGCGAGCAAATAGCCGATTCACCACGGCTAGGCGCGGCGCATTCTTGTCGTCATGCCACGTTAAGTCTCTGCCCGCCAACAAGGGCGTGCCCGCCACCTGGAGGTATTCGGGAGAGATGCTGAACATTATGGCGCGAGCAGCGGCGTTCGATGGCCTGAGATCCGCTGTTTTGTCCATAAAGATATTCGACTCGCTGCAGCAGGCCGCTTGTAATGGTGGGATGTTGACCAGTCCTACGGACGTTACCCCAGAAATCGAGGCCATCGCATCGATCATACGCTTTTGCATTGCGGGCACTCGATCGGCTGTGTAACCCGCCATATTCAAATCTGTATCTACGAGCGTGGCGTTCCGCGGCTCAAAACCGAAATTGCTGTGCAGCGAGCGTACCAGTCCGCGCACCGCAACCATGGAAGAGGTGACTAACACTGCGCAGATTGCGATTTGCACGGCAAGTAACAAATCTCGGACTGTAAACCGCCGCCCAACCGCGGCGGTCGATCCCGACTTGATGATCTGATACGGATCCGCGCGCAGTACCTGCCTCACCGGGGCCGCGCCAAACAGGAACCCACTCGCTAAACTCAACAGCAAAGCGACTCCATAAACATTTGCGTCCGGATTCACTGGCATATTCAGGGGGTATTGCGGAAACGGCCGCCACGCGCTCAGCCAGTGCAGCAGCACTACGCTGCCCCAAAGCCCGGCAACGCCTCCCATCATTGAAATCAGAACGGCTTCAGTAAAGAGTTGCCGCAGAATGCGTGTGGGGCCCGCTCCCAGCGCGAGTCGCAGAGCAACTTCCCGGGAGCGGTCAGCGGCGCGCGCGGCAAACAGGCTGCTCAGGTTGGCACATGCGGCCAGCAGAATTAAGCCCGCCAGCAGCATCAATCCGGCAAGGAATGCCTGTATTGCGAGATTAAAGGCGCCGCCAGGAAGACCTGCATGCTCTAAGGTAAAGCTCATCTGGCCATCCTCTTTGGGATAGCTCTTTTCCAGATCGGAACCAATCGAGTTCAAGTCGGCAACCGCCTGCGCCGGCGTGACTCCCGCCTTTAGATGTCCAATTACTTCACCAACCCAACGGTTTCCGCGCGCGTTCAGGCCGTTCCACCCGTCTACCTGTTCCTGGTTGACGATCGGCACAAAGAAATCGGCAGAGAAAATCAATACAGTCCCGCGGAACGAGGGCGGCGTTACCCCGATGACGGTAAAAGGATGCCTGTTGAGCTGGAGAACGCGGCCCACCACGCCGCGATCATCCTGAAAATGGCTGTGCCAATAAGCGTAGGTGAGCACAATGTAGGGAGCGCTGTTCGCGCCATGCTCGTCGGATGCGTGGATGACCCGGCCAAGGTATGGCTGAATGCCTAGTGCGTCGAAGTAGTTCCCGCTCACTTCAAAGACCCAGACGCGCGATGGATTCTTGCCGGTGTCCAGCGCCGCCTGCGAGATGTTATAAGCTGCCAGACCATCAAAGCTGCGGTTGCGATCCCGCAGATCGAGATAATTGGGATACGACTGACTTGAGTCCTTATCGCTGGCGCGCTCGATTATGTGCAGACTCTGCGCCTGAGGCACATTCAGTGGGCGCAGGATCAACCCATTGATTACACTAAAGACCACCGCGTTTGCGCCGATCGCCACGGCCAGTGTCAGCACCGCGACCGCCGTGAATCCGGGATTCTTCTTCAGCATGCGAACCCCGTACCGTAAGTCCTGCCAAAGCGTCTGCATGGCCGCATCCCCCGAAGTCCGATGATCTACCGGCACCTATTCTTCCGATCTTCCTTTCTCTTAATCCTGTGTGCTACCAAGTACTTGAGTGGTTTGCCGGAATGGTGGATAACCTTGATTTGTCCGGTTGTGGGACGAAGTCGTCGCGGAACCGGACAGCCAACTGCAGTCAGTTTCCGTTTTGTCGGCCTTACCTAATCACGTTACGTCAGACTTGTCCGCCACGCGCCCAGAATCCGAAACCAGCCGGTCCGGGTCGTGAGCGTTATCGCTGTTCACGTCAGGAGCGCATTATTAACGCCCTCGATAGCGCAATGCTGGCGACATAGCAGGCCAAAGAAATGCTGATACCTGTAAGAGGCACACTGAAAAAATAAACCTTGCAGAGCACAACAGAACCACCAAGCATTGCCAGCCCGACAACGAGCAGGAACGGTGACTGAAAGAGGAGTTGGCCATGAGCCAATGCGAGAAAACCGAAAACCAAGCCGAACAAAATGAGTCCCATGCTGTGGCTGGCATTGAAGCCCACCCAACACCGCCACATTGTTGTTTCTTTCGTAATGACAGGTGCAATCTGGCTCATGCTGATTTGCAGTGCGGGGTCACGGGGCGTGAGCTTTGGCCCCCAGAACGTATA
>Ga0073928_10011030_pt1 | contig 10615 bp, 10 predicted proteins | sample PaiPotPPA55metaG_FD_76969 | JGI IMG/M metagenome (GOLD analysis project Ga0073928, IMG submission 76969) | Iron sulfur acid spring bacterial and archeal communities from Banff, Canada, to study Microbial Dark Matter (Phase II) - Paint Pots PPA... ...
CCGACGGTGGCCTGCTGAAGAATATCCCGATCGACGTCGCGAAAGAAATGGGAGCAGACGTGGTGCTTGGCGTTCACCTAGAGACCGAACCACTTGATCCCGAGGCACCGCTCTCAAGTTTTGCAGTGCTTGGCCAATCGCTTTCAGACGTGATTGCCTCGAACGAGCTTCGCTCGATGGAGGCAGCCGACCCGCTCGTCTCGGTTCCGTTGCAGAAGTACACAAGTTTGGACTACAACCAGGCGGACGCTATTATCAAGGTGGGGTATGATGCAGCGGCGTCGAAAGCTGCGGTTCTCTCTGTTTTTTCCGTCGCCGAAACCACCTGGAAGGAATATCTGGCCAACCGCGAAGCCCGGCGCAGGACGAATCCCGTTCCGGAATTTATCGAAGTCATCGGCACCAAACCGCGACTGGCTCATTCAATCGAGAAGAGTTTCTCCGATCTAGTGGGAGTACCGATCGATCCAACCAAGCTGGACGACCACCTCATGACGCTCTCGGGAATGGGGCGTTTCCTAAGCCTCACCTATTCCATTGTGGACAGGGACAACCGACAGGGCCTGCAGATTCAAGCTGAACAAAAGCCATACGCCCTCCAATCGTACTCCCGCTAATCTTCATCGATGGCTCCCAGTACAACAACGTGCTCTTTAGTATCGGGCCCAGAATCACGTTTATGGATTTCGGTGGCTTTCGTTCAGAGTTGCGCAGTGATTTGATCGCGGGTTCGGAATACGGCTTTTCCAGCGAGTACTACCATCCCTTCACACCAACGACACATTGGTTTGTCGCGCCGCGCGTGGGAGTCTCTAGCACGCAGCTGAATCTTTATTCCAATAGCACCTTAATTACCAGTTACAGGCAGCGGGAAATCGCCGGCGGTGTGGACGGAGGATATGAATTCGGCCGCATCGGCGAATTACGCTTTGGCTATGAAGGAGGCTATGAACGACTGTCACCGACAATCGGGAATTCTGCAGTCTTACCAACAGTTTCGGCAGCGACTGGTGATGTCAGAGTTCAATACGAGCTCCAAAACGTGGACGATCCGATCGTTCCCCGTTCAGGCAGCAGGCTCCTGTTGTATGGGAAGTGGTTCAATCAAAACCCAGCGGCGCCGGAAGGGTTCCCCCTTGCTGAGATGCGGTCTGAGAATTTTTTCCGCGTGAACACATTGTCTTCCCTATTTCTCAACGCTGAGGGCGGCGGCAGTTTCGGCTACAAGACCGGAATACCCGCATTCTCCCTGGGCGGAGCCCAGCACCTAGTCGCTTGGGGAAGCAACGAACTGCTTACTGATCAGTATTTTCTCTTCCAACTTGGCTATATCAGAAAATTAGCATCACTACCTCCTTTGTTGGGAGATAGACTCGACTTCATCGGCACATACGAATTGGGAAAGACGTATCGACTTCCAAACGGACCGAAACCCCCAAATCTCCCAACCGATTTCGCGGCAGCTCTAGTCGCTAAGACGATCTTTGGCCCGGTAGAGATCGGGGGAGCGGTCGGAGCCTATGGACGCGATAGATTCTTCTTCCAAATCGGAAGAGTCTTCTAGCCCATCTAGGCATTCTCTTGAATGAGGGGCTGAATACAACTTCACGACAAACTTTCGATTCGGTGACTTCACATCGCGGATGCAGTCCGTAGTTTCGCAAAAGCCCACGCGGTCGCTACTTAGGTGTGACGTATGGCTCCGGAGTGCCTGCCTTGATCGGGGGATATTTCTTCAGGCTCTGCTCCAGATCGATAATGATCTTTGTCATCGGTACGCCGACCCATGAGTTCGTTGCCCCTACGTCGCGCTCTTCAGATCCTTTAGAAGGTTGACAACCTTCGGCAGCGGAAGCGTCTGTGGTGGGTCGTACATGCCTATGGCTTCGCGATCCTGATTGAGCCGATACAGGATCTCGCATGGGCATTGATGCGACCGGTTCCGGGGAGTTCTCTGCGAGTGCTGCACTTCATGCAGACCCAACAGTTCAGAGTGCCACCAGGGTTGAAGACCCCGATCGAGTCTTCGAATTGGCTCGCTTCGGGATCAATTGGCTTGCGCCGATGCCTCTTGGCAGTGGCCGCCAGCCTGATACTTCCCGCTTCAATGTCCAGCGCGCTGACCTCGGAAGCCGGAAAAGGGCTGCCCTTCTGGACGAAGATGCGGGCCTTACACGGCCCCGAGGACCGGAGCGAATTCAGCCGGAGAACCGCAACATGGACCCGGCTCGCAGCCGCCGGACTGGAATTCTACAGGTAAAGGAATTTTTCTACAGGTAAGGGAATAAAACCGCCCATCGAAGCCCGTTTTCTACAGGTAAAGGAATAACGACAGCGTCTGCCGAAGCTTTCGGCTGCGTCGCGGACGCGCATAAGATATTGGGCCGGAGTCAACGATTTCGAAAGCACCTGGCGACCAAGCCATGTATAGTCGGCATGCACCGCTCCGGCAAACGCAGAGCACGATTCCGGTACGCCATTGCACAGAGCGACCTCGCGCTGATAGAGCCGGTCAATCTCAAGGTCGGACTTCCCCTGGCTCTTCCACCCCGGCACCTTGAGCGCAGCTCATTCGACGTTTGAACTCTATGAAGCGCGTAAGAAAGCGATTCCGGACCCGACGACACTCATCATCGTCAACGAAGCGGACAGACTGCAAATGAACAGTCTCGAACAAATCGGGTCCATCTTTGACGAGGGCAAGGCACGAATGGTCCTGATCGGAATGCCAAGAATCGAGAAGCGCATAGCTCGATTCCCTCAGTTCTACTCCAGAATTGGTTTCGTTCACGAATTCCGCGCTCTCGACTCTGTCGAGATGCAGAAGCTCCTGGAGCAGCGCTGGACTCCTGTTGGAGTTAAACTCCCAAATGAACAACTCCTCCCAGAGGTCATCGCAAAGCTGATTAGAATGACTGGCGGCAAGTTTCGCCTCCTGACTCGAATCCTCATTCAGATCGAACGAGTGCTCGACGTAAATCAACTTCACACAGTTTCGACTGAGGTCGTCGAGGCCGCGCGAGACAGTTTGGTAATCGGTCATGGATGAACTTCTTAGCGTGCCACGCGCCAAATAGCTTGCAAAAATCTACGCCAGATAATTTGCCAAACTACAGGCAAGGGTACGGTGACGATCAGCGCAGCGGCAGCGCACTTCCTGACCTTCGGAGCCAGCTACAGCTTGGCGCCAGCAAGAGCAATTCGCACATGCTGAAGTTGCGGAGCTCGTCTTTCTCTTCTTCGGTTAGCCGCGTTATAAGAGCCCACCAGTAGAGTCGAAGTGCTCGTTTGATGAATGTCATAGAGCCCTACCTTACACTTCTCTCCTGATATTTCAACACAACTTTAGTAACCAACTGCAGACTAGATGAGCTTTACCAGCGTTATCTGAGGCATTTAGGCTTGCGTCTGATCCCTTTTTTATTCTACCTACTATGCGGTGTGGGCAACACCCTTCCTGAGATGATGTCGCTGATCGCGATGGCATAGCAGGACCCGGTTGGACGTTGCGTGCGTATGCGGTTTTTTGCTGGCGGTGGAAATGGTTCCGTCTGCGAATACACGTTGGGCCGAGCTGTCGGATCATCGCGATTTTCGAGGACGATCGCCATAACCAGCTCCTACGCACATCGCGCCACGAAGAAGTAAAGCCTTTTCATTCCGAAATTAGCGTTGCGCCGAAATTTGTCCGTCGCGGATCCACATGTTCAGCTGATTGTTGATGGCGGAAACGACTTGTTGCGCTCCCTCATTGGTCAAATGGACCCCGTCTCTGAAGTTTGCGGGGTTGTCGCGGAAAGCGCTGAACTGGTCGGTGGTGAAGTCGACGACGCGATCCTGCTTCCGCCTGCTTGCTAGAATCAGGCGCGAGTAGTTAGCAAAAGCGTCGCGCTTCGCAGTGTAGATTGATAGGGAAACGGGTGGAACGATGTAGATGATAGGAATGTTCGACGAATGAAGCTCATCTACAAAGGCTTGGTAATTTGTGAGGGCCGCTCGATCGACGCTGAACTCAGTGCCGGGCGCCATCAGCTTCTGAAGATGCGCGTTCAGCTTCATCGGGATATTACCGAAGTCTTGTGCACCCGAATCATCAAACTCCTGCTTCTCCCGGTGAAGTTTGATTGCGATCTTTGATCTGTAAGCATCCAGGAGACTCTTAGATCCGAGTGCCGCTATATTCTCTCGCGGCGTAAGCTGCACTGTCTTGAACTCATCCGAGGCGGTGAGATACGGCTGGACGAGCAGGAGAACCAGCCTTATGTGCGAACTACGGAGCGCGTTGTCTGCTATCATTTTCTCTTCGGCAATTACTCCCCCATCGACCGACTCGTTATAGACTCTGAAGTCGTTGATGTCACTGGTTTTCCAATTGGCAGAGACGGACGTTCCGATGAGCAAAGCATCGAAGTTCTCGGGCACGAATTTCTCGCTGAGCAGATACTTCGCGACTCGTTGGTCGCCATAAACCAGCAGATGACGCCCCTTGGCATTCCGAAAGATGCCATAGATATCGATGTACATGTTCACAAGCACAATAGCAGCCACCATGCATAGCGCGATGCCGAGCGTCTCGAGCAGCCAGGCGCGTGTGGATAAAGTGGGTTTGTCAGAATGCAAAGTAAATAAACTCCTTTGCCGCAGTAGAGTTCATGAAGAATAAGCAGGAAACGAGGAGCGCGGCTGTAGCGAAGGCAGTCACGTGGGTGGGGCGGAATTTCTCTGCCATTTGCTGGGAGGTTTTGAAAAAGAAGGCAAGTACTATTCCGATGGTGATCGGCCGCACCTTGAAAAGAGAAGCAATGGGAAGAACACCTTGAAGTGCAGCACTGCCCAGCAGATTGTGGTGCGGCATCATAGATGTGATCAGGTGCACCGCGGAAGGGACATTCGGCGAACGGAAGAAGACCAGGCTCATATCCACGAAGACAAAGGTGAGTAGCCAGCCTAGCCAGTCCGGCATTTTCATCTTTCGCTTCTTCCATACCTGATTCCCGGCGAGTGCGATGCCGTGGAACGCCCCGAAGAGAATGAACGTCCATGCTGGACCATGCCAAAGGCCGGCGATGCACATGGCGATGAGCACAGCGATCACAGACGTTGTGAGTGTCGCCCGTCCCATGGAACGCAAGATCGGAGTGTAAAGATAGTTGGTGATGAAGTTCGAGAGAGAGATGTGCCAACGCTGCCAGAACTCGCTGATTGACTTCGAGATATAGGGCGCATTGAAATTCTGGGGGATATCGATTCCAAGCATCCAGGCGCAACCAACCGCCATATCCGAGTAACCGCTGAAATCGTAGTAGAGCTGAAAGGTGTAGCACAGCGAGAACACCCAGGCCTCTAGACTGGAGAAGTTTTGGATTGAGCCGAAGCCCACGTCGGCAACGCGGGCGAACGAGTCGGCCAGGACTACCTTTTTTGTGAGGCCCAAAGTAAGCAGATAGAGGCCGCGACAAGCGAGGTCAAGGCGATCTATGGGCATGGTGAACTTCTTGATTTGCGGGACTACCGACCGAGAGCGCACGAGCGGACCAGATTCCACGTAGGGGAAGAGGGATACGAGAGTCGCGTGGTCAAAGAGGGAGTTGGGTGAATTCAGGCCTTGATAGGTATCGACCAGATACATGACCTGAGTCAACGTGAAGAAGCTAATTCCAAGAGGAAACGCCCAATCCGGAAGGGTAAACCTCGGCGAATTCAGAAAGGAGACGTGGCTCAGGAAGAAGTTGACATACTTGAAACTGCACAGCAGCGCGATGTCACCTGCGAGTCCCATCCATAGGACCATCTTGCGCTTGAATTCGCCCTCGGGTGAGTCTGCGTTGATTGAGCCTATCCACGCCCCGACAGCCCAGTTGAACAAAATGGAACCTAGCAGAAGTGGCACATACTTGGGTTTGGCATAGCCATAAAAGAAAAGAGACGAGAACAAAAGAAAAGCCTGACCCATCGCCTGGGACAGGTACTTGTGGATGAGCGCATATCCGATTGCTGCGGCCGGCAGGAACAGCAAGAGAAACGGGAAAGAATTGAACAGCATAATGTAGTACTCCCTATCGCATCCCCAAATACAGCACGCTGGAATTTGGGGGCGAGGCTTGCAATCTCCTGCCTCAGGTCTCCGGAGCTAACCCTGGGAGGCATAGAGGATCGTCCTCAGTGCGTTCGACCAACTCGATTGGCAGCAAATCTTCACCTATCAACCAGCAAATTCTGCGTCCGGCGAAAGCTTTTCCGGGTTTAGGCTCAGAGATCAAACGCATCTCGTTCCCCTCCAGCAAAGCGATAGCTTGCTCAAGGGGACCGGATGTAAAGCAAAGGTGATTCAGCCCAGCTCGCTTGGCCGCATTCACCAACTTGCTGTCGGGTCCGTCCGGCGCCACGAACTCAAGATACGTTCGATCTCCTGGGAGTTTCAAGAACTGGACCAATGCGGTTTGCAGGGGATCATGGATAATGGGAGTGACAAGCTCATACCCGTAGCGGCTAACATAGTTTGCCGCGATGGTATCGATTGTCCTGACCACATATCCTATGTGGTGAAGGTTCAGTCCAAGATTGTCGTTCGTCGAAACAAGCTCTTGCATCATCTGGGGGCGAGCTTAGTCTCAATGAGATCAACCATATCACCGACGTTTTTCAGGTCCTGCAATTCGCCGAGTGCGAACCTTATTTTGTATCGCTTTTCAATCGACGTCACCAGGTTGATGTGCGCAAGCGAGTCCCAGTCTGATACGTTGCTGGCGTTTGATTCGCGAGTCAGTGTCAGATGGGGCTGATCCAGGATGTCGCGGAAGATCGGCTGTATTTCTTCAAGAATGCTATCCATGCACAAGCTCCATAACCTTGATGTGTCGATTGCGCGGCTCGTAATCCGAAATATTGAGGGTCCAGATGGAGATGTTGCTAGCTGCCTCGATTTCTTCTAATTTGAATCCCAGTTTCTCATAATGATCCGCGACCATGCCATTCTTTTTTGTGGGGCAATAATATCCTCGCAGGCTCGTGATTCTTCTTCCCTGCGCCTGTTGCACCACGCTATCCAGCATCGCTAGCTCCATGTCACGCTTCAGCACACGGCAACTCATCAACCAAAGGTCCAGGTGAAGCACATCCTCTTCCTGCCTTCCAAGGATGATAGAAATTAACCCGTTGTCACCGAAACGATCGCTGAGCTTCCCATACAGAGTGACATAGCGCGAGTCCCCCATGATCTGTTCCATCTCTGCAAGTGTGTAGCGGCGTGTGGTGAGGTTAAATTGATTGGTCTTATTGGTGAGCTGCGCGATCCGCTCCACATAGAGCGGCTTGAATCTGTCGATTTCAGCAGACATCTCAAGGGAATCCAGGTACTCGCCGTAGTTCGCAAACTTGGCTTCCAGCTCGCTCCGTGCGGAGTTGGAGCGGTATAGAGAAGCTCGCGACAGGTCCTCCTCGGAAATTGAAATTGGTTCGAAGTAGCGACCTTCTTCGATGATAGTGGCGAATCTGGAAACTTCATTTCCGACATCCGGAACGGCGATTCCGGGAATCTGTGCTTCCACAAGCGCTCGCTCGGCCGGGTTATCGTCAATGAAGACGAAACTATCGACACCCAGGTTCAATTCAGCTGCGATCGCGAGGATGTTTTCATGCTTGGGCTCCCAATTGGCTTTGAAGCACGAGATATGTTCCAGCTTGAGGACTGAATCGGGATGCTCGAAGCCCTTAGTTGCGATCTCAGAATTGTTTTTCGAGCAGACAGCAAGAATTATGCCCCGCTTCTGCAGTGAGAGGCAATATTCTTGAAAGGCAGTATAGGATTCAGCGACCGGCGTTTCACGTCCTATCTGAATCTTATCAACGCCGTCATCTCCAATGACTCCTCCCCAGAGAGTATTGTCGAGGTCTAGGACGAGCACCTTGCGGCTCTTTCCATACATCGCTCGGACTATCGAGGTGAGGGAGCGTGCAACCGCGATGTTGGCTTCCGCTGTGAGCAGAATCTTGTATCCAAAGTATCGGTTCCAGTCGAACCACTGGTTCAGACCGATGCGGGAGGACAGATTGTGGTTGTCCTGAAACAACAGCCTCGGATCGCTCGATGCGGCTCGCGCGAATTCCGCGTTCAGAGCCAGAAAAAAGTGCGAAGCTCCGCCGTGCGAGACTGCGTCGATATTGCCCAGGACGGCGAAAGGAGGGAGTTCGAAATTGTTTTGGATGATCTGCGCAGGGAGTACCCGCTTGACCGATTCCCATATCTGCTTGTAGCGCCCCAACTCCGTTTCAACATAGTCGTTGAATTCATCTCCGGAGCAACGGACGGGTGGCATGTTGAGTACGTTTAGGTAGGATGTGCAGACGTAGACGATGTCGGGTGCGAAGGCGATCAGTTCGCCTGGGTCGTATACAGCATCTTCGTAGTAGCGGCCGTATTCCGACTGCTGGAAGACAGGTTTGAACCCTGACGCGAGTAGAAACAGCTCAAAGAAGTCCACCAGTTCGTTGGTGGTGGAGCCGCCCAAGACCGAGATACGGACAGGCTGCAAGCCTTCGGCGTCCGAAAGCATCCGACGCAGGCTCTTGCGCCTTAACAGTAGGTCTTCTATGGAGATTGTTTCAAGGTTCATGGGACTGACTAGCAGAAGCATACCATCGCGAGAAGCCAAACGCACAGTTTTACAACCGTGGGCTCATCTCTCCTGCGAAGAGTCTACGGGCCTCTTGGGGGATCTCGATTACCCGCCCGGTGCTTCGTTTGCGATCCCCAGACTTGGTCAAACATCGACTTGGTGATGATGGTGAACGAATGCTGTTTGACCTATCCTAATTTTCGCGCGTCTGATACGAGTACCGTAATCCCCTTACCAGTGAGACCGGGAAACCAGGTCCCTGACAAGAGCGTTGCGACTGTCCTCATCTGCCCATCTATAGCCCGTGGCCTTGAAATCGAGCGGGTCAGATTCCAAACGATCGAGTAGCTCGCCTAGCGCTGGAGTCACAGCACCTCTGCCCGTGCGGAGCAACGATACGACATGAGTTGCAGCCGCAGAGGAGCGCATCATTACGCCACGCTCTGCCAGATAGCAAGGTGGGTCACTGCAGATTAATAGGTGCTGGTATAGGTGCTGAACCCAAATCTACGAGCCTTATGAGTGCTTTTCAGTGCCTGCGACCTCGGACGTGCTCTAACGTTTCAATGAGTTACGGGCGCTTGTCGAAATGGCATGGAAGAGGTCATCGGTTCGATTCCGATCAGGGCCACCAATAACCCTTCCAGTGATTATGCTGCAATTGGAAAAGGCGCTAGCGTCCGATTTTTGACGTTTCGTGTAGTGAACCCCTACGAGGCCCGCGAGCAGGAACACGAAGCGAGGCATCTGCAAAGTTCTCTTTCTCCTCGAAGGGGACCGAGGTTATCGAACCTGTCTCTTGAGCGATTTCGAAGCTCAACCAAGTACCACGACCGTCCCGCCGCAGCCGACATCGCTTTCTGTGTCGCGGCTTTTGCCAACGGCATGACCGGGACCGGATCGGATGTGCCCTTGAAGACGATTACCTATCCCGCGATCCCAGCCCTTCCAAGCGAGCCGCCTACATCCGGAGAACCATGGAGAAGGCGAGGAGATGGGCCGAGCGATGAGCATCGATGTCGCGATTCTCCTTTATGGTTCTTCCTTCCTGCGCGTCAGTGACGGCTCTTTGGACTCTGAGCTGGCTTTTGCTACTCGCGTCATGAGGGAAAGCCGTCGAACAGGGAGGCTCCCTTTTCGGTTTGCCTTTCTATCTGCGTTCAGCGTGCCGCGCTCAAGACACCCCCGCCCTTCGGACGCACGCTCTCCTTCCCAGAATCCGCTGCGCGCCTCGCAAGAGGTGCGGACTCCTGCCCCCAGGCAAGCTGTGGTCCCCTTCCGCAGATTCGATACAGTCGCCGAGGGAGTGGGTCGCGACGGCACACCCGTTGGGCAAGCATGTACCGCGACAGCGGACAAACCAAAAGAAACGGAGCTAAACACATGTTCAACAAAGTCAAGCGTCTTTACGTACCAGGCAAGCCTGCACAATGGTCAGCACTCGACTCCATGATCGGCAGTTCAATCAATACGAAAATCATCGGACAGCAGCTCGGCGAGGTACTGCGGCTGGCCGCTTCCATCCAGCAGGGCACGGTCACCGCGTCCTTGATCCTGCGCAAGCTAGGCTCCTATCCTCGTCAGAATAGCCTTGCCCTCGCTTTGCGCGAGATCGGAAGAATCGAGCGAACCCTCTTCATGCTGGCGTGGCTCGAAGATCCAGCTTTGCGCCGGCGCGTCACCGCCGGCCTCAACAAGGGCGAAGCGCGAAACTCACTGGCACGAGCAGTGTTCTTCAATCGGCTTGGAGAAATCCGTGACCGCTCCTTTGAAAACCAACGGCATCGGGCAAGCGGACTAAACCTGGTTGTGGCTGCGATCACACTCTGGAACACCGTCTACCTGGAACGCGCGACGGAGCAAATGGCGAGATCACGGCAGTTTGACCCCACCCTACTCCGGCATGTTTCTCCGCTCGGCTGGGAGCACATCAACCTCACCGGCGATTACACCTGGCACACCAATAAAAGGGTAGCTAAGGGTGGCTTTAGACCTGTCCG
>Ga0073928_10011031_pt1 | contig 10615 bp, 10 predicted proteins | sample PaiPotPPA55metaG_FD_76969 | JGI IMG/M metagenome (GOLD analysis project Ga0073928, IMG submission 76969) | Iron sulfur acid spring bacterial and archeal communities from Banff, Canada, to study Microbial Dark Matter (Phase II) - Paint Pots PPA... ...
CTATAGTCGCCGAAATGACGAGATTCATGTACTTCAAGGTTCGCAGCGTCTGAAGTGACTCCTCTCGACCCCCTGACGAAGGTCGACGCTACGTGCTTTCGAGCCAATCCTGCGGCTGGTAGAAAGCCATCGCTTGCGCCTCGGGGCTGCCGGCTTGCGGCTCGGACGCGTACGTCCACCGAGCGAGCGGCGGCAGTGACATCAAAATGGATTCAGCCCGTCCGCCCGTGGCGAGGCCGAAGCTTGTTCCCCGATCGTAGACCAAATTAAATTCTACATATCTTCCGCGCCGATGGAGTTGGAATTGGCGTTCTCGCTCGCCGTGCGGTTGGGCACGGCGGCGCTGCACGATGGGAAGGTACGGCGCGAGCGCATTGCGGCAACAGTCCGTGACGAAGGCGAACGTCTTTTCAAGGTCGCCGCGCAGATTATCGAAAAAAATGCCCCCGGCGCCGCGCGACTCGCCGCGATGCGGAATATAAAAGTATTCATCGCACCATGCTTTAAAGCGCGGGTAGAATGCAGGGTCGTGCCGGTCGCACGTCTTCTTCCATTCTTGATGAAAGCCGACGACGTCCTCGCGCCGAGGATAGTACGGCGTGAGGTCGCTGCCGCCGCCGAACCAAGCGTCGGCGCCTCTCGTCAGATATCGAAAGTTCGCGTGCATTGTCGGCACCATGGGGCTCCACGGGTGAAGCACTATTGAGATGCCCGTCGCGTAGAATTTACGCTCTTGGCCGCCCCCGAGCTTGCGCAGCGCTTCATCGTCGAGCGTGCCCCACACCGTCGACGTGTTGACACCGGCTTTTTCAAAGAGCGCGCCTTGTGCAAGTATCGCTGTCAGTCCACCGCCGCCGCCGGCTCGCTCCCAGCGATCCATGCCGAACTGGGCCGCGCCGTCCAACCCGCTTAACTCTTCGCAGACGAGTGACTGCGACGTTTCGAAGAGCTGCCTGGCCCGCTCACCGACCGGACTACTTTGGCTGCTCATGGCGAAACGATAGACCTGCTGATCACCATGCGCTCCAAGCCTGCGGCGTCCTTTTTGATCTCCGTTTGAGCGCTCGTGAATGTCGCGGCCACAAGAGAACGCAGCGGATCCGCACTGCGCGGTGCGGACTCGAAGTAGAGTGCGCTGCCCGAGCGCACGCGTTCAGGAAGCTGGTCGACCAACCGGCGATATACGTCCAGCCCGTCGGGGCCTCCCAGGAGCGCTTGCGCGGGTTCGTGGTCGCGTACGCCCGCTTCGAGTTCAGCGAGATTGTCCGTGCCGACATAGGGCAAGTTCGCGATGACGACATCGAAGCGAGCGTCGTCTGGAAACTGCGTGAAAAGATTGCTCTGCACGAGCGTCACTTGTTCGGCAAACCCTAGTTCGTTCACGTTATGAGCCGCAAGTTCCAATGCTTCTGCGCTGATATCGCTTGCCGTAATGTGTGCTCGCGGTATGAGATGGGCGAGTGCGCACGCTATTGCTCCGCTCCCCGTTCCAATTTCGGCAATAGCCGGAGCGTGCCCAGCCCAGTCATCGACACACGCCAACACGAGTTCTTCAGTCTCCTGTCTCGGTACGAGCGCTCGCCTGTCGACCGCGATCTCAAGTCCGCAAAATGCTTTGTGTCCAATGATGTAGGCTACCGGTTCACCGCGGGCCCGCCGTTCGGCAAGCTCAAAGAGGCGGCTTCGCCTGCGCGTGTCAATCGAGGTATCGCCGTATGCGATGACCGCTGAAGCATCTAAGCCCGTGACATACTGCGCGAGCAAGCGCGCGTCCAGCCACGGAGTGCGTGAGACGCTGCGCAAGCGATCGCGGCAAGCCTCGATCGCTTCGGCGATCGTTCGGGGATTAGGCGACCGCATCGCCGGCGAGACGCTTGCGCTCCTCATCGGCGAGGAGTGCGTCGACGACGTTGTCGAGGTTGCCGTCGAGGACGCCCTTCAGATTTCCCGTTGAGAAGCTGATGCGGTGATCGGTGAGTCGGTCTTGCGGAAAGTTGTACGTCCTGATCTTCTCGCTACGATCGCCTGTGCCGACTTGCGCGCGCCGGGCAGAAGCTGCCGCCTCTTCCTGCTCGCGCAGCTTTGCTTCGTAGAGATGCGCCCGAAGCAACTGCATAGCGCGTTCCCTGTTTTGGAGCTGCGATCGTTCCTCTTGGCACGCGACCATTATCCCGGTTGGCCGATGCGTGATGCGCACAGCGGATTCTGTTTTGTTGACGTGCTGGCCGCCTGCGCCCTGAGCGCGGTAGGTGTCGACTTCCAAATCGGCGGGATTGATCTCGATTTCGACTGCATCGATTTCGGGCATCACGGCAACGGTGGCGGTCGACGTATGGATGCGGCCGCTCGCTTCAGTTGCCGGAACTCGCTGCACGCGATGAACGCCGCTCTCATGTTTAAATAGCCGGTAGGCGCCTTTGCCCTTGACGCCGACGACGGCTTCCTTGAATCCGCCGGCTTGTGATTCCGACGTGCTGATGAGTTCGGTCTTGAGCTTGTGGGCGTCGGCAAACTTCATGTACATGCGAAGCAGATCGCCTGCGAACAGTGCCGCTTCGTCGCCACCCGTGCCCGCGCGGATTTCAACAAAGATATCCTTATCATCATTGGGATCTTTCGGGACGAGCAACTTCTTGAGGTGCTCTACGCCGATTGCGACCTCGGCGCGCAGACGCTGCACCTCGCCGCGCGCAAGCTCTGCCAGCTCCGGGTCGCTCTCGCGAAGCAGCGATTCGGCAGATGAGAGTTCGACCTCCAGCTCACGCTGATGCTGATGGGCGCGCACGAGCGGCTCGAGCGTCGCGCGCTCGATGTTCAGCTGCTTTGCAACCTTCGGGTCGTACGCCGTACCCATGCCGGCGAGTTTTGCCTCAATCTCAGCAAAGCGTGCGTCGACCGCGCTCAGGCGGGATTCGATCGAGGCGGTTTGGTCTATGGTTGCCATGATGAAGACGTAACGAGCGAGCCCTCACAAGCGCTCGCGCGCGACTTACTCAGCCGTTTCCGCTTCAGGCGCCGCAGCCGGCGCTTCGGTTTCACTTGCGGCTTCAGCGGTCTTGACTTTGGGCTTTCTTGCTCGGGGTTTCGCTGCTTTTTTTGGCTTCGTCGCCTTCGCAGGCGCTTCCGGCGCAGCTTCTTGGACAGGAGCTTGCGCCGCTGCTGCCGCTGCCTTCGCAGCGGATTCGCGTGCTGCAGCTTGCGCGATTTCCTCGGCTGCCTTTGCGGCCGCTTTCGCCTCCGCCTCAGCCTTGGCTTTTTCAGCCTTTGCCGTGTCCTTCTGTGATTTCTTGCTGGTGACCGTGCCGTACTTTGTCATGAACTTCTCGACCCGTCCTTCAGTATCGACAAACTTCTGATTGCCGGTAAAGAATGGATGGCAGGCCGAGCAAATCTCGACGTGCAGCTTTTCGCGCGTTGAACCCGTGGTGAACGTGTGGCCGCACGAGCACACCACTGTGGCTTCAAACCACTTCGGGTGAATTTTCTCTTTCAATTAAATGCCTCTCATGATCGCTGCCCGGCTAGTGCTTTGGCGACAATTGTCCCGCATCCAGCCACGTGCGCCGAACGACAGTATATCATACGCTTCAATGGAGGGTCCAGATTGCGCCGCGATATATGGCGAATTTCCGGGTCCGGTTCAACCGCTCTTAGCGCCCGAGCATGCGTCGCAATAGCTTTGTGCTGATCTCGAGGGTCACAGGCGATCCGCGAACGACAGCCAGGACTCGACTGTCATACGATTGATTCTGGAACAGAGAATCTGCATGCACGCGAACGCCGGTGACGTCTATATTGAAGGTGACCGTTCCGGACCCCGTCACAGCTGCCGGGAACGCGGCTTGGGCGGCGCTGGTCAGCCCATCGACGTCAAGATCCATGATTTTCGCGTCGCACGCTGATAGATTGCGACTCACAAACCAGCCCCCCAAGACAGCTCCGAGGGAAAAGGCCAGCCAGAGGCTGACAAGACGAATAACAAGCGTGCGGCGCATTTTCCGGCTCTCCACATAGCGAGTACTTACGGAGAAAGAGCTTTCGCGGCCGCCGCAGCCTGCCTCCCTAGACGAATGAGCAGCGCGCGGGGAAGTAACGCCGCAATGGGCCACAGCCGGCTCGTCCGGAAGCCCGAGGAGGTGCGAAATGGCTTTTATTCCGCTGGCGGCAGGCACGATTTTCCAAATGATCACGCAACACGGAGTTGATGCAGCCCAACAAGCGATGATCAGTATGGATGAAACCCACCAGCTCATGCTCCAGGCCAGGGAGCTGCAACATCAAGAAGCCATGGACGACCGCAGCGAAGTTTTCAACGAGGCGGTGCAAGAGCGCTCGGAACGCATGCGTGAGCGGGAACTGCTCATGGATCTCGATATGTCCGATCGCAAGATCGACGACAAGATCACCAAGGAATGGCTCGGCCTCATTCGCGGCCAGTAAACCTAGGTTGTGACGCGGACGCGAGCTGCAACTCGCGCCCGCTATCTTCTACCGGAGCTGGCTCTCGAAGAAAACGAACGTGTCCGTTCCCTGCTCGACCTCTTGGTCGAATGAGTTTCCGATGCCATGGCCTTGGCCCGAACGCTGAATGAGCAAAATAGGGTACGGGCCGGAAGCGTCAGCCTGGAGTCGAGCGATCATTTTTCGAGAGTTGTACGGCTCGACCCGAGGATCGTTCTCTCCGGTCGTCATCAGAATTGCTGGATATTTGCGGCCACGGACCACGTGGTGATATGGCGATTGCGCGAGCATCCACGGGAACTGAGCCGGATCCTTGACCGTGCCGAACTCCGGCGTATTGTAGGCGCCGTTCGGCGTGAGTTCTACTCTGAGCAAATCATAGATACCAACCTCGGAGACGACGGCGCGGTAAAGGTTTGGGTTGCGCGTCAAAGCCAGTCCCATGAGAAAACCTCCAGCGCTGCCGCCGATGATGCCGATGTGCCGCGCGTTCCCGTACCCGTGAGATCCGAGCCAGATCGCGCATGCTGCCACATCGTCGCTTGAAACGGTTTTCGTGGCATGCTGCGCAGCGAGATGCCACGCCTCGCCATATTCTCCGCCTCCGCGGATCATAGCCTGTGCGAACACGCCTCCACGCTCGAACCACGCGAGATTGGTCGGATTAAAGAATGGTGACGAAATGACTCCATATGCGCCGTATGCCGTGAGAATCGTCGGTGCAGTTCCATCGGTCTTCACGTTTTTCGCGTGCACGATTTCGAGCGGGATCTTAACTTTGCCATCGAGTGACGGTACAAAAACGCGTTCGGCGACAATGTTCGAGAAGTCACCCGGTGAGGTGACCGCGATCCCCGTCGGGGAGAGAGTGTTGTTTGCCGTGTTGTAGGCGAGCCACTTATCCGGGGTCGTATAATTCTCGTATCCCACGATCACGGCGCCGCTCTTCAGATCACCCGCGAGTGCCGAGATCGTCGAGATCTTCGGTATAGGCAGCGTGGCGTGTGGCGTTCCGTCGGACGCAAAGAGCCGCGCGCTGCCGTCGCCTCCGTCGACGTCCAACGTTATGAAGCCGCCGGGAACCTCTTCAAGCCCCTGAATGACGACGCTACTCGCTGGAACTACGACTTTACCGGTTGCGAACGTTTGCCCGGGTGCTATGGCAACGATATCGGCACGAGAATCGCGCTTCTTAGAGATCACATAAAGTGTGTTGCCGACAAACCGTCCGCCCAGCTCTGCACTGGAGCCGATTGCGTCATCGGGGCTGGCCACGAGAGTGAAGTCCCCGCTGCCATGGCGCAGATACACGGATGCGTGCACGCCATCGCCATCGGTCTCGAACGCGGCAATGTCCTTACCATCCAAAGACGACGTGAGCGCGTATTCGGCACGCAGCGACAGGCCTTTCCCAAAAACGTATGTGTCTGTTGAGGGGTCGGTGCCGAGAGCGTGATGCCATACTAGAATTCCGCCCGTTGCATACGTTCCATCGGCGTTCTTAGGGAAAAGCGTGTGAATGAGTCCCTGCGAGTCGCCATCCCATGCGAGAGCGGTCGGACTTGTGCCGCCTCCGACGTGCGGTATTTCGTCAGGCAATATTTTCCCGGTTACTGCGTCGACAAAATGCAGTGTTTCGTTTTCGCTTCCGCCGAGCTGGGTCGTAAAGGCGACTTTGGAGCCGTCAGGCGCAGGCATATAGGTCTCGATGGCAGGTGGTGCGTTTCCGGCCGCCGTCGCTTGCGGGTCGAACAACACCCGCTCAGTACCCTGCAGGCCGTCGCGTACAACGAGTTGCGCCTGTGGTTGTGGCGGCGTTTCACGAAGATAAAAATATCTGCCGTCGCGGATGACCAAACCAAACCGCTCCGTTGAAGTTCGGCTAAGCTCGGCGATACGCCGCCGGTATGCGTCGTAGGTGGGTTGTCCGTGCAAGTATGACGTTGCGAGCTTGCTCTGGGCAGCTGCCCACGCGATAACTGCTGGGTCGTTGCCGTTCTCCAGCCAGCGGTACGGATCGGATACTTTGTGTCCAAAGTATGTATCTGTCACGACGCTGACGCGGGTGTGCGGGTACGAAAGGCGCTGTAAGGGAGCTGCGCTCAGCGACGTTGCGGCAACCAGGGTTGCACACGCTATAAGGATGAGTTTAAAATCGCGACTCAGAGAGAACGACATTGGAAAGGCCTCCCAGACGATGAACCTGAGTAAAGAATTGTCACTCGAATAGCCGAAGGTTGACGACTGAACCGCTGGCAGTGCGAGGCTTCCGCAGGCGGTTGTTGGCTGCCTTCGTCTGCAGGTAAGAGAGGGCGGCCTTATGGAGACCGCCCTTTCGCTTGACCGTTGTATGCCGTCACGGGCCTCGGCGAATCAGAAGAAGCATCCGTGTGCAGAATTCGAGTACTCGGGTTGAATCACGTACTTGTGGCCGTTGAGCGTCTCAAGCGCGCGGAGAGAGTTACAGACGTCGCCGATCTCCATACCGAAGGTGCTGTTGAACCATCCGGTGTTCGGATCGGGGTCGGAAATCGATTCCGCAGTTTCGTGAGACAAGGTGGTTGCCGTGCTGTCGATGGGAGACACATTAGGGAGCCCGCTCAAGCCGAAATCACCGCAGCCGGCTACGTCCTGATAGGGCATGATCGAGTAGATCACGTGCCCGATATCCGTGTAGGTGAGGCTTCCATGATAGGCGCAGAAGACGAAGGTGGGTGGACCAATGTCGGGTGCGTAGCAAGGACCGAAATCAAAGCACGTGTCCAAACCTTTCGCGAGGAACACGTGGTATTGGTGCCCGTAACCCGTACCGCCGAGCTTAGCCGCAGCATGGATCACGTTGAAGAGATCATCCTGCGAAATCATGTTCGTGAATGTCGCCACCGACGCGGTGAACGATGTTCCAACCGGGAACTTGCCGGCAGAGGTAACTCCGTCGTATTGGTTGAGAACGCTAATGAATGTGCTCAGGTTATAGTTGGATTGGAATGTGGTTGGGGTTCCGACTGCCGCCGACGTTGTGTTAACGAAAATGTCATTTTGGGTTGTGGCTGTTAATACTTTTCCCGAGCCCTTTGTCATATCCAATGGAAACACGACGCCAAGCGGTTTTGACAACGTGCCTGGGGGCAGCACTGGCGTCATGTGGTAGCGAAAATCGGAAAAGCTGCTTCTATTCGCAAGCATTGCGTTCGTGATCGGAACGCCATCTGGGGTGTTGGCCAAGTTTGAAGTTTGGGGCAACTGCGTAATCGATGTACCACCACCGCAGCCGAAAGCTACGCTGCAGGCGATCGCTATCGCAATGGGGGGCGCCAATAGACGAAAGGACCTTGTCACGCGCTTCATCTATCTAACTCCTTTGAAAACACTGAAACTGCCGCTTCGGAAGGTGCGCGAAGCACACGTTCATAGGCGAACGAGCGCGTTACAAATATAGCTTCCAGCGGCAAGAACCTAACGGCTCCGTTGCAATTGTAGCGACTGCAGACCCGTGGTGCTATCCGACCTTGGTCCCCTAAGCGCGCATTCACACGCTGCAATACACTTTTCTGCTGGTGGGCGATCGAGGACTCGAACCTCGGACCTCATCCTTATCAGGGATGCGCTCTAACCACCTGAGCTAATCGCCCGAGAAGGCCGCAAAATCAGGAACCCAATGAAAGGGATGGGTTCCATGATTTCGCGAGTGAAGGGTTCAGTTTCGTCCTCAGTCTCCAACCTCCAAGTACCAGCGCTTGCGCAAGCTGTTTCGGCGTTCCTACTTGATCGTCGCATCGCTGGAGCTACGGATGCCACCATCCAGACCTATAGAATGCAACTTAGTCCGTTTTTGGAGTGGTGCGGTGGCCTCGGTTTAGACGTGAACGTTCTCAGTACCGACTCGCTGCGTTCGTACCTGGCAAGTCGCCAAAAAACGTCGCAGAGCGCCCTATTTGAGTCTGCCCGACGCCTCAAGACCTTCTTCCGTTGGTGTGCCCAAGAACGCATTTGCGAGGATATAGCCGCGATCATTAGGCGTCCGAAGACAGAACAGAAACTCATCCAACCACTCGCCGTTAGCCAGGTAAAAGGTATGCTCGCACTGTGCCGGGGCGATTCATTCGTGAACTGGCGCGATGGAGCGCTCTTGCGGCTTCTTCTTGATTCGGGCTTGCGTATCAGTGAAGCTCTCGCGCTGACTCCAAGTGACGTTGACATTGAAAATCGCCGGGTCTTTATTCAACACGGAAAGGGCCAAAAGCAGCGTATCGTTCCAATGGGACCACGCACTGCAAGAACGATATTGGGTTACATAAGGCTGCGCACTCAGATCACTACAAGCTCTACAAGACTCTTTCTGGTCGAGGGTGGCAATCCCATGAACCGGAGACACGCTCATCAACAGATCGCCAGAATCGCTAAGCGCGCCGGAATCGACGAGCCTGTTGGCCCGCATCGGCTGAGACACACTTGTGCCTTATGGTTCCTCCGGCGCGGCGGCGATGCGTTCAGCCTACAACAACTGTTAGGACACGCGACTTTGGAAATGACCAAGCGATACGTTTCTATGACGGCGGCCGACATATCAGAGGCCCATGCTAAGTTTGCTCCAGGGGACATCGTCTAATATCTCGGGTGTGCAACCGCCGCTCTCGCCCAACTAGAGCCTTGACGTAGCTGGAACAGGGTGCGACACGGGAGGATTTGTGCTGTACCAGTGCTCTCGTAGTTCTACGGGGTCGTAACTGCGCCAAGCGGTAATTTTACGCTACGTTTACGAACGTACGCTATTGTGAAATCATGTTGAGGAAAGCGCTCCTCTTTGGGATGATCAGCGCCGTTCTTGGTCTTGTGGCGGCCTGTGGCTCGTCACCGACCTCCTCGTGTCTTCCAATAGCATTGTCCCCTCCACCAATACTTGTGTTTCCAAGCCCTGGGGCGACTGCGGTCCCAACGAACATCGGCAGACTGCTATTCATTCCCAATAGCACGTTGGAGTTGACCCGTTTTGGTGGATACCTTGCCTTTTGGGCAGAAAGGTTCCGCCATGCCAAAATCACACCCTCGCTACCCAGCTGAATTTCGGCGCAAGATCATCGAGCTCAATCGCGTTGGTCGCAAACCCGATGATCTGGCTCGTGAGTTCCGTATTGCTCCACAATCTGTTCGCAACTGGATCAAGCGCGCACAACTGGATGCTGGAGAGCGCAGCGACGGCCTAACGAGTGTTGAGCGTGACGAGTTGAGTCGCTTGCGCCGTAAGGTTAAGCAGCTCGAAGTTGAGCGCGAGATCCTTTCAAAAGCAGCGGCCTGGTTCGCTCGGGAGACCAACGCGATCCCGTCCAAATCTTCAAGTTCGTGAGAGCCCACCAGGCCATGTATCCAATTGCCACCATGTGCCGCGTGCTCGACGTCTCCTCGAGTGGGTATTATGCGTGGCGCAAGCGTCAACCATCGGCGCGAGCTCAACGCGATGCCATACTTAGCGCAAAGCTGGTAGAGTTGCACCACCGTTCGCGTGAGATCTACGGCGCACCCAAACTGCATGCTGACCTCAAGGAATTGGGGATTCGCATCGGCCGCAAGCGTGTGGCGCGTCTCATGCGGCTGCACGGTCTCAAGGGCGTGTGCCGGCGCAAAGGCTGTCGCACTACCTGGCGTGATCACGATGCACGTCCTGCTCCTGATCTTGTTGAGCGCAATTTTACGGCGTCACAAGCGGATCAGTTGTGGGTAGCGGACATCACCTACGTGCCTACTTGGACGGGCTTTTTGTTCGTAGCCATTGTACTTGATGCGTGGAGCCGACGCGTCGTAGGTTGGGCGATGGCGACACATCTGCGCACGCAACTCGTGTTGGATGCGCTCAACATGGCGCTGTGGCGGCGCACGCCAAAGGCAGTCATTCATCATTCTGATCAAGGCTGCCAATACACGTCGATCGACTTCGGTCTATGCTGCAAAGCGGCGGGCGTTCGTCCTTCGATGGGATCAGTGGGCGACGCGTATGACAATGCCATGTGCGAGAGCTTCTTCGCTTCGCTGGAATGCGAGTTGCTCGATCGCACGCGCTTCCGCAACCAACACGAAGCGCAGCTCGCCGTCTTCGATTACATCGAAGGCTTCTACAACCCGTATCGTCGGCACGAGTCACTCGGCCAGATCTCACCCA
>Ga0073928_10011036_pt1 | contig 10612 bp, 9 predicted proteins | sample PaiPotPPA55metaG_FD_76969 | JGI IMG/M metagenome (GOLD analysis project Ga0073928, IMG submission 76969) | Iron sulfur acid spring bacterial and archeal communities from Banff, Canada, to study Microbial Dark Matter (Phase II) - Paint Pots PPA... ...
CGCCGAGTAGGTTGTGTTCACCGACTGGCCGCCCGGTCCCGACGAGCAGAAGGTATCGATCCGGATATCCTTGGGATCGATCTTGATTTCCACTTCGTCGGCTTCCGGCAGTACCGCTACTGTGATGGCTGAAGTGTGCACACGGCCCTGCTGCTCGGTGGCCGGCACGCGCTGCACGCGGTGAACTCCGCTTTCGTACTTCAACCGGCTGTAGACTTTGTTGCCGCTCACCAGCGCGATCACTTCCTTGAGACCGCCGATCGACGACTCGCTGCTGGAGGTGATTTCCACGCGCCAGCGCTGCGATTCGGCGTAGCGGGTATACATCCGAAAGATCTCGGCCGCAAACAACGTGGCTTCATCGCCGCCGGTGCCGGCGCGGATTTCGATCACCACGTTCTTTTCATCCAGCGGGTCTTTGGGGAGCAGCAGGACCTTCAGGTCTTCTTCGATCCGAACCAGCTCCGGCTCCAGCCGATGCACTTCGTCGGTGGCCATCTGGCGCAATTCGGGATCGGGATCTTCGAGCATCTGCCGGCCTTCGTCGTAGTTGTGTTTGACCTGCTTGTACTCGCGGTACTTGTTGACGACCTCTTCGATGTCGCTGCGCGACTTGGCGGTTTTCCGGTAATTCTCCGAGTCGTTGATCACCGCCGGATTGGTCATCTGGCGCGTCAATTCCTCGAATCGTGCTTCGATGTCGTCGAGTCTTTGCGAGTATTGCATGGAAGGCTCCCGCTTTGAGCCCGCGCGTTAAGCGATGACCAGCTCGCCGCCCTGGGACTTCTCGAGATCCATAGCTTGCTCCAAGGCGTGGATTGCCACCGCGGCCTGTTCATCGGCGGGCGGCTTGGTGGTGATGCGCTGCAGCCAGAGACCTGGGGTCACGAGAGTCGCGAGCAGCCCTTGCTGGTGTTTGGAAGCGAAACGGATCAGCTCGTAGCTCACGCCGACAATCAAAGGCAGCAATGCGATCCGGGCCACGAATTTGAGCAGGAACGAATCGAATGGCAGGAACGCGTAAATCGGGATCGCAAGCAGCATCAGCACGATGAGGAAGCTGGTTCCGCAGCGCGGATGGAAGGTGACGAACTTCTGCGCGTTCTCCACGGTGACGGGCTTCCCGGATTCGAAATTGAAGACCACCTTGTGCTCGGCGCCGTGATATTCCCACACCCGCCGCATGTCTTTCATGCGCGAAACCACCAGCAGGAACCCGAGGAACAGGAACATGCGGATGAAGCCGTCCATCAGATTCACCGCCAGGCGGCTATGGACCGCCGGGATCGCGTCGCCGATTTTTGTTGCCAGCAGGAGCGGCAGAAACTTGTACATGAAAAGGAAGAAGAGCAGCGAGAATGCGAGATTCATGCCCATCATCCAGGGCGACAGCTCGACCGGTTTCTCGCCCTTCTCGGTCATGGTCTTGTTTATAGCTTCCAGGCCGACGTTGACAGAAAAGCGGAGCGCCCTTACACCTAGCCACATGGCGTGGCCGAGGGTGCCGACGCCGCGGAAGATGGGAAGTTTGAAGATGGGATACTTTTCCGAGACCCGCGGCAGGGGGCTCTGTTCGGTGACGATTTCGCCGCCGGGTTTGCGCACCGCGACACAATAGCTATGCGGAGCGCGCATCATGACGCCCTCCATCACGGCCTGGCCGCCAACGAGGGTTTCCTCGCCGCTTTCCAGAATAGGCAGCATCTGCAGGTGGGCGTTGAGGCGCAAAAAGCTTCTAAGAGACAAGGGGATAGACTCCTTCTTGATTATAAACCCTTTGGGCGGTCAGTGCGGCAAGTCGCCGGCCGGCTTCTGGCTGGTGATCTCGTTGAAGGCGTCCTTTACCTGCGCAGGCAGCGAGCCCGCGCTGACCCAATTCTTCACGCTATCGGGAAGTTGTAGAGCGGCCATCTGCTTGCCGTTCTCGGTTTTGACCAAGTCATCGATCTTCATGCCGCTCTTCACGGCCGCCGCCACCGCCTTATGCAGTTCGATCATGAAGGCGCGCTGGCCCACCATGATGTCTTTGCCGCCGGAGGGGCCGTGTCCAGGAAGCACATGCTCGACATTCAGCTTCATCGCGCCCTCCACCACCTTGGGCCAGTTGCCGATATTGCCGTCGGCGGTGTAATTATACGGCCCGTTGACGACCGCATCGCCGGTGCATAGGACTTTTTCGGCGGGCAGGTAGACGAAGCCGTCGCCTCGGGTGTGCGCCCAGCCGAAGAATCGGAACTCCACGCGGCGCGTGCCGTCGGTCATGACGTGCGGGCTGTCGGTGAAGGTTTGCTTCGGCGGCTCAGGATGATCGGAGTGCATGTCGGCGACATCTTTGCGCTGTTTCATGGTGGTCTGCCAGCGGGCCGGCTCATAGCGCTTCATTTCGTCGGCGACACCTTGATAGGCGATAGTGACGGCGCCCATCTGGGTCCAGACCGCGTTGCCGTAGGAATGATCGCCGTGGTGGTGTGTGTCGAAGACGAACTTGACAGGCTTGGACGAGACTTTCTTTGCGTCCTCGATCACCTTGCGAGCACCGCTGGGAAAATTGGCATCGATGACGATGAGGTAATCCTTCATCTCGATGATGGTGTTGTTGCAGTGGCCCTCATTCTGAATGTCGCCTTCGCGGAACCAGACGCCGGGGGCGATTTGTTTGACGGTGTTGGGCTGGGCATCGCCTCGGGTGAGGAGAAAGCCAAGTGAGAGCAGGATCAGGAAGGCGGTAAGCAGCAACGGGCGGGTGGGTTTCATATTGGGAAGATTGTACCGAACTTGAGGGCAGGCTGTTCGTTATTCTGGAAGCAATGCTCCGCTATCACGTAGCTTATTACTTACTCCGGGGGGACGATCGCATGGTCGTAGCGGAGGTCTTGGACTTTCCCGGCGTGGTGAGCCAAGGTTTCGATTTAGCCGACGCGCGTCTGATGATCGCGAGCGCACTTGAGGATGTGGCACAAATGCATCTGGAGGAAGGGAAGGCCCTACCTGTTCCGAATCCGGACGCGACGGCTACGGATGCCGATTTGATTGAACTCCTACCGCTGTCTGTGGGAGCTGGCGCCAGGCTTGCCGGCGAAAGTATTGTTTAGGAACCGGAGTTGGAGAATATCGCTACAAACATATCTGGGGTGGCGCCCATTTCACCCGAACCTTGACTTCATATCCTGACGGCACGCGTAAAGCTCTGATCAGAATCAGGGAAGTCTCACCTTGAGAGATTTCGAGGTCATAGACGCCAGGTGCGACGCCTAGAATCTGAAACTCGCCGTTTTCGTTGGTTTTGCTCTCGTGAACGAGTTTCGCCGCCACTGTGAGTAGCCTCACGGCCAGGTCCTTCCATACGCGCCCGTCGTCGCCGCGAGCTTCACCCAAGATTCTCGGGGCACCGCCGGAGGGCAACTTCCTACGCGACGTTTGCGACTTATGTGCAGGCCCGAGGCAAGGCTGCAGAGGCAAGATGTCTAGCAACACGAGACCTAGCGTCGTCTCTTTTCCTTCTTCGACAGGGACACCAAGTTCTTTAACTTTGAAGCCCGGCGATTCGAACTTGAGGTCATAGACGCCGGGTTCAAGACCCCTTAAGACGAACTCTCCAGAGGAACCAGATCGAGTTTCCAGTTTAGAGGAGTTAGCTACGCTAATAAGCGCGTGAGGTATTACGGCGTCGCTTGGATCGGCCACGACGCCGGAAATGCTCCCGCGTGTCTCCTGCGCCGACAACGCCATAGAGCTAATAGCCAACGCGCAGGCCCATTTCGACCACATTGCTTCTCTAGCATATCGCGCTGATACAATGAAAATTCCTGGGAGGTGGCATGGCGGCTCTAAAGCGCCGGGCATCGGTCGCGGTCAAGATTGGCAACGTCTGGGTGGGAGGCAATCACCCGATCGTGGTCCAGTCGATGACCAATACGGACACGGCCGACGTCATGTCGACCGTCAATCAGGTGATGGCGCTGGCGCAGGCCGGTTCGGAACTGGTCCGCGTGACGGTCAACACCGAGGCGGCCGCCCAAGCGGTTCCTAAGATCGTCGACACGCTGGACAAGTTCGGCGTCCGGGTTCCCATCATCGGCGATTTCCATTACAACGGCCACATCCTGCTCAAGAAATATCCCGATTGCGCGCGATCGCTAGCCAAGTACCGCATCAATCCGGGCAACGTGAATATCGGCAAGAAGCACGACGACAATTTCCGGACCATGATCGAGGTCGCGATTGAATACGACCGGCCGGTGCGCATCGGCGTCAATTGGGGCTCGCTCGATCAGGCGCTGCTCACCAGCATGATGGACGAGAATTCGCAACTAGACGAGCCGTTGGATGCCAAAGAGGTCACGATGAACGCGATCGTGGCCAGCGCGGTGCGTTCCGCCGAGGCTGCCGAGCACTACGGGCTGGGGCGCGACAAGATCATCCTGAGCGCCAAGGTCAGCGGGGTGCAGGATCTTATCGCGGTCTACCGGAAACTGGCCTCGCAATGCGACTACACACTGCATCTCGGCTTGACCGAAGCCGGGCTGGGATCTAAGGGTATCGTCGCCACCACGGCCGCGATCGGCGTGCTGCTGCAAGAGGGCATCGGCGACACGATTCGCGCCTCGCTCACGCCCTTGCCCAACGGCGACCGCACCGACGAAGTCATCGTCTGCCAACAGATTCTTCAGGCGCTAGAGCTGCGCAGCTTCACGCCACAAGTGACCGCGTGCCCCGGCTGCGGCCGGACGACCAGCACATTTTTCCAGGACATGGCCGACCAGATACAGACTTACTTGCGCGAGCAGATGCCGATCTGGAAGGGCAAGTACTCAGGCGTCGAGGAGATGAAGGTGGCGGTGATGGGCTGCGTGGTGAACGGGCCTGGCGAATCGAAGCACTCCAACATCGGCATCTCGCTGCCAGGCACGTTCGAGGAGCCAGTGGCGCCTGTGTACGTCGACGGCAGACTTTCAACGACGCTGCGCGGCGACCGCATCGTGGCCGAGTTTATCCAAATCCTGGATAAATACGTCGACCGCAGATATGCCGAGCGCGCCGCGGAGACAACCTCGGTCTAAGTGGGGCGCGCACTTCCCATCTACCGCGTTCGAGCCCAAAACGTAGCCGCCGAGTCCGATAACAAAATTCACGACGATCAGGTAGCGCGACGTACGGTTTTCGCGGCGGTTTGGTTCCGGGCGTAACGGTCTATGGCTATATGACGGCCCCGATCGTGGAAATGGCGCCGGAATGGTTGGAGCGTGGATCGATGAAACTGCGATTGATCGAGCCGTTCTATGACGGCGAAGAAGTTCTCCTACGAGCCGAGTGCGGCGATGACGGGTCGATCGCAGTTACGGCGGAACGGGCAGACGGGACGGTCTGCGCTCGGGGCACAGCCTCGATTCGAAATGCCTCTTTGCTTCCGCCGCAGCGATTGGCCGAGCATCCGCTGCCGGCAATAGAACAACGCCCGGTGCCTTCGCGCGACAATCTAATTCCGGGTGAGCTTTTGGGGACTGTAGTACAGCCCCTTGATCTGAGTGGCTGGCGGCCGTATGCGGAACGCCTGCTTCAATACTCCAACGATGTCTTGGCCCGCAATTTCCGGCTGGGGCCGTGGATCCACACGGCGAGCGAAATCGACAACTGGGGCATTGCGCTGGAAGGTGTTCAGATCTCCGCGCGCGGCCGGGTTCAAGAGCGATTCGATCGCAAAGGCCACCAGTTTGTGGTGCTCGACGTGACGCTGGTGGACGGAGATCGGCTGATCCAGACAGTGCGGCACACGGCGATTTACAAACCGCGAAGAATCGATGTTGGGCCCTCCGAATACAGCGCGGATGGCGTCGACCTCACGCTAATACGGTGGATGCTTTCGCTTACCCCGGCCGAACGACTCCAGGTGCTGCAGCGGTTCGTTAATTCGGTCGAAGAGATCCGCGCCCAGAATGCCGGCAACTGATTTCCTGGCGGTTATACGCACGCTCACGGAGCACCGGGTTGACTTCATCGTCGTAGACGGCGTCGCGGCGGTCCTCGAAGGGGCGCCGATCAGCACTTTCGATCTTGACATTGTGCACTCCCGCACGGGCGAGAACGTCCAACGTCTTGTGGGCGCGCTGAACGCGCTGGATGCTCACTTTCGCTTGCAACCGGAGCGTCGCATTCGCCCGGCGGCATCGCATCTCTTGTCCGCGGGTCATCAACTCCTAATGACTCGGTATGGACCACTGGACGTTTTGGGTGCGATCGGGCAATCGCATGGCTACGACGAATTGCTCGAACATGTGAACGAAATGAGCGGGACCAGGCCTCTCGATCAAAGTCCTAAAACGCGCGAAGCTCATCGAGGTGAAATCGGAGACAGCAGGCGAGAAGGACCTCGCTGCTCTACCGATCTTGCGCAAGACGCTGGAAGAGAAAGAACGCTAATAGATGAGACCCGGTAGCTAAACTCGATGGCCGTGCTTCGACTCAGTCTCCTCCTAATCGTGCTGCTGCCCCTGGCGGCGCAGCAATTTTCGCCCGATCTCTACGCAGGGCTTCGCTGGCGGACGATCGGTCCTTACCGCGGCGGACGGACGGTTGCCGCTGCCGGCATTCCCGCGCAGCCGAATGTCTTCTACATCGCCGCAAACGACGGCGGCATCTGGAAGACCGACGACTACGGCCGAACCTGGAACCCGCTCTTCGATGACCAGCCCACCGGCTCCGTCGGTGCACTCGCGATAGCGCCATCCGATCCCAACATCATTTATGCGGGCAGCGGCGAGGGATTGCAGCGCCCTGATCTTTCGGTCGGCAATGGCATCTACAAATCAACTGACGGCGGAAAGACTTGGCGGCATCTCGGCCTTCGGGACGGCCAGCAGATTCCGGCGATTCTAGTCGACCCGCAGGATCCCAATCGCCTGTTCGTCGCAGTGCTCGGCCATCCTTACGGCCCCAACGCAGAGCGGGGCGTGTTCCGTTCTACCGATGGCGGCGAGACCTGGGAGAAGGTGCTGTATAAGGACGAGAACACGGGCGCGATCGATCTCGCGTTTGATCCTACGAATCCGCGCACGATCTACGCCGTCTTGTGGGCAGCGCGGCAAGGCCCGTGGGAGAACGGCGAATGGTCGGGTCCGAATAGCGGCCTCTTCAAATCCACCGACGGCGGTACAACCTGGCAGCAACTGACGGGCGGACTCCCGACTCCGGCGCAAGGGCTTGGGCGCATCGGTATCGCGATCGCCCCCAGCGATCCGAGTCGCATGTATGCACTGGTGGAAGGGAAGCCGAGCGCGCTCTATCGCTCTGACGACGCCGGGGCCAACTGGCAGCGCGTCAACACCGAAGCGCGGATCTCGGGACGCGGCTCCGACTTCGCGGGTGTACGGGTTGATCCTAAGAACAAAGACGTCATTTATGTGGCGAACACGTCAACGTATCGCTCGACCGACGCCGGGCAATCATTCACCGCGATCAAAGGCGCGCCGGGCGGCGACGACTATCACACTATCTGGATCAATCCTGAGAAACCAAGGATCATCCTGCTCGCGAGCGACCAGGGCGCTACCATCAGCGTCAACGGTGGCCGGACCTGGAGCTCCTGGTACAACCAGCCCACCGCGCAGTTCTATCACGTGATCACCGACAACCAATTCCCATATTGGGTTTACGGCGGCCAGCAGGAGAGCGGCTCGGCCGGAGTTGCCAGCCGTAGCGATTACGGCGAAGTGACATTTCGCGAGTGGCATCCCGTGGCCGTGGAAGAGTACGGCTACGTCGCGCCAGATCCGCTCAATCCGAATTTGATCTACGGCGGCAAGGCGACGCGCTTCAATCAGACCACTGGGGAAGTGCAGGAAGTGGGTCCGGCGGTACTGCGCGGCGGCAAGTACCGATTTGTTCGCACTATGCCGATTCTTTTTTCGCCGGTGGATCCGCATGTTCTGTACCTGGCGTCGCAGGTTCTGTTCAAGACGGTCAACGGTGGCCACAGTTGGGAAGCGATCAGCCCGGATTTGACGCGCGAGAAATACGAAATCCCTCCGAGCGTGGGCATCTACACCGGCGACGCGCGTAAAGAGGCGACGCGTCGCGGAGTAATCTATGCCGTTGCGCCATCACATAAGGATATAAACGTCATCTGGGCGGGAACCGACGACGGACTGATTCACATCACGCGAGACGGCGGCAAGATCTGGAAGAATATCTCACCACCCGAGCTGACGCCGTGGAGCAAAGTCTCAATACTGGAAGCTTCGCACTTCGACGATCTCACTGTGTACGCCGCCATCAATCGCTTCCGGCTCGACGATCTGAAGCCGCACATCTATCGCACGCACGATGGCGGCCAGACTTGGAAGGAGATTGTCGCAGGATTGCCTGATGGCCCAATCAACACGGTCCGCGAGGATCCCGTTCGCAAGGGCCTGCTGTTCGCGGGCAGCGAGCTGGCGGTCTATGTTTCGTTCAACGACGGCGATAGCTGGCAGCCGCTGCGGCTCAACATGCCGGCGATTTCGATTCGCGATCTAACAATCCACGAGAACGACCTAGTAGCGGGCACGCATGGCCGCGGCTTCTGGATTTTGGACGACATCTCACCATTGCGCCAGATGAGCGCTCAGATCGCGGCTTCCGATGCGCATCTGTTCCGGCCAGCCGCCGCATACCGGGTTCGTCGCGACAATTATCCAGATACGCCGCTGCCTCCCGAGGAACCTGCCGGCCAGAATCCGCCCGACGGCGCGATCCTCTATTACTACTTGAAGTCGCCAGCGCCGGCGCCCGTGACGCTTGAAGTTTTCGACAACGCCAGGAAGCTGGTACGACGCTACGCGAGTGACGACAAACCCGAGCCGGTCGATCCAATGTTGAACGTGCCCACCTATTGGATCCGGTCGCCTCAGATTCTTGCGGCTAACCCGGGTATGCATCGCTTCGTCTGGGACCTTCATTATCCGCCGCCGGATGCGCTGCGGCACGAATATCCGATCTCGGCGATCTACCGCGACACGCCGCGTTATCCGCTCGGTCCGGCCGTGATGCCTGGGCAGTACACCATCAAACTGACGGTCGACGGGATAAGTTATACCCAGCCCTTGACGGTGAAGATGGACCCTCGCGTTAAAACGCCACCGGCGGGCCTGCTGCAGCAGTTCACGCTGGCGACCAAAGTGACCGGCATGATGCACCAGGATTTCCAGGCGCTCCAGGAGATCCGCGAATTCAGATCGAAGCTCGCGCAGCCGAATCCGGAGCTCGAAAAACAGGCAGCGGCGCTCGAAGGAAGTAGCCGCAGGCCGCCTGGTGATGAAGACGAAGACGAGGATGCCGGAGGTCTGACGAAGCTCAACAATGACTTGAACACCGTACTTGGTGTGATAGAAGGCGCCGATGCGACTCCGACGACGCAGGCGGCGGCAACAGTCGGCGAACTCGAGCGGAGGCTACAGTCGCTGCTGGCCAAATCGCGCGAACTAAAGGCTAAGGCCAAGTAGTCCACCGGTTGTGCCAATTTGTCTTGGATTGGTACGGCAAGAGAGCCGAATACGGCAGCACACACCTACTTTTCTTGCGCTTAGCGGGCCTTACCCTATTGGTAATAGGAATGCCGCCGAATAAGATGATGATGGCTGTTACGCCGACTATTCCACGCGATAAAGATCACTTAGCGCAGGCACTCGCCTTGGCCAACGACCTGCCTCCGCTGTCGCCACTCGCTCGTCACTTGCTCGCGACCATGGCCGCTCCCGGAGACGGCCCGTCGCTGCGTGAGGTGGCAAACTGGATCGAAAAAGACATCATGACCTCGGGCAAAGTCCTGGCCCTGGCCAACTCGGCTTTGTACGGCCGGCTGGTGCCGACACTTTCGGTGCGCAAGGCGGTGGCTCGGTTGGGAATAAACCCGCTGCGCAATCTGATCTTCCATGAGTCCATGACCAAGGTCTGGAGCCAATTGCCGACTCCGGCGCAGTGGTCTTCGATCCGTTTCAATACTCATTCGATCGCCACCGCCGTATTTTGCGAAATTATCGCATCGGCTTTGGCGCCGGAACACGTGGAGCTTGCATTTCTGGCGGGTATGTTCCACGACACCGGCCGGCTCATAATCGCGGTTCTTTTGCACGATAATCTCGATGTTTTGGAAGAACTCAATCGGCATGAACACCAGGATCTGGAAGAGGTGGAAAAAGAGCTGGTGGGATTTACGCACGCGGAAGTTTCCGCCATCGTTGCCCGATCGTGGAACCTTCCGGTCTCAATCGAGGCCGCGGTTCGCCATCATGAAGATCCGAATGCAGACCCCGCCCAGGATGAATCCAACAAGATTCTGCTGAGCCACATCGTGAATGCCGCCGACTGGTTCGTAGACTGTCAAGGCTTTTCGATCAGCGGAGCGCGCAGGCAAGAAGAAGACAAGCTCCGGCTCTTGCCCCAGTTTGGTCCGGGCATCGAGGATTCCACTGTCCTCGCGAGATTCGAAAACGAGCTGGAGATCCTGCTCGACATCCTCCTGTCAAGTCATTTAACTAGGTAACCGAAACGGCCGCTGGATGGGTCATCTAAAAAGGTAACCCAAGACGCGAGTAAGTCAGGATCAGATTTTCGCTCCAGTGTGCTTGTTTTCTCGAAC
>Ga0073928_10011039_pt1 | contig 10611 bp, 10 predicted proteins | sample PaiPotPPA55metaG_FD_76969 | JGI IMG/M metagenome (GOLD analysis project Ga0073928, IMG submission 76969) | Iron sulfur acid spring bacterial and archeal communities from Banff, Canada, to study Microbial Dark Matter (Phase II) - Paint Pots PPA... ...
AGCAGGTCGTTGAAGTTTTCGCGTGGCATTGATGAATCCGATTCATAGGCGTATGCGGATTTTAGCGTCTAGTCACACGAGACAGGGCTGGATACATTTGTAAGCACTGTCCGTCTGTCCGCAAATGCGAAGGAATACAAGCGTGAATACTCCAAAACCTCTTCCCTCGGTCTCCACTCTCGCGGACGTGCGCGCAGTCTCGCCCGCGCTTGAACGCTACACGACAGGCCTGCTTCTTGGTGATCTCTGGAAACGTCCGCAGTTGTCGCCGCGGGATCGCAGCATGGTGACTTTGTCGGTGCTGATCGCTCGCAATCAGACGGTCGAGTTGCCTTACTACCTCAACCTGGCGCTCGATAGTGGCGCCAAGCCTGGCGAGATCTCTGAGATCATCACGCACCTTGCGTTCTACTCCGGATGGGCCAATGCGACCTCGGCAGTGAGCATCACGAAAGCCGTGTTCGACCAGCGTGGCGTCACGGCCGATCAATTGCCGCCAGCCTCTGGTGACCTGTTGCCGATCGACGAGGCCGCCGAGGCGCGTCGTGCAAGCACGGTGCAGAAAAATTACGGCGACGTCGCGCCGGGCGTTGTGCAATTCACGACCGACGTGCTATTCCACGATCTATGGCTGCGCCCCGGTCTTGCGCCGCGCGACCGCAGCCTCGTGACAGTCAGCGCCCTTGTCGCCACGGGACAGGTCGCGCAGATCACCTATCACCTCAATCGGGCGATGGATAACGGCCTGACGAAAGCAGAAGCATCCGAGGTGATGACGCAACTCGCGTTTTACGCAGGCTGGCCCAACGTGTTCTCGGCGTTGCCGACCGTCAAGGACGTCTTCGAAAAGTGTGCTCATTGACCTGCGTTACCGCTATACCTGAATGCCGCGCAATCTGCGCGAAATCGGCGGCATTTCTCTAACCTGCTGGAGCTTCAATCACGACGGGTAATGAACGATGCAACCAGCGCGACGGTTCATCGGCGCAGTCCGTCGCTAAGTTTGGCCAGTGATATTCTTGTGCTCGCTGCATATCCCTATGCAGATGCTGTGTGAGACGCGCTCTGTCAATTGCCAAGAGACCGAAGCAACACCTCTTGCATAGCGTGGCGCAGCCTTAGCGGCTTACCTTCAGGCATCCACCCGAAGGCGAACAACCAGGATGAAAGTCATGAACGACAAGCGAGATGTGGCTCCAGACAGCACCGCAGCGCGAGTCGCCTTGTGGCGTGCTCTGCATGTCGAGGCCGATCCGCCGCCGCATGTGCTGGAAGACCAGATCGGCCTTAAGCTGCTGTCACCGGACGAGGGTTGGCGCAGCCGCGGAGACATGGACCCGCAATTCACGCGGCCCTTCCGCGCATCGATCGTGGCTCGTGCCCGCTTCATTGAGGACCTGGTCGTGGAACAGGCCGGCCGGGGGCTGAGTCAGTATGTCATCCTTGGCGCCGGCCTTGACAGCTTCGCACAGCGGAGGCCGGAGATAGCGTCCCGCCTCAGGGTGTTCGAGGTCGACAAGCCGGCTCCTCAGGAATGGAAGCGTCAGCGCCTGATCGAACTGGGCTTCGGCGTTCCGGACTGGCTGCGCTTCGTGCCGGTCGATTTCGAGGCGGGCGGGTCCTGGCGGGACGAGCTCGTGACGGCCGGCTTCGACGACAGCAAGCCTGCAATCGTGGTCTCCACGGGCGTCAGCATGTATCTCACCAAGGACGCGAACGCAGCCACGTTGCGCGAGGTCGCGGCCCTCGCGCAAGGATCGACGCTCGCCATGACGTTCCTGCTTCCGCTGGAGCTTGCCGACCCCGAGGTACGTCCCGGGCTTGAGATGGCCGAGAAGGGAGCGCGAGCAAGCGGGACACCTTTCCTCAGCTTCTTCACCCCGCCGGAGATACTGGCGCTGGCCCACGAAAACGGCTTTAGAGAAGCACGACACGTCTCGGCAGCCGATCTTACCCAGCGCTACTTCGTGGGCCGGACAGATGGTCTGCGCCCGCCGAACAACGCGGAGGAACTGCTGGTGGCAAGTACATAACCGCCCGTGGAAGCTGCCGCAGACGTTACGACGTTACCGAGCACTGCGCAAAAACGCGCACCTTCAGGGTGTGGACGCTACTGCAATGCGAACTTCCCGGTAGGCGGCCACCAGCGCATCGAGGTTGAATGCCCTGTTCAGTCCACTTGGATTGGGTACGACCCACGCGCGTGCGCCGCCGAATGGCCTGGTTTGCAGCCCCCAACCGATATTGCGCGTGCCGGCGATTCCCGAGAGCGCGATCTTTCCAAGGAACACGATGTGCCGCGGTGCGTAGTGTTCGATCTTGCGCCGAAAATCATCGCCGGCCAGTTCAATCTCGGATCGCGACAGATCGGCGGCTTGCGCTGTTGGCCGAGGGACCACCGTTGTGAGACCGCAGCCATATTGAAGAAGCGTGCGGTCGTCTTCGGGACGAATCTGCTCGGGAGTAAAACCTGCAAGATGCATGACCTGCCAGAACCGGTTGCCTCTGCCCGCAAAGTGATGACCCGTCGATGCCGCACGCATACCTGGATTGATCCCGCAGAATATTATCGACAACCCCGCTTCAAGGACATCAGGAAGCGATTGCTGGGAATCAATGTAAGTGATAGATGAGAGAGTCATTGATAGGAACGTTTTGCGACACGCACCGCCAACTCGTGTCCCCAGTTTTTAAAGAGGCGCCCGTCACGAACGAAGATTTTGTCGGGCTGCACTGACATTTGCGGAAATTCGTGGGCGAGGCGGTCAGCGTCCGCCCAGTGAGTTGTCGCTTCCTTGTCGTCAAGCAGTTCCGCATGGGCAAGCACGAATGCCCCATTGCAAACGATATCAGTCACGCACAACTACGGCCCCAGTTTTTCCATCAGGAAGTCGACGAAGCTCCGCACACGCGACGACAGATGCCGTGCGTGCGGATAGATCAGCACGAAGGGCCGCGAACAACCGCCATAAGGAATCAGCAATTCCTTGAGCGTTCCTTCGGCGATGTCTTTGTCGACAATGAAACGATAGGTCTGGAAAATGCCCGCCCCATGGCGTGCCAGGGTCACTCCGGCAAGCACGTCGCCCGACGACGCGTAGCCGCCGCGCGTCATCATCTCTGCCTCCTCGTGTTCCTGGTTGAACACCCACGGGAGATTGCGGCCGGTACTTGGCAACGCATACTGGATGCAGTCGTGATTGACCAGATCATCCGGCGTTTCCAGTTTGCCGGCGTTGCGCAGATAAGCCGGCGAAGCGACGACCACCAGTTCCGCATCCTCGATCTTTCGCGCGATCAGACCGGAGTCGCTTGGCGCACGTCCGCGAATGGCGAGGTCGAAGCCTTCTTCCGCAAAGTCGATATTGCGGTTGCTAAGATGCGTTTCGATCGTGACTCCGGGATAGCGAGCACGAAACTCGGCAAGCAGGGGAAGCACTCGATAGTGGCCATACGGTGTCGGCATGCTGATGCGCAACACGCCGGTCGGTGTGGTTTGCTGCCCGGTTGCTTCACGCTCGGCGTCGGCAAGCAGGCTAAGCACCTGCCGGCATTGTTCGAAGTAGCGCCTTCCTGCATCCGTCAGGCGGATCTGTCTTGTTGTCCGCACAAACAGGCGCACACCCAGGCGTGTCTCCAGACGCGCGACTGAACGGCTGACGGCGGCCGGCGTAACGCTTGCGGCGTTCGCGGCAACCGTAAAGCTCTCGAGTTCTGCCGCAAGGCAGAACAGTTCAATACTGCCCAGGAGAAGATCTTCAAATTGACGCTGCATGGGCTTTCGACAACCCTCGGTATCGCGCTTTCTTGCGCTGGCAGAAAGGCACCCGGAACGGGCGCAAAGTGTACGCAGCGGACGGCGCGGTCGCCTTCGGTGCGCAACAAGGGGCGATACAGAATATCAGGATATAACGCGAGGAGCATTCAGGAGGAAGCGACATGACCAACGCGTGGTCACTGAAGCCGTGCGCCTATATCGTCGCGTGGGGACGCAGGGAAGGTGCTTCATTCCGTAGAGAAAAGCAGGGGGCTTGGATACGGTGCGCAGTGGGCAGCGCGGGCAGGCTAGGCAGCGGCTCTGGCGAGGTGGTTGCCAGCAGCCGGGGTGATGATCCAACTAACGTTCGAAATGAAAAACGTACCAGCCGGCAGCGGCTTGCAGGCTAGCGGGAAGGCGACCGATGACAGGGCGTACAGGAAGCCCTCTACGCCAGCGCCCGTTGCGCCCGGTGTCCATTCGAGGAAGACTGCCTCGCCCGAATCACCGGACGCGTCCCGATGTTCAGGCCGGCTTCTGGGCTAGCTGCTTGCGATAGAGCTCGACTGGCAATCCACCCCAACCCCAGTTCTCGGTGTCCACCTCTTCAATGACAACAAAGGTTGCTTCGGGCGGTTTGTTCAGCACGTCGAGTAGCAACTGACTGACGCCTTTGATGAGCTGGGCTTTTTCGTCGGCAGTGACGGAATGGTTGCCGGGCCTGGACCCTTCGCGGGTTACCTGAATTGTGACGATAGGCATGTCGTCCTCCGTAATGGTCGGGTGACTTCAAGGGCGGCGGCCAGCGCCGCCCGGGGTGATCAATGGCCGGCGCTCTGGCCGCCGTCCACGTGCAGGATTTCGCCCGTCACGAACGGTGCTGCATCCAGATACAGGACAGCGTTCACGATATCGCTCATCTCGCCCATGTGACCCATCGGATGCATTGCGTCGAGCGCCGCATGGGTTTCCTGCGGGTGCATCGGCGATTTGATGATACCCGGCGAGACGGCGTTGGCGCGGATCCCCTTTTTCGAGTATTCGATAGCGAGCGATTTGGTGGCTGCGTTCAGTCCACCCTTGGTCAGCGACGCCAGCACCGAGGGTATGCCGTCGACGGCGTGGTCGGTCAGACTGGTCGTGATGTTGACCACGTGACCGCTGGCATTCTTTTCCATCTCGGCAATGGCCAGTTGTGTGATGTAGAAGAAGCCGCCGACGTTCACGCCGGTCATGGCCGCGTAGTCTTCCGCGGTGTAACTGGTGAAAGGCTTGGCGATGAAGATGCCGGCGTTGTTGACCAGCGTGTCGATGCGGCCAAAGCGGGCGACGCCTTCCGAAATTACGCGACGCGCGGTAGCCGGGTCGGCAATGTCACCCGCGATGGTCACAATATTGGGGTCGTCCGAGGGGCTGACCGACCGTGCGGTTGCGACAACGCGGTAGTCCAGCTTGCGGAACGCCTTGACCAGTTCGGCGCCAATGCCTTGCGATGCACCGGTAACAACAACGACTTTTTGTGATGTGTTCATGATGAAACCTCCAGATTGGATGCTTGGGATCAGATGCTGATCGGGCCGCCGGCTCCGATGGGTATGAAATCTATGCGCATTGGCGCTGAATTCGAATACCCGCCATGGACAAACAGTCGTGCTTGCCAGGTACAAATGAGTTTTATGGTGGCTGGGCTTGCCGGTCAGCCGTGCTGGATAAACATCTGGAGAATTGAGCGCTAGGTCGGTTGACACTCGCCGGGCGCTGCGAACGGCCGCTGCCGTGTTGAACGCAGTGACCGGTTCGGATGAAGTGGCGTGTAGACTTGTCCGCCTGCTACCACTGCCTGAATCATGGACACTCAATTGCTCGGCGCCTCCGGCCTGCCGCATGCGCCAGGTCTTTCGGGCAAGGACCTCAGCGGATTTCGCACTTCACTTCGTGAAGGTCTCTTTAGAACACTCGATTCGCACCACAACGTCATGGACTATTTTGCGGCGGTACGCGCCTTCGTTTGCGCAGCGGAACTGCAAAGCTTCAGCAAGACCGCGCATGAAATGGCGGTCAAGACCTCGACCGTTTCACGCTACGTAAGCGAACTCGAAAAGGATCTGGGCATTGCCCTGTTCAACCGGTCGACGCGCGGTCTTGTCCTGACGGAGGGCGGCAGGGTATTTCGCGAGCACGCGCTGGTTGCGCTACAGGCGCTCGATGATGCGCGCCATGTCACGTCGTCGCTGAATCGCACACCGCAAGGCCTGCTGCGCGTCACGATACCTCCCGCATTTGGGCGCCGGCACATCGTGCCGCATCTCCCCGCTTTCATGAAGCGCTATCCGGACATTGACCTCGACATCGTGTCGGCCGACGAAACGCTCAACATGATCGAAGCAGGCATCGACGTTGCGATTCGGATTGGCGTCCTCCCGGATTCGTCATTGATGGCCAAACGTGTGGCCTCGCACCGGCGCATCGCCTGCGGCAGCCCCGATTACTTCAAGCGCAACGGGACGCCTGCCGTTCCTGAAGATCTGAGCGCCCACGATTCGCTTCGCTTGTCCCTGTTACCAGACGACAAATGGTCCTTCACCCGACTTGGGGATACACGCAAACGCACACACCAACGCACGGCGCCGCAACACGCGCTCGTGGAATTGAAAGGACGCTTGCGCGCGGACGACTCCGAGGCGCTTCTGGAGCTCGCCCTGGCCGGCTGCGGCGTTGCGCTGCTGCCGACCTGGCTTATAGGCGCGGCCCTGCGTGAGGGGCGCCTGGTGCACGTGCTGCCCGAATGGGAGGCGCGCACGGGGCGAGCAGAACCGGCGATCTGGGCGGTTTATCCGCCGAAGAAAATTGTTTCGTCGAAGGTGCGTGCGTTCGTCGATTTCTACGTCGATGTCATTGGCGAGCCGCCGTACTGGGACGACGGACTCGCATTGATGCTTCAGGCTTAGCGGGCGAAGCGGATGTCGAGCGCGCGCAGCCAGGTTTGCAAGCCGGCATCCTGGATCGGAATCACATAGGCGTTCTCGTTCGTTTCATTGAAATGCGCATGCCAGTATCCCGGCGGCGTGACAAACGTCATCCCGGTTTCCCAGTCGACACGGGTTGGATTCACGATGTCGCCCTTCTCATCCAGCTCGGTGCCGACCAGCGTATAGACGCCCGGATTGCCACCGGCAATAAAGTCGAGCGCTATCGACTGGTGGCGGTGCGGCTTCTGCGTCGAGTTGGGCGGCACAATGCCGAACATGGCCCACAGCACATGGGTAACCGTTCGCGTTTGCGGGAAGTTGGCATTGCCCATCAGCACACTGATGCGGTTGCGCCGGCCCGCATTGGGTTCATCCGAGACCCGGCTTAATTCGGCCTGCGCCCGCGCGGCTGGATACAGCGTGGGTGCAAAGCGTGCGTTCACGCCGGTTGTGCCGAGATAGGTCAGCAGAGGGGTGTCGTTGACGTAGTAGAGCGTGGCGGTCGCGTTGGCCGAGAGCACAGCGGCCGCACCGCCAGGCAGCGTAAAAAAGTCGCCCCGGGCGAACGGGAATGACGTCTCGCTTTGCGTCACGCTGCCCGACCCGCCGATTACGTAAAAAACCTGGGACGTCGCATTCGGATCGAGCGTCAGGTCATCTCCTGTGTTGATGCGCAGGAAATTCGCGCTCAGGCCGGGACCGGTAGCGGGGCTCGGGCAACCCAGTTCCGCCGAAAGGTCGAGCGGCACCACGCGGGTTGCGCCGTTCGAGTACAGCGAAGGGGGGAAATTGCGGAACGGCACGCGCGAGATGAGCTTTGCGCCAATCGGGTTGGCTGACGACGTGTACTCGAAGTATTGCGCGTCCCTGGTTGCGGGAGACGTTTCAGCGAGGGTGGCTTGGGACGTTCTGTTCAACATGATCTGCTCCTGTGAGTTCGGAAAACTTCGCGGAAAACTTCGCGCAGGCCCTGTTATGCGTGGCGGCTTGCGTCGGAAACCTGGACTCACTGTAGGTGCAGGTCACCGGCTGCAGAAGTGCCCGAAATCGAAATCACTGTTGCGCAACGGGGTGTATCACACGTCCGCTCCCGGGAAGACCGGATAAAAAACACAGGCTGTCCAATACAGAAAAGCCGCGCTCCAAAAAAGAACGCGGCTTTTCTGACAAAGGGCTGACTGAACAACCAGCCCTGAGCGCAGCGCTTACCAGCTATATCTGTATCCAACCTGACCAAACACGCCCTGACGATAATCACCGCCAATGTTGCGGGAGTACTTGACGTTGGCGTACGTTTCCGACGCTTTACCCATACTCATGGTGACGCCCACACCCACTTCATACCAGGTCTTCGACAGGCCGCTGTTGAACGGCGCGCCGTCCACTGACGTGTTACCCGGCGTCAGGAAGTCGTGCAGTACGTCGGCGGTGAAGTAGGGCGTTGCCGTTCCCGACTTCGTGTCATTGGTCAGGTTCGCCTTGAAGATCCGGAAGCCGGCCCGTCCGCGCAACGCGTTGCTCGACGTGCTCGATACCGGCGAGATGCCGTCGTTGAAGCTGTTCAGATGCAGGTACTGGTACATCAACTGGGCTTGCGGCTCGATCGCGATGGTCGTCGATCCGATCAGCAACGGCTTGCCCACTTCACCGGACAGGCCCGTGCCAACACCGTTCTGCGAAGCGCCGCCACCATACACATCGCCGTACTTGTTGTGATAGTGGGTGAGTTGTGCCACGGCGTCGAAATAGCTGCCGTCCTTCAGGTACTTGGTCCAGTAGCCGCCGAGCGATTGCGCCTGCGTTTCGACTGAACCGGTCGCGGTCGTCAGCGTCGGATTCAGGGCGCGCGCGCTGTCTTCGAACGTTGCCGACGACGAGCCGATAGTCACCGTGACGCCCGCATGCGTGCTGCCGCCGGCCGCGTTGGTCGAGAGCGTCCAGTCCTTGCCGAACTGCGCGAAGAACGTGCGCTCATCGGCGGAGAAACGATCGCCCGAGTTGGCGTTCAGGCTCTGCCCGCCAATACGTCCCCACACGCCGTTGCCATACGTTCCCTGTGCGTTCTCGAGACTCGCGACATCGCCGACACGCTCATGCAGCCGGTTCATGATCGAGAAACCGTAGTCGAGGTTGAGCGACGGTGTCATGGTGTAGCCGATCACAGCAGGACGGTACGCGATGACCGAAGGCTGAGTGGCGGGCGAGGTGTTGGGCGTACCCGCGGACACGATCGGCGTCACTGGCGTAACGACCGCGCCAGGGGCGGTCGGTGTGGTCGGTGTGGTCGGTGTCGTGGGTGGCGTGACAGGAGGCGTAACCGGCGGTGTCACGGGCGGTGTCACGGGCGGCGTCACGGGCGGCGTAACCGGCGGTGTCACAGGCGGCGTAACCGGTGGCGTCACCGGCGGCGTAACCGGCGGCGTCACAGGTGGCGTAACCGGCGGTGTCACAGGAGGCGTAACCGGCACGCTATCGAGCGACGAGCGCAAGTAGAAGTCGTCGGGACGACCCGAGCCGCCTTGATACAACAGGTACTGGTATGCCCCGGCCTGAACCGGCGCAAGCATATGGAAAGTCGTGGCAGCAGCGGTGCCGTTCACCTGGACGACCTTGATGCCATCGCCTACCGTCAGCGCGCCCAGCCCGCTCGGGCGCACCGTCACGGTCGTGCTGCCGCTTGCGTTGCCGCCAATGACCAGTTGATCGGTGAATTGGTTGGACGTTGCGCCGCCGGCGTTCATCACCGTGTTCACGATCAACTGCGCGTTGGTTCCCCCCACGTAGTTGCCGCTCACATTCAGCACGTTGCCGGTCACGCCCGATGTGGCCGCCAGGTTGATCGTGTTGTTGTTGGTGAGATCGCCGTGGATCGTGAACGTGCCGGTCGACGATGCCGAGAAAGCCGGCAATGCGTTCGCCGCAGCGATCGTTCCCGAGTTGACCACCGAGCCCACCACGGTGCCGAAACCGCCGAGCGTGGCGCCTTGCGCAACAGTCGTCGTGCCTGTACCGATACTGGCCAGATTGTGTTGTGCATCGCCGACCGCAAGGGTGCCCGCCAGTACGTCCGTGTCGCCGTAGGTGCTTACGCCGTTCATCGTGAGTACGCCGCTGCCGAGCTTTGTCAGCGAGCCGGTACCGGTCACCCCTTGTGAGAGCGTCGACGAATACTGCTGCGTATCGATCGTCCCGCCATTATCGCCGATCGAGATTGCGCGGGTCGCAGCGAGGTCGAGGTCGTTGGCCAGTTGCAGCGTGCCGCCGTTGAACGTGAGACCGCCCGTGGTCGCGCCCAATGCATTGTCGGCTGCGATATTAAGCGTGCCCTGCGTGATCAGCGTGCCGCCCGAATACATGTTGCCGCCGGTTGCCGTGGGTGCCAGGAACAACGTGCCCGCACCGGTTTTTTCGATCGAGCCCGTGCCGCTCAACAACCCCGCGTAGGTGCCGTCATCGGTTTGCGCGAAGCGGACCAGGCCGTTGTCGGTAATCGCGGCCGGGAGGCTCTGCGCCCGCGCTTGAAGCGTACCCGCGGCATCAACCAGCATCTGGCCCGTGTAGGTGCTGTTATCGCCCGTCAGGATCAGCGTGCCGCCTGCAACTTCCGCACTTTGCACGCCCGGCAGGATGCCGTTGACGGTCCACGTACCGGTGTCCGTCTTGATGAGCGTCTGGAAGTTGACGATGTTGCCCGTCAGCGTGTCCACGCCGAGCCCGCTCAGGAACAACTGGTTGTTGCCTGCGCCGCCGTCGATCGTGCCCGTCACCGACGAGCCGGTGTAGATGCGCATGATGTCGTCGCCACCCGAGAATATGATGTCGCCGATCACCTTGCCCTTGTTGGTGAAATCGATGGGGGCGTCGCCGCTTGAACCGATCACGCTG
>Ga0073928_10011043_pt1 | contig 10607 bp, 7 predicted proteins | sample PaiPotPPA55metaG_FD_76969 | JGI IMG/M metagenome (GOLD analysis project Ga0073928, IMG submission 76969) | Iron sulfur acid spring bacterial and archeal communities from Banff, Canada, to study Microbial Dark Matter (Phase II) - Paint Pots PPA... ...
AGTAAAACGCCGCTCCGCAAGCGCATCGTTTTCCGCCGGACGTCCGATGAAGAAATGGGCAGCGACTCCTCCCGCAAGCTAATCGAAGCGCAAGCGCGCCTTAGCGACGCCGTTTTTGTGCTCGAGCCTTCGCTTGGACCGCGCGGCTTGCTAAAAACCGCGCGCAAGGGTGTAGGCGAAGCAGAAATCATAGTGCACGGCCGCGCCTCGCACGCCGGACTCGCGCCGCAAGAAGGCGTGAACGCCGTGCACGAGCTAGCCCAGCAAATCACGCGCCTTCAGCAATGGAACAACTTGCCCCGCGGCATCAGCGTAAACGCCGATATCGTCGAGGGCGGCTCGCGCGTAAATGTCATCGCCGAGCGCGCCCGCGCTGTGATCGATCTTCGCGCGCTCCGCCTAGCCGACATGCGTCAGCTCGAGAAACGCCTCCGCGCCCTCCGCCCCCTCACCCGCGGCGCCCGCCTCGAGATTCGCGGCGGCTTCAATCGCGAGCCCATGGAACGCAAAGTTAGCGCCGCGCTTTTCTCTCGCGCAAAATCATTAGCCGCGCAAATGGCCTTGTCGATCGGAGAATGTGTGGCGGGCGGAGGCTCCGACGGCAACCTCACCGCCGCTCTCGGAGTCCCCACGCTAGACGGCTTAGGAGCCGTCGGCGATGGCGCGCACTCCGCGCACGAGCACGTCATCGCTAAAACCATGCCGCAACGCGCCGCGCTGCTAGCTGCCCTGCTTGCCGAAAGCTGAGCAGTTAGCCAAGAGCCAACGAGCTAGCGCTCCACTGCAAATCTAATTCCCGTACGTCCTGCGCAGATATTGCGCCGTCGATTGCATCAAGTCAGCGTAATCGCTGTGCAACACATCACGCACAGCCTCCTCCGTCGTGCTCCCCGCCGCGATCCGATCCAGAATGCGCTCCACGTCGCTCATTCCGTCGACCTGCACAATGTATTCTATATTCGCGAGCGCCCACGCATACGCATACGCCGCCACCGGATTGGACAACTGCATCCATGGCCCTTCCAGGTCCTTAAGCGACATTGCCTGCTTCGCGTCGTAAGCCTGCAACAGGACTGGGGCGTTCACACCGCTGCGCTTCCCCTCCATCCATTGCGCGAGTCCCTCCTGCACCCAGGTCGGCGCAGCCGCCCGCGTCTTCTGCCGAACGAAGCTGTGCGTCAGCTCGTGCTTGAGCATAAGCGACAATTGCGGCGTGAGGTGTGTCAGCCCCTGCACCGGCACGCGAATGCGCCCATCGTTCAGAGCGCCCGCCCACCCAGGCGCGCGTGTAATATCGGCAAAAGCCTGTCGCGTGTATAAAATCACGCCGATCGAATCCGGTGGCGTGTAGTTCAACTCCGACTCGATCGCTGCAAAGTGCGTTTCCAAAGCCCGGAGTACCTCACGCGCCAGCCCCGGCTCCGCCTCTCCGCTGTAACGCAGGGTAAAGTGGCTGCTCTCGTTCTCACGGTAGTTTTCTTCTTCCTGCTGGTCGCGTTGCGCTTTCTCCAGCGCCGCTTGCACCTCGGCGTCCGGGCGCAGCTTCAACGCGCGTTGCCATTCCGCCACGGCCTGCTCCAGCTTGTTCATCCCGTAATACGCCCACCCCGCGAGCTTGGGCACGTCTGGATTTTGCGGCGCAACGCGTTGCGCACGCTCCAGGTACTCCAACGCCTGCTTGTATTCGCTGCGCCGTAGATGCAAGTACGCGACGTTCAGCAACATGATGGGGTGTTCAGGCGCGTACGTCAGCGCCGTGCGCTCGTCGGTAAGCGCGTGTTCCATATCGCCGCGTGAGAGCTCGAACTGCGCCGCCGCATGATGGGCGAGAGCCGCTTTTTCGTTCGCACCTTCCGCGCCAGATCGCGCCTCGCTCGCAAGGGCGGCCAGAAAGCCGCGGTCCACAGCGCCGTCGTGCACCGCGCCGCTTTCCACCGCGGCGTTCGCGCCGGTCGGTTCGATAGTGGGAGGCGTAATGGCCAGATTCGCCGCCCCCACCGGCGGCGAAGCCGGCATCTGTGCGAGCCCACCCTTTTCAATGTGATCGACCATCGATTTCGGCAGCGCCAGCTCACCCGCCTCGGTCAAGTAGCGCACCTTATCGCCTTGCACCTCCACGCTTAGCGCCTCGATGCGGCGTCCGTTCTTCAAGACGATCGTGTCCCCGTGCGTATCCTTGCCCGCGAGCAGACACAAACCGGCAACGAGACAGACATAAAGCCGCATCCCTTCATTCTAGGCTCCCGCATCTCTCGCGCCTACCCAACTCCTTGTACCGCTATGCCGAAAGTGACTACACTCGGACATGCAGTTCCGGGTCGCGTTCCTCGGGCTCTGTTGTTTGCTGACTATGAAAGTCTCGGCGGCGGAGAAGACCGTCCGCGAGGCCTACGACCAACTGAGCGCGCTGCGCGTCGATCCTGCCACGCTCTACGAAATTGACGCCGCCAATCGCATCGAACTCCGCCGCGGCGACGCCCAGCTCTCTTTCGAACAGGGCAAGCTCGCGTTCCTGCAACCCTTCGACGGTCGTATCACGGGCGCCGTGTTCGTCGGGCGCGGTCACATCCTCGCCGCCCCGCGAGATCCCGTCGAGAAGCAGCAGATGGCGCATTTTTTGGGCGCGCCGGTTCTGGACCAGGATTTTACTTCCGCTTGCCTGCGCTTCACCGACGACACCTCCGCGGACCTGTTGCGGCAGCTCAGCGCAGCCGCAGTTTCGCCCCAGCAGGATTCCGCGTTCGCCGCCCGCTGGGACTCGCTCCTGGCTACCTTGAATCCCGGCCAATCGCTGCGCGTTCTGTTCGAATCACTTTCGCAAACCCCGAGGCCCTATTTTCTCGGCTCGATCGACGGCGTCACCATTGGCCCATTCGATGTCATTTTGGACCCGCTGCGTCCAGAGTCTTTCCTGCTTGGTCAAACGAAAAAAAACGCGGGCAGGATTTTCTACGACGTGTGGGCTTCCTACAGAGCGCCGGGCACTGCCGCTCCCGCAGTTCCGTTCCATGCGCTGCATTACTCGATTGACACATCCATCCTCGCGAACAATTCCCTGGAAGCGAAAACAGAAGTGCGCTTTCGAACCGAAACCGGCGGCGAACGCGTGTTGCCCCTGCAGCTCTCGCGCACGTTGAATATCGATGAGGTCCGCGGAGAGCACGGCGAGGCTCTCGCTTATTTTCAGAATGAAGGTATGACGCTGCGCGAGCGCAGCACCCGCGGCAACGACTTTCTTTACGTGGTGCTCCCTTTAGCTCCGTCGCGAGGCGCTGAATTCACCCTGCGCTTCCGCTACCGCGGAAACGTAATTGAGGACGCCGGAAACGGTGTGCTCTACGTCGGTGCGCGCGAAAGCTGGTATCCGCACTTCGGTGATGGCGCGGATTTCACTGATTACGATCTGACTATGCACTGGCCCCGGCGCCTGCGCTTGGTCGCCACCGGCACAAAGCTCGACGAGCGCGAAGATGGCGACTTCCGCGTCGCTCACTGGCGGACGGAGAAGCCCGCATCCGTCGCCGGCTTCAATCTGGGTGACTACGCGTTTGCTGCCTTTGCTGCGGGAGGACATTCGGTCGAGGTCTACGCCAATCGAATGCTGGAGCAGGCGCTCAACAATCGTTTGGGGTCTTCGCCCTTTGACGTCCCGAACATGCCGTCGCCATTCGGCCCAGAGGGCCAGCGTGCCACGAAATTAATGCAGATCCTCCCCACTGTGCCGCCGAGCCCCGCGGACGCCCTCAAACAACTCGGTCGCGATATCGACTCCTCCATCCGCTTCTACGAAAACTTCAGCGGACCATTTCCGTTTCAGAAGCTCGGCGTTTCGCAAATTCCCGGAACCTTCGGCCAGGGCTGGCCGGGACTCTTGTACATCTCCACGTTTTCCTTTCTTCCGCCTGCGGTCCAGCAGCGTGCCGGACTTTCAGAGAATGGACAGGAACATTTCACCGAGCTTGTCCCCTTTCACGAAGTGGCTCACCAATGGTGGGGCAACGTCGTGGGTTGGAGCGCGTATCGCGATCAATGGATCGACGAGGCCCTCGCCAACTATATGGCGCTGCTGTTCGCTGATAGCCAAAAGAATGCCAATCACTCCTTGCGCGTGTGGCTGGCGCGCTATCGTCAGCACTTGGTCGAGAAATTGCCGGGCGCCGAACAGCCGCCTTCGGAAATCGGCGCTCTCGATTTAGGCACGCGCTTGACCTCTTCAAAATCGCCGGAAGGTTTTGAGCAGGTCATTTATCCGAAGGGCTCCTGGGTGATTCACATGCTGCGCGAGATGCTGCGCCAGCCTGGAGCGAAAGATCCGGACACCCGCTTTGTCGCACTGCTACACACACTGGCCGGCAAATATGCCTATCGCGCTCTTTCCAGCGCGGACCTGCAACGCGAAATTGAAGCAGTGATGACACCGGGCATGGACCTGGAGGGCGGGCGTTCGATGGAATGGTTCTTCGAAGATTGGGTGCGCGGAACCGGCGTTCCCCACTATCACGTGGAGTTTTCCGTTCACCACTCTGAAAAAGGCTTCGTCGTGCGTGGAAAACTATTTCAGACAGGCGTGCCTCGTTCCTTCATAGCGCCCGTGCCGCTCTACGCAAATGCTGCCGGCGGGCATCCCACGCAGTTGGGAATAGTGATTGCCGCTGGCCCCGAAACCACATTTCACTTCCCCACCCAGTCGGCGCCAAGCAAAATCAGCATTGATCCGCACATGACTCTTCTTTGCGTCAGCGAGTGACCGCGCTTAAGGCCGCTTGTTATCGACGCGTTGCTCTTTGAAGAGCGGGCTTGCAGGATTTATTTGCGCGTTGCCTTCCCAGTCAAACCAATATGGAATGCCAACTGGGTCCGCCGCTAAACCGGGAAGCAAGCCGGCCTTCACGAGATCACGCATGTTGGCCGGAGGGTGCCCAGCGCGTTTCTTGTATTCCTCGGCGAGCTTGTTCAGTTGCTCGCAATCAGTTCTTGCGCGAAGTAGTTGCAAATGTACCTTGGCGTTTTCCTTAATCGAAGGCTCGCTCGTGGAGTTGTAAATTTCGCTCCACAGCATCGTAGAAGTCTCAGGAGACTCGCCTTTTTCACTGATCCTCGCGGCAAATGTTTTCATCCAAATCATCGCGCCAGGTTTTTTGCTTCCTTCAAGGAATACCTCTGCCGCCTTGGGATAATCACCCAGGTCAAAGTAATAGATAAAGCCAAGGTCCTCGTAAAAGCGCCAGTATTCAGGATTGTTGCGAATGCCACGCCGCAGCAACTCGATACCCTGCTCGGGTTTGCCGGCTCCGCGCGGTGGGGAGTCGCTCAAGAACATTCCGCCGAAGCGATACGCGACGATCAGATTGGGATCCAGAGTTGTGGTCACATCAAGCAGAGGCCAGAGAAGGTCGAGATTGGTTTGCTGCCTTTCGTGCTTCCCACCGTAATACTGCACCACCCTCGTCCAATACAGATCGGCCGCCAGCGGAGCATACTCCAGGCTTAGGGCCTTCACCAGCGCGCCCGAGCGCAACGTCAGCTCATCTTGCTCCTGGCGTGTCGTGTTCAATTGAGCGTCAATGCCATGTTGCAGCCGCCATACGCCGGTAAAGCCCAGCAGCAAAACGGCACACAGCAGCGTTCGCGAAGCCCCCATGTTCATTTTAGGTTTCGCCTTGTGAAGATGGCGGTAGCAACGGCTAGCACCACGGCGCAATAGAGCGCCGCGTAGGCCGTGTTCTGCGCGATCAATACTCCCGGTATTGCGCGTCCGTGCGCCGCGGCGGCCATAACGTCAAAATTTTCAAAGTTCGGCAATATATATGAGAGTCCGCGCAAGACCGATTGCACCGCCTGTGAAACCGTGTCGCTTTGAAAAGCGCGCATCTCCTTTACGAACAATCCCGCAATGTAAAGCCCCGCCGTACACAAAATCGCAAGCAGCGGCGTTGTGTAACAGGAAAACAGTAGCGCCAAGGCCACGACCAGTGCGAGCTTCAGCAAAATGAAATAGACCGCCACGAGCACGGACCCTGCCAGATGCTCGTCGCTTTGTTTGATTACGCCTAGCGCAAGAAATAAGCCGACAGCCATCGCGATAGTGTTCACCGTCAACGTAAGCACCAACCCGCCGAATTTCCCCAATAAAAATTCCCAGCGGCGCACTGGCTTGGCCAGCAGCGCATACAACGTGCGCTTATCCATTTCCTTTGAGACCAAACCCACGCCGATAAACACTGCGATCAACAATCCGATCACCGAAATTGCGCTCAAGCCCAGGCTGACAATCACCATCTCTTCGATGCCAATCGAGATTTGGCCCACCAAAATCGATGCCGCAATCATCGCCAACGCGAAAAATACCAGGTTGTACAGCACGCGATCGCGCACAGCCTCGCGAAACGTGTTCAGCGCCACTATTCCGACGCGCCTCATTTCCCGCTCACCTCTACCGCCGGCGCCTGCGCGCGGTCCGCCTCCACCAGGTGCATGAAATATGCCTCTAGCGTGGCCCTAACCTGTGAGACCGACAAAATCTTTGCTCCCGCGCCGCAAAGCTGCTGCATCGTTGCATACAAGTCCGTTTCCGCAACCTGCAGACGATATCGGCTTCCCGTTTGCGTTGCTTTGCTGAGCAAGCCCCGCAAACCGTTGGAATCGCCGGTGTATTCGAACAGAATTTCCATGCCGTGCGCTTTCATCCCCACAATTTCGCCGGGCGCGCCCACGCCGCGCAATTTTCCGCCAACAATTACGCCGACGCGGTCGCAAAGCATTTCCGCGTCAGATAAAATGTGCGTGGAAAACAGCACCGTTTTCCCCGCCTGTTTCAACTCCAGAATAATGTCGCGCACCTCGCGCCGCCCCACTGGATCGAGTCCGGACATCGGTTCGTCTAAAATCACCACTTTCGGATCGTGCAAAATGGCTTGTGCCAGTCCCACGCGCTGCAACATACCTTTCGAATATTTCCGAAGCTGAATTTTTCGCGCCGTTTCCAGGCCCACCTTCTTCAGCATGGCGTCTACACGCGCCTTGCGCTCTTGCGCGGGCAAATCGTGAATTCGCGCGAAATAATCGAGCAGTTCCGCGGCCGTTAGGTAATCATAAAAATACGGCTGCTCCGGCAAATAACCGATGTCCGCGTGCATGGAAATGTCGCTGATGGGTTTCCCGAGAATGCGCGCCGTGCCCGCGGTCGGAAAGATCAGCCCCACCAACAATTTGATTGTGGTGGATTTTCCCGCGCCGTTCGGCCCGAGGAAGCCGAACACTTCCCCGTTCTCGACGCTCATGGTCAACCCTTCGAGCGAGGTTTTCTTCTTAAGGTGAAGAAAACCGAAGGGATAATCCTTCGTCAGATTTTCGATTTCAATCGCCGCAGTTGCCATGGTCACATTTTCGAAAAGCTAAAATTTAGCGTCAATTGGCCGAATGGACTAATGTGCATTGACAGGAAACACTGCCGTTAAAACACCGATGTCAGCTATTGATCGTCGTTTCTAACTGTCGCTGCGGACCGAGCCGATTTGCACTAACTGCGCGGCGGGAACTGGTGGCGGAGCCATGGGCTTCGGTTTGCGGGTTTGCGGGTCGCGCCAATTGTCCAGAATTCCCACCTGCTGCACGCAGGAAACGGTGCAGCGCGGCCCGCAGAATTTGTCCGTGAAATATTCGTGATGGCGCATTTCCGGTGTGTATTGCGTCAGCGGAATGCCCGGATAGCCGCGCTGCTGCGAACACCAGTGCACCAGACCATCCTCGCAAATATAGAGATAACGCGAGCCGGACCGGCAGCGCCAGTTGTGTTCGCGGCCGCGCGCCACATTGTGCTGAAACTCGTTGAAGCGCGAAAACGAACGCTTGCCCAGCGTCATGATCTCTTCGAAGATTTCCGTTTCGCGCGGGCCCAGCGGCTTTAGCTGGCCATTGTTGTCGTGAATAATTCCCACCGTGCTCGTGAATCCCAATTCAATGGCGCGGTGTGCGATTTTTAGCGCATCTTCCGGATTTTTTACGCCGCTGCCCAGCACGGAGTTGATATTCACCTGAAAAACCGAGTACTGCGCGAGCCATTCCAACCGCGTATCCAGCGTTTTCAAGCTTTTCAGCGAAACTTCATCCGGAATGGCGTTATCGATGCTGATTTGCAAATGCTCCAGACCGGCTGCGTTCAATTTTTCGATGGTTTTCCGGTCCAACAAAAAACCGTTGGTAATCATCCCGGCAATCATGCCGTGGCTCCGGATGTGCCGGATAACTTGGTCGATCTCCGGATGCATCAGCGGCTCGCCGCCGCTAATGGTAATAATCGACGTGCCCATGCCGGCCAGGATGTCCAGCCGCTTTTTCATCTCCTCCAGCGGCACGGGCTTGGAGAAATCGTCAAATTCGTTGCAGTACGTGCAGGCCAGATTGCAGCGCCGGTTCGGAATAATGTGCACCAGAATGGGGTGCTTGGTGGAAACCAGCGCTTTTCCGATCATGCGCAATTCGCGCAGGCGTGTGCGCAGGAAGCGCAGACGCCTCCGGGCGCGTACGGAAGCAGAAGGTCGCACCGAGGCGGAAGCTTGCACCGAAGCAGAAGGCTGCGCTGAATTCATCGCTGAATTGGTATCCCCACCCATTGACCGTGAAAAAGCCCCTCACGTAATTATACATGACCCAGTTAGCGACGAGGCACGCCTGTCCCAGCGTACTATTGTTCGTTGCTAATCAGGTACTTAGGCTCGAAGTGGAGCCGAAACCTGATGCCCAGCCAGCCCACAGCTAATTCCAGCCATTCCGCGATAGCCGAACCGCTACACGCTACCTCCAGCGATGCTACTGCTGCAGCCGAACCGCGTGGGGCTAAGAGCGTGACGGTTGTTCTTAGCTTGGCGCTGGTTATGATCCTCTTTGCTGCTGCGATTCCGGCGCCTATTCGGGCGGCTTGGGACGAATTCTCGTTCAGCTTGCAACTGCAGCAGAGCGAACCGCAATCGGCTTCGCCTGGCAAGCTGTCTGACCACGAAATCGAAGAGTTGGCCAATTTGCCGGCGCAACAGCAGGCGGAGCGGTTGCTGGAGCGGGCGGTCAATCACTATGACGGGGCGCTCGAGCTGATCGGCAAATCGGTTGATAACTGGTTTGGGCAGTTAGAGTTACAGGGACAACTCCCTAGCCTCCTGACTACGGCGTTGAATTCCAATGACTTGCATGTGCGTGCCGCAGCTCTGGAAATCGAGCTGGCCGCGTACAACTTGCCGAAACGTGCTGATAGCGCCGACACCCTGATTGAGCGCATCCGGAGAGAGCCTTCGGCCCGGCCTTGGGCCTTGTGGATGCTGGGCGTGCTGGGGAATCGCGGCGTGGAGACGCGGCGGGCCTTCATTACGCTGATGGACCATCGGCATGACCCGGATGAGCAGACACGGTATTGGGCGGTCGAGGGATTGTCGCTGCTGGGCACGGATGAGACTGTGGCCCCGCTGCTTGAGGCGTTCCGCAGCGATCCTTCGCCGCTGGTGCGGGAACGCGGCGGGTGCGGATTGGCGCAGTCTGGCATGCTTACTCGTGAGCAGCGGCTGCGCGCTGTGCCTGATCTGCTTAAGATGACGGACGATAAGACTTTGGACGACTCCACGCGTGGCTGGGTCTTCCAGGCACTGCGGGACATCACCGGCGCTTCTATTGCGGCGGACGCTGCAGCTTGGCGTGCTTGGTGGGCGCAACATCGGTCTGACTTCCGCGGCTGACCTGCCCCTCGGTTCCTCGCAACGATCCCTCCCTGACGGTATACCCCCCCCACCCCCGTTGCGATAGAAAGAGTGCGGAACCTGCTGAAATTGCAGGGGATAGTCGGTTGCCGTTGCGCAAAAGTGTGCGCAATTCCTTGATAATGCACGGCTTACACGGATGTAATAGGAAGGAAAGAACTTGCGGGATTCGATGAGGCGACATACAAGAGAGTAACAGAACTTCGCTTCTTTATCAATAGTAAACAGCAGTATTGGTCTGTTTTACAACCGCCGGCCCTTCAAGGTTCAGGGTAAACAAGATGCCGGCGCTACACAACGCGGGTTGCTGTAAGATTTGGTGGCGGTTATGGAGAGACTTATGTCTGAGGTTGGCCGGGCCAAGTCGAATCTTCCATCGTTTACGGCGGCGGCACCTAGCGACGGGCCGGGTTCTACCGACGGGACAGTGTCGGCGCACGACACGGCATCTGGGCAGGGGCCGACGCGCGCCGAAACGGACAGTATGGGGAAGATGGAGGTACCGGCGGACCGGTATTACGGGGCGCAGACGGCTCGATCGCTGGTGCACTTTGCTATTGGCAAGGACACGATGCCGCCGGAGCTGATCCGGGCGTTTGGGATATTAAAGAATGCGGCGGCGCTGGTGAATCAGGATTTGGGGAAGCTGCCAGGGGAGAAGGCGCGGCTGATTGCGCAGGCGGCGGACGAGGTGGTTGCGGGGAAGCTGAACGAGCATTTTCCGCTGCGGATATGGCAGACGGGCAGTGGGACGCAGACGAACATGAACGTCAACGAGGTGATCTCGAACCGGGCGATTGAGATTGCCGGCGGGGTGATGGGGAGCAAGAAGCCGATTCATCCGAATGATGACGTGAACATGTC
>Ga0073928_10011044_pt1 | contig 10606 bp, 9 predicted proteins | sample PaiPotPPA55metaG_FD_76969 | JGI IMG/M metagenome (GOLD analysis project Ga0073928, IMG submission 76969) | Iron sulfur acid spring bacterial and archeal communities from Banff, Canada, to study Microbial Dark Matter (Phase II) - Paint Pots PPA... ...
CGGAGCCTTCGACAGGAGAGCCCTCTTTTGAGCGGAGGGGGTCAATTCTAGAATGCCGCTAGGGGGTCAGATCCTCGCTGCCGTTCCCACCTGCTTGCCGCTGTTCACGCGAGTTCGGTGAAGCATGTCCCGGCCAAGGGAGACGCGATAGAAACCGCTCGGACCGCAATTAATGCGCCGATTTCCACGAGCGTCAGAACAAAATGCTCGCTCCCGCCCATGGCGGAACGTGAGAATTTCGCCCAGCGCCATCCCGATCGCGTCGGCCGTTCATTCGAAGCTACCGGGAAAGCGCGGCTCACGGCAAGGGCATGTCGGCGACCGTTAGCGCACCGCTCTCTTGATCGCGATTCTGCATCGCCTCGTACCGTTCAGAGAAGTCCGCGAACAGCGAACCGACCTGGATCTCGAACTCTTCCACGATGCTGCCTAGCGCGAGCAGACATAGGCCGATCGCCCGCATAACGTGGGCGTTCACAAAGCGACCAACGGGCATCTCGCCATTAATCGCCGCATGCACGTCGCCGCCCCGAGCCGACAGTTTCTGTGATACGTCGACGAGCGCATATATGTCGCCGTGCGTACGTTTGCTCCACATCGCCCATTCCAAGTCGTCGAGTACGTGGTACGATGCCTGGACGTCGGCCTTCGCCTTGCGGAATTCAGGCGTGCGCTCGACTTCGCGCATGTTCTGGTCGCCTTCGTGGGGTCGCGGCACATTCGGAAGATTCCACCGCGCAACGATCCGGAGCCACTCGGTTTCGGCCGTTCGGTAGAGTTCCAAGGCCAGCTCGGGGCTCTCGCGGCAAATCACCAGACGACGGACCGTTTCTGCGAGCGAACGTAGATGCACGGACGCCGGCGCCTCAAGTCCCGCCGAGACCAGTGTCAGGTACGACTCCGCCTCGCTTGCAGCGAGGGCCGCGCTCGACACCACCATCTGATGGACGGCGTTTCGCTCGGGGTCGTCCTGGCGCGGCATCGCCTGCGCACTGCCGACCGCCGAGTAGAGCGAGACGAAGGCGCTCGCCAGCAATTCACGACGATCGCGGTCGCCATTGATTCCCGGCGGCAGCTCGTACGCTCCGGTTTGCGCAGGGGCCGTTACGCCCGTGCATCCCCAGTTCCGTATGCGATCGAGGTCTAGAGTCCATCCGTGCATTGAATCGTCTCCTCGGGGCGATGACCCCGAACGCCGGGCGTTTCAGGCGACCCGGCCTCCATGGTGCGGATCACCAAGGAGATCAGGGTACCACCGCTGTCAAGAGCCCGGGCGAGAAAGCCAGCACGGATCCTCAGTCGGATGACGCGCCTTCGCCCGGCTTCAGCGCTTCCATAGGATCTCAGCCGGTAGTACCAGTTGCGGCTCCTCATGTTTTTCGGCTCGGGACAACACCGCCGGGATTCGCCGGCAGCTTCCACTTCGAGCCGAGTTCACGGTCGAGCTTAGTTCCGAGTTCAGCGTAGCCGCTCTCGCGATCGTCGTAGGTGTTGAACGCGATTTCGTATGACGCACCATTCGCGGCCGCCCAAGCGCTGATAGACTTCTCTTGGGTGAACCAGGCCATGAACTCCACGAAATCGAGAACGGCGACTTCGAGGTCGGTGAAGTTGTCGCCGGGAAATTTGTCGACGACGCGTCCCAGCATGTCGTCCTCGCGGAAGTCGAAGCCCGCTACCTGCAGCCTTTCAATGTTTATCTTTGCTTTTGCGGAGAGCGCATCGCCGGCGAGCCACTCGTGCGCGTGCCGAAGGTAGTTCCCGCACAGGTGGATTAGTTCGATCATCGTCACATCGCCGCCGATCACCGGGCCGCCGCGAACGCTCCAGTCCGGAAGTCCGAGCTTCATCCAATATGCGTCGAAGAGCCGATCGAGCGCGATGACGAGCGAGGTGGCAGCGGTTTTGCGCCTGGATTCCAGCGCTGTCAGGTGGGAGTCGTTGATTGCATCGTTGCGGATTCGCCGTTCGCTGCTCTCCTGCGAATCCGGCTCATTGGTCTCGTGCTCGCGGCCTTCTCGAAGACTCTTCAACTCCACGCCGCAGTACCGCGCCTCGTGGAAAGCCGAAATCAGCGAGAGCCGCTCGGCGACGATGGACGTCTCGAACGCGGCCGCGGCTGGCTTAATGATCATTCGTATTCCGTGCCTGACGAACAGGTCGCTCAATGCTTGCGTTCGCAGCGCGTTGCTTTCGTGTTTGGTCGGCGGAACCGACTCCGCTCCAGGAACGTCCATCAGGAACAACGTTCGCGACCCGGATGACGGCCCCCGGCCGCGCATACAGGCCGTCACTCGATGTTCGAGGGGGCGAGATCTCGCCTCCCTCCCGGTGGATCACCGCGATAGCGATCTCGTCGGTGTCGTGGGATACGCAGCCCCTGCAGCGCGGTTCGGCACGGCGGAGCGACAAGGTCGAAACACTGCATTCATGGCGTGACGTCGCTTTAGCGCGGGCTGAGCGAAGCGACCTCGGCACCCACGCGTCGATTGCGGGCTCATCGGAACGACTCCGCTACATCTGGTTGGGCGGACGACGCCGCAGGCGTTGTACGCACAACCACCGGCTTGCGTAAAGAACTTCATGTTGTGCTGTGGCGGCCAGCGAAGTACGACGACTCGTGGCTGCTCCGATCATAGCGCACCGCCAAGCAAAATCAAGTCTTCGATTCGCTGTTGACGAGATCACGACGACGCGAGATAATAGTGGTGCAGAATCGCTCCCGACTTTCACCCGCATAATAATGCGTGGCAAAGTACCGGCGTACTACAACGCGGGGGCCGACAACATCATCGCTCGATAAGGATCAGGATGAAAGCGTTAGTATCCGTTGCGCGTGGCGACGCCGTCGCGCTGCGCCGTCAGATTCGTCCTCGACTCGTGCCGGAATTGCCGGACGCGACCGGCGTGTTGTTCGCATGATCACCAAGTCCGTGCCGGCGCGTTGCGGGACGCGTACCTTTGCGACGGCGGTCGGCTACATCACGCGGCAGCACCACGAACGCGAGCGCACCGACGTGGGCAGATCGTTTCAGGACGGCGTCGACTACGCGACAGCTCCGGAGAAGGCGGCCTGGGTTCATCTGCGCGGCGTCTCGTGTCTCGAGACGGCGTGGCTTGAGATGGAGGCCACTGCGGCACTGTCGAGTCGTTGCAGGGACCCCGTCTATCACCTGATCGTCGCCTACGCGAAGCACGAGCATCCTACGCGTGCCCAGATGGTTTCCGATGCCGAGCGGCTCCTCAAGGCGCTCGGCATGGGCGAGAACCAGTACGTATTCGCCGCACACATGGATACCGACGACCTGCATGCGCACGTGATCGCCAACCGCATCGGTCCCGGCGGTCGCGCGAACGATCTGTGGCATGAGCGGATCATCCGCGAGCGTGTGAGTGCTGAGATCGCGGCCGAGCGCGGTTGGGACATCGTTGTCGGCCGGCACAACCGCGACATCGTGCAGCGCGTCGCGCAGCTGCATGAGCTCCCGTCAGCCCCAGAGCGTCGGCTTGGTGACGGCGAGTATCGGCGGCTGCACGACCGGGGAGAGCTCCCGTGGCAAGAGGTTGCGCGGCCCCACGTGCTCGACGCCATCGATCGCGCGACGGACTGGTCGGACCTGCGTCGTCGCCTGGCGGCACACGGCGTCGTCGTGAAGCTGGTTGAGCGCGGCGGGCGCATCCAAGGACTCGCTTTCGCCGAGGGACATGATAGAAACGCGCCGGGATGCGGTGCCTCGCGCATCGCAGACCGTTGCAAGTTGCGCGCGTTGGAAGCACGCTTCGGAGCGTTTCCGCCACACGACGAGCGCGGTCACGTGCAACGGCGCGACGGCATCGATGGGAAGCGGGCTGAGCGCGGCGTCTCAGGACCGGATGACGTCCAGCTGCGCCATGCGCGGCAAGCGCAACGGCAGAGACAGCGGCCCTGGAATCCCGGCGCGCTCCGGACCTGCGCTCCTGGAGAAGCGGCCCGCGATCCGGAGTGGGCGCTGCGACGCGCCGAGGGCATCGCCGAGCACGCGAAGCTGCGCGCGCAGTATCGAAACTACCGAGAGGCATTCTTTGCAACGCGATCGGTTCAGAGCGCAGCCCGGCGAGAGGATGCGTGGCAGCGGGAGCGCGCGCAGCGTCGTCTGGAAGCGCAGCGCCGGTGGGAGGCCAAACACCTCTTGCGCGCCGCCGTTCGCGTCACGATGCGCGGCATTGTGCGGCAAGTAGCATACTGGGTGATCAACTCGATAGACGACCGTCGTCGCGCGCAAGAGTGGACGACAGCACGGACGCGCTGGGAGGCGACCAAGGTCGTTTTTGCAGCGGAGTGGCGCGTAGAGCGCCCGATGACGTATCGAGAGTTCGCTCTCGCCGGCGTCGCGGCCGGCGATCGCGCGTCGGAACGGGTGGCGTCGCAGCTCTTAGGCGTCGCCGTCGGGTCGCGTCAAGCGCCATCGCGTAGCGAACCGCCGGCAGCATCGACGCAGGAGCGAAACACCCAACCGCAACCGCAGCGATCGATGTCGATCGCAGAACTCCGCACGCGGCTCGCGCAGATCGGCGAAGAGATCAGTGACCTTCGTGAAGTGGCAAGGATACGGAGGGGGAAGCTTGAGCGCGTCACTATACCACCGAACCTAGAAAAGGTGCTCGCAGCAGAGCGCGAGGCCCTTGCGGAGAGGATCGCCCGCGAGACCGACTTCACCGATGCCGAGCGAAGGCATCTGATCGAACTTCGAAAGCGCCAGCGCTCCTGGAATCCGATCGCTCGAAGCGGCGCCAAGTCCGAAGAGCAGCGCATTCTCGAAAACCGCGAGAAGCGCGGTAACGCGGCTCTCGGGACGGCGCAGGAGCAGTTCGAGACGGACAGGGTGCCAGAGATCAAGAGAGGCATCGAGGCGCTCGAGCGCCCGTACCGGGAGTACGTTCACGCCTCCCTCGACCTCGAAGACCAGATGCGTAACGCGAGTGAAACGCTGCGAAGGGCTCTCCCCAAGATATCCGACAGCCTGGAGGTGCTGGAGCGCGCAGGTGTCTTGAGCCTCGAATCGGTTTCGCCGGCAAGCGACCTCAAGGACATCGGGCGCGCCGTCCAGGCGGCATATCGAAGTCTTCCCGAGAAAACGGCAAATGCAATCGAGCGCGACATCAGGCGGGAGCAGCGGGAGCTGGAGCGCATCCGCGACCGCTCGCGCGGGATGGACTTCGACAGGTAACGGCGGCCAAAAGCTTGCTGCGGGTCCGTCATCCCCCGATTCGCCGCACGGAAGGCCGCCGGTAGCGGGTACCTCCAAAGTCCTGGCAAAATGCCGTTCGCCAAAGTGAAAATGGCCCGAGTTCATGATCCATCCCGCGCCTCCGGGTAACGGCCTGCCTCCCGCGCTGCTGCATGCTGTGTCGGAGGCGAAGGGGAAAGTGGTTCTCGTCCTGGGCGCCGGATGTTCGTTCCCGCCCCCGACATCGGTTCCGATGGCGAAACGATGCTCGCATGACGCGCATCGCAGCCTCCTCCGCGATCACGTACTGGCTGACGGAGATTGTCCCAATCCAGACGACTTGTCCGTCCTTGCAGATACGGTGTTTGAGAAATGCAATGGGCATCAAGCGGAGCTAGTCAACCGGCTGCCCCTTGACGCGTTTCGGCGTGCAGCTGCAAATCGAGGCTATTTGATCGCGGCTGCACTTCTTCGTGAGAACGCCATTTCGTCGATTCTGACCCTCAATTACGACCTCGGCATGGAGAGCGCGTTGACCCAATTGTCGGCTCGGGAAGTCCAAAAGATCGCGCGTCCTGAGGACATGCGGCATTTTGCTTTGCACAACGTCGTTTATCTTCATAGAAATGTTGACGAAGTAGATCCGGAGAAGTGGGTGTTACGTGCCTCGGCTCTCGCCTCAGATTGGAAGGGTGGATGGGAAGGCATGATGGCGCAGGTCATGATGACTAGCCCTGTGGTGGTTTTCGCGGGACTCGGAAGCCCCGCTGCTGTCCTCGTCGAGACGGCACAACGCATCAAGGCCTGTCTTGGAGGGCTCGATGTGTTCCAGGCCGACCCGCAGCCGGCGGCAGGCAACGCGTTTTTCGCGGCGCTGGGAATTCCGCCGGCAGCCTTCATCCAGCTCGGTTGGAACGAATTCATGCTGTCACTTGGCCACCGCGTTGCGATGGAACAGTTGGACCACCTGGCGGCGGTCTGTGCTGCTGAAATTAAGACTGAATTGTTTGCCGTGCCCAACGCAGATTCTGCCGTTGAGTATCTCCGTTCGATGGATCTAGTTGAACTGGGCAAGATGCGCGCCGAATGGCTGACGCTCGAGGAGCAATATACTCCTTATTCCCCGCTCATCGCCGGTTTTATGGCGCACTTGCTCATCGCTTCGACGGCGCTATTACATGCAACATCGGCGCATGAACTTGTTGTCCGGCACGCTGTTGTAGAATTTCGTTCCAGATCCGGAGAAGTTCTAACATCGGTAATGATGGCCTCAGGAAAAGGCGTGCGTGGATGGACGGCAATTGAGGAGGAGCTACGTCGCCAGCGAGCGCTGATACCCCGGCAGGACGCGCAACCTAGCTTCGCCATCGTAGTCGCCGCAACTGGGCGTCGTCCGTTTGACGTTGCTGCTCCTTCGAGCATCGTTCTGGATGAACGCCCGAAAGGCGACATCCTTGCTGGCGAAGCGCCACTCGCCCTCTTGGATGCGCATGACGTTTGCACGAACCCCGCAATGCTGGCGACGGTGATCTAATGGGGTCCGTAGCGCTTACCACAACCGAACTTCTCGCGGCAGCGCAGTCGATATTGAGCGAGGCCGGGTTCGAAGCGTTCGCTACCCCCGAGGTCGGCGCCCCATCGTTCGCTGAGAATGCTCGTGTGTGGCAGAACAAGTACAGCGTCGTGATGGTCGCCACGTTTGAGACATGGGAGGGTCTGGTCGCGACGTGGGCCGACTATCAGAACGCGATGGTTGAAACAATATCGTCGTATCTGAGCAAGGGTGACTCCAAAGCCGCGGACGGGTATCTCGTTCTTCTTACGCCGGGCCGCATTCCACCTGGTGATACTTCTGAGGCGAACAGAATTCGGTCCGACACGTCGCGCTTACGAAAGTTACTCGGCACCCGGGAGGACGTTCGGACCATTTCGGATGTCCGTAAGGTCATTGCGCCTTTACTTCCTTTGTCGATTGCTGTCGGCCAGCACGTGGAGGAAGGCAGCCTGGAAGCGCTTCCGCGTCTCCTTGAACGGCATGGTATCGAGGCGGCTGCGACGACCGCCGTCGTATCAGCATTCAAGGCGAACGAGCCAATTATGCAGCGGCTTCACGAGCTAGGGCATCCGCAATGAGAATTGCGTCGCTAACAATCAACGGCTTCCGAGCTTGGGCTAAGGAGATTACGCTAGACCTCGCGTCGGATGCGGTCATCGTGGTGGCGAGAAACGGTCAGGGAAAGACTTCACTGTTCGACGCGATCATGTGGTCGCTTACGGGGTCGGTGCCGCGTCTAGGTAAAGACGACGCGCTGGTCTCGAAATACAGCGAGTCAGGGCAAGCATTCGTTTCGATCGATCTCGAGAATCCCGGCGGCGGCGAAAGGCTGCAGATCAAGAGACTCTTTGACGGGACCTCGCAGAATGTGCAGGTTCAAATGAACGGAACAGCTCGCACGGGTGCCGTCGCTACACAGTACATCCTCGAAACACTCTGGCCAAATGCAACCGCAGCACCGAAGCCAGCCGACGCATTGTTGGCGGCATTCACGCGAAGCATCTACCTTCAGCAGGATCGGGTACGCGATTTCATTCAAGACGAGGATCAGCAGGCGCGATTTACCGCAGTAAGTGAGATCATCGGTACTGGCCGCGTAACGGAGCTTCAACTGCAATTGGACCGAGCCAAGACCGCTTGGACTAAGGCCACGAACGAACGGAACAGTGAAGGCGATGCGGCGCGGCAGCGGATCGCAGCCGTGCGTGAACAATTATCAACACTTGCCGCTGGCCGAGTGGATCTCGCGGAACTCGAGTCTCGGTGGGCATCCTGGTGGCGACAGGCGGGACCGATAGTCAAGGACGGCGCCGGCTTAGCAGCGGCATCACCTCGCGCATCCAGGGTTCTCGATCAGGCGTTGAAGCAAATGTACACTTCCGAGATGGCTCTTGGACGCCAAATGGACGAGCTCCGAGAAACGCTTGCATTCCTTCAGACTAAGTCGCCGCCCGCTCCCGAATCGGTCCCGCCATCGATAGCAGATCGCTTAAAGGCCGTCGACGTAGAAGTTGAAAACGTGACGACCGAAATCAACGACCTACGGCGAGAACAAAAGGCTCTGGAGGCCGCTCAGGCCGATCGGGCAAAGGCGCAAAGCGAAGCGGTTCAGCTTGCGAGGTTGGCGCTGAAGCAACTCGCCGAAACATGTCCGGTCTGCGATCAGACATACGACATTCGCGCAACGCGAGCGCGACTTGAGAAACTCCTCAAGGGGACCGGCCTGAAGTCCTCTGGCCACGAGAGCCTCGAGAAACGCCTCGCCGCCAAGAACACTTCCTTATCCGAAGTGGGCGAACGTCGATTGTTATTGCTTGCACAACAGCGCAAAGAGGTAAGTGCGAACGAGAGCCTTCGCCTTTGGCAAAGTGAACGAGTGCGCAGGCTTGCCGCATTTCCGGAATCCTCATCGGACGAAGATGTAACGCAGGCGATCATAGCTCAGACCTACAACGTGCGTGAATCTTCGTTAGAGATCGCGCGCCTGCGCAAGTCCGGCGAAGAGATGGCGTTGCAGCTTGCGGCGACATCCGAAGCGCAGCGCCGCGCCGAGCTGGCTCAGGAAATGGCCACGTTGGCCGACGTGATCAAACGAGCAGATGCAGAATTCGAGCAGCGAAATGAAACCGGCGAACTGGCGGGACGAATGCTGAACGCGCTACGCGAGTCAGCGGCGGACCTGGTAAAGGATCAGTTGAAAGAGATAGAGCCGGCACTCCGACGTATTTACGAAACGTGTGATCCGCATCCGGCATTAAAAGCCGTCCGACTCGTGAGCAGCATGTTCCGTGGGCGCGGCCAGCTTGGGACGGTCATCGAGGATCCGGAGATCGCCGGTGTGGGATCCGACGATCCGGCGCGCATCCTGTCCAGTTCACAGATCAATGTGCTTGCCGTATCGTTGTTTCTTGCGCTCAACCTTACCATCCCGAATTTGCCACTGGAATGTGCTATTCTTGACGACCCGATCCAGAGCTTAGACGATTTAAACCTGCTCGGTCTAGTCGACGTGCTGCGGCACGTCAAGGATCACCGCCAGCTGTTCGTGTCGACACACGAGGTCCGCTTCGGAGCGCTACTGCGGCGAAAACTGCGTCCCGTCGAGCCGGGGCAGCGGACTCGTATTATCGAAATAAGCGATTGGTCTCGCGAAGGTCCCGTCGTTACTCAGTATGACGCTCTTCACGAGGCTACTCGTCCAATCGGCGACAGTATGGCGATTTAGTGGCCTATATACGTGCATTTTCTGGGATCGAGTTGGCTCGCTGTGCTCAGCGCGCCACTTCGCGGTCGACGGATTCGGGCGTACGCGAGATAATTGTGATGCAAAATAACGCGCGACTTTCACCCGCAATATATTACTCGCGAAAGCCCGAGGAACATTAAGTATTCCGAGGGCTTCGCGTTTCTTTTCACGAGCTAGATTGGGACGAACGCGCGGGAGCCCTCCACAAAAGACTGGCCCTTCGCGATGTGGAACCAAGAATGGCACCTAGATGGCACCAATCTAGCGGCGATGCGCCGCAAACCCTTATGGAGAGGTGGCAGAGCGGTTTAATGCGGCGGTCTTGAAAACCGCTGGCGGTGACGAACCGTCCGTGGGTTCGAATCCCACTCTCTCCTCGGGTCTTTGCCGCAAGTGATCGTTTTATTGGAGAAAGAATCAAGCATGTGCCGGAGCATCAAACCGCTGTTCAACTTCGAGCCGCCGGCGACGGGGGACGAGATTCGGGCTGCGTCGTTGCAGTTCGTGCGGAAAATCAGCGGCGTGCATCAACCTTCGAAAGCGAACGAAGGGCCGTTCTTGGCAGCGGTCGATGAGATCGCCGGCGTTTCGGAGCGGCTGTTGCGCGCGCTCGAGACGCATGCGCCGCCGAAGAACCGAGAAACCGAAGCGGCGAAAGCGCGCGCTCGGGTGCGCGTCTATCCGCCGCGGATGACGAACGGGCGCGCGTAACGCTTTCCGGCGCGCAGCGATGCCGTGGGCACCGACGGATCGACGGTCAAGCCGTAGAGGTTGCCGCTGTCGTCGACGACCCAGACCCACAGGCCATCGGCGCTCGGAGCCATGCGGATGTCGTCGGGTGTGACGAGAAGCGGATTACCATTGCTGCCGAGCAGTGCACCGCTGCTCGCGTTGACGGCCCAGAGCGCACCGTTTGTCGCGCCCGGCGTCGTGCATCCGGTCTTGCTGCTGTTCGCGGTGCAAGGCGTCGCCATGAACACCACGCCACCGGCCGTCACCGTGGGCGCCGAACGCGGATTGACCGTGTCGCCCCACGCCGCCGAATCTGGACCGAACTGGGCGTGCCACGCCATCGACGTGCCGCACGCATTGATCGCC
>Ga0073928_10011045_pt1 | contig 10606 bp, 10 predicted proteins | sample PaiPotPPA55metaG_FD_76969 | JGI IMG/M metagenome (GOLD analysis project Ga0073928, IMG submission 76969) | Iron sulfur acid spring bacterial and archeal communities from Banff, Canada, to study Microbial Dark Matter (Phase II) - Paint Pots PPA... ...
CCGACGGCCCCGGTGACGCCGGCGTGGTGATCGCCGCGCTCGGAGGCCAGGGCTTCTCGGTTTCAACAAGCGTCGCTCGCAACGCCTCGAGCGATCTGCGCCAGGCCGGTGCCACCGTCGCGGCCTGCGCTGAGACTGGACCGGCGGCTGAAAATCAAATCCTCCTGCTGCTCACTGACGGCCTCGGCGGCGATCAGCAGGAGGTCGTGCGCGGCGCGTACAGCGTGGTTGGTGGGGCTGTCCCGCTGGTTGGAGGCTGCGCAGGGGACGACCTGGCGATGAAGAAGACCTTCCAGCTCTTCAATGACGAGGTCCTGGAGGATGCGGTGATCGCGGCAGCCATCAGCTCCGATGCGCCGTTCGGCATCGGCGTGCAGCACGGGTGGGGTCGCGTCGGCGCACCGTTTCTCGTGACCGAGAGCCACGGCAACCGAGTTCACGCCCTCGACGACCGACCGGCGTTGGACGTCTACCTGGAGCGTCTGGAGGCTCCGGACGACGTGCGTAACGATCCGGCAGCCTTCACGCGCTTCGCGCTCACCCACCCGTTCGGCCTCAGCCGGCGCAGCGGTGAGGAGGTGCGCTTCATCGCGGAGGCGAACTTCGAGGACCGCTCCATCGGCTGCATCGCCGAGGTTCCCCAGGGCGGACTGGCCTGGATCATGGAGGGCGACAGCGACTCGGTGCTGGTGGCTACCGATGCTGCCTGTTCCCAGGCGGTCGCGGGTCTCTCGGGACGGGCGCCGCTTGGGTTCCTGGCGTTCGACTGCATCGCGCGCCGGGGTGTGCTCGGCGACGAAGGGATCCGCCAGGAGGTGCAGCGCATCGGCTCGCACTCGCAGGGCGCGCCCGTCGCCGGCTTCTACACGTACGGCGAAATAGCCCGGACCCGTGGCGTCAGCGGCTTCCACAACCAGACCCTGGTGGTGCTCGCCTTCAGCTGATGGGACGAACAAGGCCGCCGTGACCCTTCCCCCGAGCAACTGGTCCACGCAGCAGCTCGCCGAATTTCTTGTGGCCGTCGCTGCCAGCCCGGACGCGCCGGCAGCGATGCTCTGTGCCGTCGAGTGGGCGTCCGAAGCGCTCGAGGCTGAAGTGGCCGCCGTGGTGACCGCCGATGCTGTTGTCGAAATGGTCGGTTTCCCGCGCGGCCGCGTGCCGGTCAGTGCGCTGCTTGCGGCCGCTCGAGACCGCGCGCACCTGGTCCGGCTCCCTGGAGTGGGCGACCTGCCGTCCATCAGCGTTCCCATCGAAGAAATCGGTGGCCATCTCGTCCTCGCCCGTTCTGGGCGCGACGGGTTCCACGCTGCCGAGATCGGGCTGCTGCGCGCCATGGCACGAAGCCTGTCCATGACTCTGCGCACGCTGCGCATGCTCGAACAGGAGCGCTCCTTGCGCGCCGAGGGCGAGCTGCGCATGCAGGAAAACATGCGCCTCATGGCCATGCTGCAGGAGCGCCAGACATTTCTCGAGCGGCTCTCCAGGATCCAGGTGTCGATCTCCCGGCGCGCCCCGCTCCCGGAGGTGTTCGATGCTGTGGTGGAAGGTGCGCATGACCTGCTCGGCGACGAGGTGGTGGGCTTGCGGCTGCTGGACCGACGACCCTCGGTACATGAACCTGGCGGCGTCGGTGGGCGTGTCCCACGCCGTGCTCGCCGCGACCAAGCGCAGCCTCGTGTCCGAAGGCGCCGGCGGCCGCGCGATCGCCGAGGACCGTTTGATCATGATCGACGACTATCAGCACGCCGACGAGGCGATAGACGAGTTCGTGGGCGCTCGTCTCCAGAGCGCGATGGCAGCGCCGATTCACGAGAACGGCCGCGCGGTGGGCAGCATCACGATCGCCTCGTACAAGGCCGACCGCCAGTACTCGCAGACCGAGTGCGAGATGCTCGTGGCGCTCGCCCACCATGCCAGCATCGCGCTCAACGACGCCAAAGCCGTCGACCAGATTCGCCACCTCGCGTATCACGACGCTCTCACGGGCCTTCCGAACCGCGTGCTGTTCTTCGAGCACCTCACCCGCGCGGTGGCGAATGCGAGCCGCAGCGGGGCGACGCTCGCCGTGCTCTATCTCGACCTCGACCGCTTCAAGCTTGTCAACGACAGCCTGGGCCACACCGTCGGCGACCTCCTGTTAGACGCCGTCGCCAAGCGACTCCGCGGGTCGCTGCGCGCAGCGGACCTGGCTGCGCGTCTCGGAGGCGACGAGTTCGCCGTGCTCGTGGAGAACACCACCGTGGCAGGTGCGGCGGCGCTGGCCGATGTCATCAGCAATGCGCTGGGTGACCCTTTCGAAGTCAGCGGACACGACCTCGTGGTGACCGCGAGCATCGGCGTCGTTGTCGACGAAGCCGGCGAGACCGACGCGGATGCGCTGTTGCGCAACGCGGATCTGGCCATGTACCGAGCCAAGCTCGACGGCTTTGGCAAGTACTTGGTGTACGAACCGGACATGCATGTCGTGGTATCTGACCGCGCCCACTTGGAGGGGAAGCTCCGCCGCGCGGTCCAGCTCGAGCAGTTCGAGGTGCACTACCAGCCGATAGTGTGGCTCGTCTCCGGCGAGGCGGTCGGAGTGGAAGCGCTGGTCCGCTGGCGCCGCGAGGATGGCACCCTGGTTCCCCCCGCCGAATTCATTCCCGTGGCGGAGGATATGGGCTTGATCATGCCCATCGGACGCATGGTCATGCACACCGCAATGCGTCAGGTGCGGGAGTGGCAGAAGACCCACTCCAACGCCAAGACGCTGACGCTCAGCATCAACCTGTCGGCGCGTCAGCTCTACCAACCAGACGTCGTCTCGGAGGTGGTCGAAGCTCTCGAAGCCACCGGTTTCGACGCGGAATACCTCACGTTGGAGATCACCGAGACCGCACTGATGCACGACACAGCCACCGTGAGCGCCCGTTTGCGCGAGCTGCGTGCGCTGGGAGCGCGAATCGCACTCGACGACTTCGGCACCGGCTACTCGTCGCTCAGCTACCTGCGCAACTTCCCCATCGATGTGCTCAAGGTGGACAAGTCGTTCATCGACGACATCGCGTGCGGCACAGCCGATGCCAACCTGGCCCGCGCCATCATCGAGATGGCCAAGACGCTGAATCTCGACATCGTTGCCGAGGGGATCGAGGAGCCCTCGCAAGTCGCCGAACTGGTACGCCTACGTTGCCTCATGGGTCAGGGGTTCCACTTCGCCAAGGGGCTCCCGGCGGTGGAGCTGACTCGCTACCTGCGCGATCAACGCCGCGGTCGTGCTTCCAGCCCCGAAACGGTCGCGGTGTAGGCCGCAGCCTACCCCGTGCTGCCGGCGAAGATCGTCGATCGATAGTAGGCGAGCTCCGCGATCGACTCGCGGATGTCGTCGAGCGCTCGATGCGTCTCCGCCTTCGCCGGCGCGGCGACAAGGGCGTCCGGATACCACCGCCTGCACAGTTCCTTGACGCTGGACACGTCGATCGATCGGTAGTGCAGGAACTCCTCGACCTCTGGGAGCTGCGCTGCGAGAAAGCGTCGGTCCGTTCCGATTGTGTTGCCGCACAGAGGCACTGTTCGTGGTTCGCGAATGTGCGCGCGGAGGAATTCGAGCGTCTGCGCACCCGCGTCAGCCAGGGAGATCGTCGACGTCTCGATTGCGGCGAGCAGGCCAGAACGCGCGTGCATGGAGCGGACCACGTCATCCATCTGCATCAGTTCATCGCTGGTGGCGTGTATCACGATGTCCGGCCCCTCTGCGACCGGGGTGAGCTCGTCGTCGGTCAGCAGCGTGGCGATCTCGACGATCACATGCCGAGCCGGATCGAGGCCGGTCATCTCCAGGTCCATCCACGCGAGCACAGGACTGGTCAGGTGCCTCCTATTTCCGTGTGCGGCGAAGAAGTGGTCGCCGCTCACTCATGCAGGCGAACGTTCTTCAAGGTTCCCGGTCGAGAGCGCGTCGAAGCGCCGACGACAGCGTCGGTCCGTCGGCCTCGAGGATTGTGATGGGCTGCCGGCACAGCGGCAGGTAGCACCACGGCCACCTTGGTGTCGAAGCGGACGATCGTGGGTGCTGGGTCGCCGGACTGCATGGATTGCTCCTGTGGTCAAAGAACGGCGTGTGCCCCGACGATGCCACATGTCGTCCGCCTCAGTGACCTTTGTGAATCCCAGCCGCGCGCGCTTTTTGTCTGTGACGACGCTCGAAGTACCACCACGAAGCCACCGAGCTCCCGCCAAAGACGACGAACAGAGCAACGACCGTCACGAGCGGCGCTGTACCAGGATGTCCGCCCCGGTTTGGCCACAGCAGGACGCCGGTGAGGCCGAAGAGTGCCGCGGTGAAAACCGTAGCCCAAGCGCCTCGATGCCATGCGGCGATTCGCCCACCCGGCAGGAACTGCAGAGGCAGGAGGCCGATAACGGTTCCGACAAGCCCACCGACAACCACGGACGCGAGGAAATCGTCGAGGATGACCAGGGGCGCGATCGCGGTCTGACCAATGGCGACAGGGTTGACCACGTCCCACAACGCCCACGCTGCAACGGCCACGGCGAGCATCGAGGTGACCGAGACCGCGGTCGAACGGCCCTCCTCGCGCTCGGGAAGGTGCCGGGCGAATACGACGCCGGCGACGACACCATAGAGGTAGCCAGGTTGGAAGCTGCTCAACCGGGACACCACCACGCAGACCAGGGCGATCCCGAGCCCGGCCGGCAGCGCCAACAGCGTGAATACGTGATTGCTTCCGCGAAATCTCCGATAACCCAAGGCTGCGACGCCGGGAACGGACACAGTGACGAGCAGCGCCAAGGCCAAGCCGACATACGTTTCGACGGACTTCCAGCTCAACCCGAAACTCGGATCGAGGAACCCTGCCAGCAGCGATCCAAGCCCGATGACAAGGGCGGCGCGAAGAGCGCCGCGCCGACCACCGCTTTGTGACCTCGGGTTTGCGCGGGTGCGTCTGAGGAATGGCAAACGCCTCTGGGCAAATCCGACGATCTCGGCGTAGTTCTCCTGGAGAGTGTGGTTGAACAGCTGTGCGGGGAAGGTGATGAACAGCGTGGCGCCCGCAGCCACGCCGAGCACCACGATGTCGTGACCAAGCGAACCGAGAGCGTCTGCAGGAGTGGCCAGGGAGGCCGCTATCGATGACCTCTGATCCGCCATGGGGAAAAGCGACACGGCATCGAGACCGTTGTTTGTGTCGTCGGCGCGATCGCCGTTGATAAAGGTAAGGGTGGTGGCTGACGACGTCGCAGTGACGGTAGTGCTGAAGCGCTGCCACACCATCTGCGATGAACCCTTTCCTTGCGTGTTCGTCGCGTCGAGTAGCTTGCGTCCGTCTGCGAAGACCTCGACCGTGCTGGTCACACCAAAGATGCCGCCTGGGTCATACACATTCCCGACGGCAAAGCTCAGCTGATACTGGGTGCCGGGAGTGGTCGACACCGACTGGGCAACCCCGGTGCGAGTGTTGCTGCCGCCAGTCAGGTCAAGCCATTGCCGTCCCGACGCGGCCGGAAAGCGAAAGCCATTCGACGTGAAGTCGCCGCTGACGACGCCGACGTTTCCAGGCGCACCCACAACGCGCCAAGCGCCAATTCCCTGCCCGATTGCGAAGAGCTGGAAGCCGCCGGTCGATACTATCGGCTCTTCAAAGCCGCCGTTGTTGATGAGCTCCGGCGCGGCCAGCGCAACCACGGGCGCCAGCGCAACTGCCGCGCACAGCGCACCGAATACGAACTGGAAGCGCAGTGACCTCTGGTGCCTTGTCCCACGACTCACGCTTCGAGTACGAGCGCGAGCCCCTGACCGACCCCGATGCAGATGGCTGCCAAGCCATACCCGCCTCCGCGCCGCTTCAGCTCGTGGGCGAGTGACACCACGATGCGCGCCCCGGAGCACCCGATGGGATGTCCGATTGCGATCGCCCCGCCGTTGGGGTTCACCCTGGCGGGATCAAGCTCCGGCCAGTCATGCAGGCACGCGAGGGACTGGGCGGCGAATGCCTCGTTGAGCTCCACCACCTCGAGGTCTTTCCATTCGATGCCGGAGCGGCGCAACGCGACGCGCGCGGCCTCGACGGGTCCGATTCCGTACAGGTGAGGTTCCACCGCGCTGACCGCGCGGGCCACGATGCGCGCCAGTGGTTCGCGTCCGGTGCGCGTGACCCCGGCAGCATCGGCGAGCAGCAGTGCCGCCGCCCCGTCGTTGAGCGGCGACGAATTCCCGGCAGTGACCGTGCCGCCGTCGCGGAAGGCCGGTTGCAATGCCGCCAGTGCCTGCATGGAGGTGTCCGGACGAATGCTTTCGTCGCGCGACTCTTCCACTCCGCCGACCGCGACCACTTCGCCCGAGTACCGGCATTCCTGCCAGGCGGCGGCGGCTTTGTGATGGCTACTCAGCGCGAACGCATCCTGGTCTTCGCGACTGATGCCATACATCCCCGCGAGGATTTCGGCGCCTTCGCCCAGTGCAACCGTCCACTCCGGCGGCATACGCGGATTGACCATTCGCCAGCCGAGGGTTGTTGAGTGCAGCGTCTGGTTGGTCCGGGGATAGCCGCGATCTGGCTTGAGCATCACCCATGGTGCGCGGGTCATCGATTCGACACCACCGGCAATGCATATCGACATATCGCCGGTCGCGATCGCGCGGCTGGCACTGATGACGGCTTCCAAGCCAGAGCCACAGAGGCGGTTCACCGTCGTCCCGGGCACCGTCGGCGGCAGCCCCGCGAGCAGCACGGCCATGCGCGTCACGTTGCGGTTGTCCTCGCCGGCACCGTTGCCGTCACCGAAGACCACGTCGTCGACGGTGGCTGGATCCAGGCCTGGGCTGCGCTTCATCAATTCGGCGAGAACCGTGGCCGCCAGGTCGTCGGGACGCTGGCCGGCGAGCATTCCACCGTAGCGTCCGATGGGCGTGCGTGCAGCATCGAGGATGAAAACGTCGCTACTCACACCTTGCTCCTTTTGTCGCCTCGAGGCGACGCAGTACACCGAGTTCGAATTCGCTTGGTGGCTCAGTGGTATCGAGGCGTTCGGACACCGCGAGGGGCCAGCCGGTTCCCGCGCGCGCCTGCTCCAGCGTGACACCGGGATGCAGGCTGACGAGCGTCAGCTCGCAGGTCTGAGCGTGCGGTTCGAGCACACCGAGATCCGTGATCACCACACGTGGTCCTGCGCCGCTCAGTCCCAGCCTCTCGCGATCACCCCGTCCATGGCCGAACCCTACCGAAGTCACAAAGTCGACGCGCTCAACAAAGGTTCGTTGCGTCTGCCGCACGACGACGACGACCTCCTTGGATGAGGCAGCTATCTCGGGTGCGCCGCCCGCGCCGGGAAGGCGGACAGTGGGGTGGCGATAGTCGTTGCCGATCACGGTCGTGTTGATATTGGCGTACCGGTCGATCTGCGCGGCGCTCAGGAAACCGACGTCGATCCGGCCCGGCTGCAGCCAGTAGTTGAAAACTTCCGGCACGCTCACCACGGTGTCAGCGTTGTCGGCCAGCACGCCATCGCCGATGGAGAGCGGCAGCCGATCAGGCTTGGCACCCAGCGTGCCCGACTCGTAGATGAGAACAACATCCGGGGCGTGGGTTGCCCTCGCCAGATTGGCGGCCGTGCTCGGCAAACCGATGCCCACGAGACACAGCTGGCTATTGTGCAGCTGCCGCGCCGCCGCCACAGTCATCATCTCGTCAGCGCTGTACGTATGCGTCACACTGCGGACACCTTGTTGAGGACATTGGTCGCCATCCACGCGCGAAACGTGTCGCGGTCTCTGCTGATCACGTCCCACTCCTGGTAGAAACCGTTGTCGCGAAAGGTGTATCCCTGAGCGTACGAGGGGTGTGACCCACCCGGGACCAGAGCGACGTAATTGGTCGCGTATGTGGGGAGGATGACGTCATGCGGTTTCGGATCGAGGCTGTCGACGATCTCCTCCACCGTCACGAGCGACTGCTTGGCCGCGAGCAGCGCCTCCTTCTGCACGCCGACGATCCCCCACATCTGCACGTTCCCCGCTCGATCCGCGCGCTGCGCATGGATGATGGTGGCGTCCGGCACCAGTGCGGGAACGGCTGTCAGCACCTCACCTGTGAACGGGCACTCGATCGGTTTGATTGTGTCAGTGTGCGCGGGCAGATCCGTGCCGCCGTAGCCCCGAAGGACGGCAAATGGGAGGCCGCTAGCGCCGGCGAGATACCGGTTGGCCATGCCCGCGTGACTGTGCTCCTCCAGCTCGAGTGGACCAGGCCAGCCGTTTGCGATGGCATCGCGAAAACGGTGGAGCGAGCCGACTCCCGGGTTACCTCCCCAGGAGAACACGAGCTTGGCGGCGCACCCCATGCCGATGAGTTGGTCGTATATGAGGTCTGGGGTCATGCGAACCAGGATGAGGGCGCGCCGTCCGTGCAGGATGACTTCATGGCCCGCGGCAAACGGGATCAGATGCGTGAAGCCCTCCATGGCTATGGTGTCTCCGTCATGAACGATGGCGGCGACACCTTCAGTCAGGGAGACGATCTCAGCCACGTAGGCGCTCCAAATGTCCGCAGAATGCACCATCGCGACTGTGGCGCACAATATCGCGCCGGCCCGGTGGGCAACGAGTGGACGGCATGACAATCGATCACTTCGTCCACGAGCAGGGAGCTGTCACTGTTTTCTTCGGTGCCGGCGAGGCGGGACGGCTGCCCGAGCGGATCGAGCTCCTCGAACCGAGCCGGATCCTGCTGGTGCACGGGAGTAGCGGCGCCGCACTGGCAGCGACCTTGCGCGCAACGTTGGCCGATCGCGTCGTGGGTACTTTCGACGGCGTGCTTCAGCACGTGCCGGCGGAGCAGGCAGGACGTGCACTGACACAGGCGATCGAGTCGCATGCCGACACGGTGGTCGCAATCGGCGGCGGGTCCGCGATCGGATACGCGAAGCACATCGCTCGCCATACAAGCGCGCGCATCGCAGCGGTGCCCACAACGTACGCAGGCTCCGAGATGACGCCCATCTGGGGAGTCACCCAGGATGGGCGCAAGGCAACGGGCAGAGATCCCGGGGTGGCACCGCGCCTGGTCGTCTACGACCCCGAGTTGACCCTGACGCTGCCGGTTTCAGCAGGATCGTCGAGTGGCATGAACGCCATCGCCCACGCCGTGGATGCGATGTACGCGCGCGACGCAAGCCCGCTGGTGACGACCATGGCCGCGCAGGCCGTTGAGTTCCTGGCGCGCGCCTTGCCGGCGATTGCGCGCGCGCCCAGAGACATGACCGCGCGAACAGAAGCAAGCTACGGAGCTCATCTGGCTGCAATGTCCCTCGCAGCATCGGGCATGGCTCTGCACCATCGTGTCTGTCACGTTATCGGTGGAACTTATGGACTGCCTCACGCGGAAACTCATGCGGTGGTCCTGCCCTATGCGGCCGCATACAACGAGAGCGCCGCCCGAGAAGCCAACGCTCGCGTTGCCGCCGCATTGGGCGGGACTCACGCAGCGACCTCGCTGTGGGAGTTGAGGAGACTCCTGGGCCTGCCCGCTGGACTCGCGGAACTTGGCATGCGTCAAGAAGATCTCGAAGCGGCGGCCACCGACATATCCCGTTCTGCAGGCTACAACCCGGCTCCCGTCACGCGCGACGGCGTGCTGCGATTGCTGCGCGACGCCTACGAGGGGCGTCCGCCGGGTACCTAAACCCCGAGGGCCTTGCCTTCCATCTCCCCCAGCGGGTCGCGCGTGATCTCGAGCAGCGCGCCGTCGGGATCATGGAAATAGAGGGAGTTCTCAACCCGATCCGGGCCGAAGTACTGGATGTTCAGCTCGTCCAGCTTGGCTCGGATCTCATCGAAATGCACTGAGCGCACGGCGATGGCCACGTGGTGCATCCCGCCGACGGACTCGCGTGTGGCCGGCATCGGATCTTCGGGGAAATCGAAGAAAGCCAGGAGGTTGCCATTGCCAATATCGAAGAAGAAATGAGTGGAGCTGGGCAGGTCCCGGTTCTCGAATAGCTCGACCAGTGGGAACCCGAGCACCTCGGTGTAGAACTTCATCGTGCGCTCGATGTCTGAGCAGATCAGGGCCAGATGGTGCACGCCGATCGCCGTGGACTCAGGGCGGCCGGCCTTGGGCTTGAGATAGGTACGCTCCAGCGCCGCGCGCTTCGCGCCGTAATCAACAGCGGCATCAACCATGGTGGTCCTCCTCCGGCTAGATCGTGAAGGGTACGACGAAAGCGAATTGAAAGAATCGCGGGGCACAATTGAGCGCTATGTACGGTGACGGATCCGAAGACCCTCGCGATGGAGGGCAATCGTCCGTATCGGCCGACGGCCAGCCGCCGGAGCCTCCCGCACCGCCTCCCGTCTGGCCGTCCTCACCGGGCGCCGCGCCACCCGGACGTATGCGACGTCGAACGGCCGTCGCAGCCATCGTTGCCGTCGTGCTCGTCGTCGCCGCCGTGGGAATTCCCGTTGCGCTTCTGAATCGAGGAAGTCAGGTCAAACCCCAAGGTGGACCCTCCCCGACCGGTGGCACTTCTCCCACCCCGGAAGCGGCCTCGAGCGCTGTCGCCGTCTACCAGAAGGCGCTCACCGCGACTCGAGCCGCACTCGGTTGCC
>Ga0073928_10011046_pt1 | contig 10606 bp, 9 predicted proteins | sample PaiPotPPA55metaG_FD_76969 | JGI IMG/M metagenome (GOLD analysis project Ga0073928, IMG submission 76969) | Iron sulfur acid spring bacterial and archeal communities from Banff, Canada, to study Microbial Dark Matter (Phase II) - Paint Pots PPA... ...
CAGGGTTCACCGTATCCACCAGTCGTCGCACGTCACGAATTCGCGCGCCTAGGCTCGCTGGGTTTCTCACCGGAAGGCTGCAATCAACAAAGTGAAGAGTGGCTTCCGTCGCCTGCCAGGCTGGTACGGCCGCTCCCGACGGACTCGGAAGCGCTACGTGAACATCCACACCCAGTCGCGCTAATTCCGAAACCTGGCGCGCGGCCCAGAACGCCCCTTCCGATGTCTTACTGACGTGAAGAACTCTCATGCGCCTGTGCACACAGAAAGTGTGGAGTTGATGTGTTGTTCCTGCCACGATTCAGTCCGCTGCCGCAGGCAGCGGTAAAATTCGGTGCGGCGCCTTTCTAAAACTTCCGGCCGAAATTCTTGTGCCCGTTCCAGATTACGGCGAGACATTTTCGAGAGTCGCTCCGGATCAGAAATGACCTGCCTGATCTTTTTCGCGAAGCCCACGTAATCTTCGGGGGGGACCATATCTTCCTCACGTAGTAGCTCGGGAATTCCTCCCACACGCGTAGCAATGCTAGGAAGAGCACGAGCCATAGCCTCAATCAGAGCTCTTGGTAAGCCCTCTGTCCGTGATGGCATGGCGAAAAGCGTGGCTTGATCGAGCTGGTCCCGAACGGCTTTGCCCGACGGCAGTTCGCCTAAGAACTCGACGTGACTGGCGATGCCCAATTGCATCGCTAGCCGCTCTAGCTCACGCCTGTGCTTTCCGTCACCGATGATGACCACCCGTGGATCGTGTTCCGGTACCAGCAGTTTCACCGCTTTGAGTAAGACATCAGGACCTTTGTACATTTGCGCGAGAGATCCGACGAAAATAATTCTGGGCCGCTTGACGTCGTGAAATTGGCGGTACTCGCTGGCAAAGTCATCTTCATTCCAGGAAGCGCTGGAATAGTTAGTTGTGAAAACCTTTGAACTGCTGCTGAAATCAAGTTGCGCTACGTCGGAAATCCCAACAGAATGAGCTGGACACGGATATTTCCTCTGGAGCGTTTCTCGAGTTACGTAGGCAACACCAACTGCCTGAGAACATTGTCGACGCAGCACATACGATGCACGGGCTTGAAACATTCTTCGAAGTGGATGACGGATGGTTCCCGGGCCCATTGCTTCCTCAGGGTCACCCACGACTTCTAAACCGTAGGGACGGCCAATTTCCCAGAACAAAGGCAAGAGTTCGTCCGCTAGTGGCGACCCTACGCGGCAAAGCAATGCGTCGCTTTCCTCGACGGCTGCGTGAAGAGCGGCTCGGATTTTGTAGCGTTTCATAAGGAACTGTTCCGGGCCGAGGTAGAAAGGCACCGGCCAAAATTCAACCCCATTCCCTATTACTTGCCTGTGGCAATCGTCTATCTTCACGTCGTCAGAGGCTCTTGCAACGATCCGCACAACATCGAAAACCTTCAAATACCGCTCCCAAAAGGCGTACTGGAAAGCGACCTTCGTCCAAACGGATCCGTCCGGGGCTAGATTAAAGCGGTGTTCGCAGGTAACGACTAATCGCATAGGATACTCAACTGAAGATTGCAATTTTGCAAATCCTCGGTGCCTGGGCGAGCCTTACTTTTTTCTTCAAAACCAAGGCAAGCCATAAGACAAATAGAGGCGCGAATGCCACCAGCTCCACCGAGAGCAGCAATGACGCGACTATTGCCGTCAGGAGAAATACAATAACGTCCGCGCAAGAGTCCCCTATTTGGCACACAAAGCCTATAAGAAATGCAGCCGCCACAAGCCCAAGCCAACTGCCGTTTGCCGTCGCTTCGTCAAAGACACTAGTTGTCATCCCCCAACCCCAGTCTTGCGGAGAAGAACCGATCATCGCTGACGTAAAGTAGCATGCATACGTCAGTGGCTTATCCGGCCAAACGGTCCGTGGGATATAGGCTGTCGCATCGAAGAGAAGCGACTGTCCCCTGAATTCTAAGATTGACATGCTTGAGGGGTGCAGTTCGGCGAAAATTGCCATCTTAACTCGCGAATCTCTAGAGTAGTCAACCCGTAGGTTTTCGTAGAGATCGCCCTTAGCGGAGGTTAACGGGCCAATATCGCGGACGTAGAGTTGATACCAATATGAGAAACAAGCTACAAATAGCACCGATGCCGCAGCCGCTATGAGCACCCTCCGGCCGCGGAGCCGACCGGCTAGCCACAAACTCGCCATTATCATCACGACCGCCACGGCTAACACCGCGCGCTTGCCATTCAGCCAGACAGCTGCCGCGACAAATGGAGCAATCAGCGTGAGGCAGCGCCATGGCCGTCTCGCGCCAGCCACCAATCCGGCGCCGGCAATGGTCGCAACAAAGGTGGCCGCCATGATGTAAGAGTGAAATTGGGAGATGTCCGTTGCAGTCTTCCCAACGTTCTCGGTCACCACAAAACCGTACTTCAGGTATAGCTCAGGACTGGGTGCCCACCAGATAAGTGCGAGCGGTAACAGGAGCACAATCACCAGGGGCAAGCGCAACTTTCTTACTTTCCTTAGCGCCTCCGCTGACTGAACAGCTTGGGTTTTACCTGTTTTTAGAAATCTCGACCAGATTATTGGAACCACAGCTACGAATAAGCAATAAATCGCACCTACAGCCGGATCGCGCTCCGCATATGCAAAGCCAGGCTCCTCTAAATAAGACGGAGAGCCCCAAATAAGATCACACAATAGAGGCAGTACAAAGAATACATAAAAGACAAGGAACACGAGTAAGATCGTGCTGCGATCACCCGATATGATTCGACGGAGCGAAATCATCAATGCGCACGTGAGCCAGAGCAGAGTCGCGAATTGGACGTATTGAATCATGGGACCCTACGACTCTCTCGCTCGACTAAAGGACTGGCTAGACTGTAACTGATTCGGCATAGAAAGCACTCAACTTGTCTTTCGACGTTAAGATCGACCGGGTTGCCATCGCACTGCGAAGCTTGTCCATCGGAACCGGCGGCGTGGACAACAACTGCAGCAATTGTGAAGCCCAGTGGCTAGGTGTTTGCTCGAGTGATTGTCGTCTAATGAGTCCCCGCATTACGTCCGTCTCGGCTGATATCGCGTCGGAGATAAGACACAGTAAGCCGGCCGCTTGTGCCTCCAGTAGCGTGATCGGTAAGCCCTCATAGCTCGAAGGAAATAGCAATATGTCCATTGCGCCTTTCATCAGAGCTGGAACATCGGACCGCAGGCCTGCAAAGATAAAGTGGCTTGCCAAGTCATAGTTTCCGACTTTTTTTTCAATCGCAGTTCGCACGGGGCCTTCACCAACGAGAAGAAAACGGCTACGCGGCTCCAGTCGTACTACTTCACGCGCCACCTCGACGAAGAACTCGTGGTTTTTCTGCTTTGAGAATCGCCCCACGTGTCCGATAACAATGGCATCGGCCGGAATATCGAGTGAATCGCGCAGCTTTTCTCGGTTTACCTGGATTTCAAATCTTGAAAGATCGATACCCAGATGTTGTAATCTCCACTTATCCGGGTATCGCCGCCATTGGGATGCGAATAAATTGCAACCCGCCTCGCTGCTGACAGCCAGCCCTTTCGTTGCAACTAGGCGAATCATCATGCGCATCGCAACCAGGTATGCACGACGTCTTAGCCCTTTTGATTCGACCGATCTGGTGTCGTTATGGCTGTGTGCAATTCGCACGTTTACACCCGCCATTGCCGCCAGCGTCAGCACGTAACCGCTGAAATGGTGAACATGGCTATGGACTACGTCGTATGGTCCATATTCTCGGAGAATACGAAAGAAATTCTTGGCGTACAGTGCGGGATTGGAAGGGCTCAGGCAGGGAATGATCCTTGCTCCCATCGCCTTCACCTCCTCGTCATATGCACCAGCGTCAGTAGTGTGAACGAGGAAATCCATCTGATATTTCTGGCGGTCGATATAGCGCAGTACCTGAACCAGCCACGTCTCCACACCACCCCGATCCAACTTGCCAAGTACGTGAAGGATACGCATCAGGCTGCGCTCCCCATGCGCAACGCGCGATTCAGAACCAGGTAACTGCCACAAGCCTGCACAACGGAAGAGAGTAGCAGTGCGTACCCCCCTCCAAGCATTCCGAAATGGGGGAGTAAAACATATGTGAGTACAATCGTCGCCGCTACGTTTGCCACCATGATCGGAATCTGGGAGCGAAAGCAGCGCGCCGCCGTCATTCCGAATCCTAAGAACACACACATGGAAGTCACGGAGGCATCAATCACCATCACGACCAATAGGTTTACATGTTCAGCGTATTCAGGCCTGTAAACAAACATGAGAACTGGCTTTCCTAATGTCCACGCTAAAATTACGCCCGCAGCACCAAGCAGAACCGATATAGTCATCAGCTTGTGCAGGACCCGGGTAAAGTCATGAATTTTGCCTCCCGCAAACAACCGCGACATCCGAGTGCAAGCGGATTGTCCAAGCGCTACAGAGATAAGTCCCATCGCAGTGACCAGGTAAGCAAGTGAAGCAAATATTCCTAGCTCCGCCGTACCCAGCTTATGCTCAAGTAAGTATCGAGGAATGTTGACGCTCAGAGAATTAAGCGCCATAACAATTCCGAGTGGAAGGCTAAGCCATGCCAGGCGCCATAATATTGAATAAGAAAAATGAAAAAATACACGGTTCTGCAAAATTGCTAAGAGAACCCGAAAGTCGTAAAGACAAATAACAAATAGCCAAGTAACTGCCAGCGTTATAACTGAGACGACCAGGCTGCGCGTTACCCAAAAGGTAAGCGCAAACGTTGCCACTGCCGCCAGGCCCCGTAGCACTAATGCCACGGCCACTTGGTCAAGCCGTTCAAATTTCTGCAGATGCCCGGCGATTACGTCGCTGAACGTTTCAATGGCTTTAGCCAGCGCGATTAAAATGATCACGAGTCTAGTCAAACTGTCATAGCGCGAGGAGGCCACGATCCCTGCGATCAAAAGAAAGCCAACCAGAGTGCAGAGGCAACGCAGGGTGAAGTAATCGGCGAACTCGTATTCATTCCGAGCGTCAGTCGCCTGAACTCCACGCAGTTGTAGATTAGTCAGCATGAACACGGGAGCGGTAATGGCAAGGCCTAGAGCATATTTTCCAACAATCGAGGGATTTCCCAGCTTCGCCAACACGGAAAGCATGCCGAATTGAGTGACTGCGTAGACGATGTTTCCCGCCACCGTCCAACTGAATGAAACCCGCAGCGGCGGCGCGACGATGGCAACTCTGACGGGTGGAGCACCAACAACGGACATCGACGACAACACCTTTCCCGCTCCCGAACCGTCTGGTGCCGCTACTTCCAGTTCACATTCCATGATGATGATGTGCTCAGGGCTCAATGACCGTCGCTGCTTGCTCAATAAAGAGGATTTACAATGGATAGCGTAAAGCTATTACGCGAACATGCTCCATGTGGAACATAACTTGGCGCTACGGCACCCGGTAAATACTTGCCCCGGCCGCAGCGGGCAGGACAGCTTCAACATCTTTCAACGCGTTCTTGGCCGCGCTCGTGGGGATGAAGAGGATGTCGTCGTCTTGCATGGCGAGGTCTGTATTTTTAGATTGCAGAATCTTTTTTAAGTTCACCGGAATTTCCTGGCGTCCTTCAGTGGTGGTGCGAATCAGCTTGGCAGAAGACTTTGCTGCGGTCGGATTGATGCCTTGGGCTAGCGCGACTGCTTGCAGGATCGAGAGCTGGCCGTCGTGATCCATGGGGTAGCCGCCTGGACGCATGACGTCGCCTACTACAAAAATTACTCCCGTGCGCTCCACATAAATCGTGTCGCCGGAAAAAACTTCGGGATTGTTTTCTGGTTTCGGTGTTGCTCCCGCCGTGACTCGCACTTGCTCAGGCGTGCTGGGATTGGCCGCGTGAGTAATAGTGATGTGCGTACCCGCAAGAGGTGTCAGTCCTTGCGCGGATGAGATGTAATCCAGAAGATGATGCGAGCCAAATGCTGGATAGATGCCGGGATTTTTTACCTCGCCCAGCACGGAAACATTTTGCGTGGCATATTCGGCGATGAAGACCGTGACCTGAGGATCTTTGAGGTACGCGCCATCGAGAAACTTTTGGCGGATGAGTGAGGCCGCGTCCTCAGCTTTCATGCCGGCGATGTGTAACTTACCAATGAGTGGAAGAATTACTTCGCCCGTGTTGCTGACGCGAAGTTTTCCACTGAGTTCTGGCGTGTCGAAAACTGACATCTCGATAAGGTCGCCGTTGCCAATTGGGCCCGCGGCGCCGCTGCCGAAGCCGATGCCGCCGAGTGTTGCCGGAGGAATAGAGGCAGACGTCGACATCTGGGGGCGCTCCTGCGCCATGGCACATCCGACCAAGATCAATGCGATGCAGACGTAACACTTCATGACATGCTCCTAAGCGTGATGGCCTTTACCGTTCCCATTACCATTACCGTTGCCATTATTACTGCTGCCATTACTACCGTGTCCGTTACCATTGGTAGAAGGGTTGTCGTGGTAATAGTAGGAATATTCGGATCCGTAGTGGCCGTAGTACTGGCGATACTCGACGGAGTTGAACGAAAGATCGTTGACCACGACGCCGGCAATGTTGGCGCGAACCTTGCGAAGTATGTCGCGAGTGCGGATTAGAGACTGGCGTCCAGTTTTTTCCGACCTGGCAATCAAGACAACGACGTCTGCGATGCGCGCACACACGACTGCATCGGTGACGGCTAGCACCGGAGGCGTATCGATCACGATGTGGCGAAACTGTTCGCGCCATCTCTGGACCAGTTGAGGCATGGCTTCGGACGCGAGCATTTCTGAAGGATATGGAGGCATGTGACCGGCTGTTACCACGTGGAGTCCGGGAATCTGTTCGATGGCTAGAGGGGCTTCATCGGCAGTTTGAGTTCCGGCAAGGCATGCGCTTAAGCCGGTCCCTAAAGGGATGCCGAGATAGCGATGCACCGCAGGGCGGCGCATATCTGAGTCTACGAGCAAAACTTTCTGTCCGGTCTGAGCGAGAACCACGGCTAGGTTTAGAGAGTTAAAGCTCTTGCCTTCCTGCATCATGGCGCTGGTCACCATGATGACTTGCGGCGGCGCGCCGGGCGACGACAACAATAGGGAAGTACGCAGTGCGCGGAAGGCTTCCGCGCTACCTGAGTTGCGATGTTCCATGGTGACGGGAAGTATGAACTGGCGTTCGCCGCGGGCCAAAGCTTTGCTTTGCGTGCCATTCAAGGTAGCGCTGGGGATTACTCCAAGCGAAGGCAATTGGCAGTAGGTTTCTATGTCTTGCGGAGTGCGAATGGAGTTGTCGATGTTTTCTACAACAAATGCGAGGGCGACACCGCCGAGCAGTCCGCCCATGAGGCCGAGCGCAATGTTAAGAGGAATGTTTGGTTCGACTGGTTCGATGGGCTGGCTGGCCTGATCAACAATATTAATATTGCTGGACTTCAAGCCGGCCATAATGCCGGCTTCTTTTAATTTCTTGAGCAGGCCATCGTATAGGTCGCGGCTGGATTCGACATCGCGGCGAAGTATTGCGTATTGAATCGCGTCCTCGTTCAGTTTGTAAGCTTCACCTTTTTGCTTGTCGAATGAGGTCTGAAGCATCTGTTCAGCTTTCAGTGACGCTTGATACTCGGCACGAACGGCTTCGCCTACTTTCTTGATCTCCTGCTGAATAGCGGCGTCAAGTTCGGTGAGTTGTGATTGAAGCTGAACTACTCGGGGATATGAAGCTCCGTACTTCGCGGCAAACTGCGCGTACTCGGTGCGGAGTTCTGCGCGCTCTTTGTATAACGCGCCTAAGACGCTTTCAGGAGCGATGTTGGCGATAAGTTCGGGGTTCTCCGTCATGGCGATGCGATACTTTGCTTCCTTCACGATGCGATCGCCTTCGGCGGCGGAGAGGCCTTTGTTGAGATCTTCCAACTTATCAAGAATGATGTTATGGGTTTCATCTGTGCCGAGGATTCCGGTTTTCTTTTGATAGTCTGTGAGTTTCTGCTGAGATTCTTCTGCGTGCTTCTTGAGATCGTCGAGTTGTTTAGTAAGCCAGTCAGAAGTCTGCAGAGTAGCCTTGTACTTAGTCTGAAAGTTGTGCTCGATATACGTGCTTGCTACTGCGTTGGCAATTTCAGAGGCAAGACGAGGATTCTTGCAGCGGAAATGGACTTCGACAATTTGAGTTTTTGGAATCAACTGCACGTTCAGCGATTTGTGGAAAATCTTCATCAACTTGGCGCGAGTCTCCAGGTCCACGCTGTCGAAGTCCTGACTTTCCGAAACGATCAGCTTCCCCGCAAAATCTTTGTCATGGTGCAGGCCCAATTGCTTGATCACGCTAGTGGCGATAGTGTCGCTCTGCACGATACGTATCTGGGTTTCGAGTTTCGTATTCAGATCGAGACCGATGGGCATGACCACCTGTTCGAGGCCGAAGTTATCATTACCGTCGAGGTCGAGAAGGATGCGGGCGGAGGCTTCGTAACGCTTAGGAAGAATGAGAGACACTACGGTTACGGTCACTAATATGGCGATGAGACTCCCCAACACAAGCCAGCGGCGCTTCTGCAACACACGCCAAAATTGGACGATGGAAATTTGATCGTCCTGAGAATCGATAATTACGGCACGAGGATCAGAGAAATTGAATTTCTCCAGTTCGACCTTCTTGTTAATTGTTAAGGAATTATCGGTCATAGCGTCCTTAGTCGTTTGCAGGTGAAGTCAAGGGGAGGACCTCGTTGGCTCTTTCTGGTAGATCAAATTCCGGCAACATCGCTGTCATCCAGAAGCTGGTGTAAGTAGCGATTGCATCGTCGACATTTGCGGTTTGGGCCTCGTCTCCAGTTAGAACAAATTGCAATCCCTGGTGGGTCGCAACTAATGCGGCAAAGCCGAGCGCGGTTATTCCTGGGTCGAGTTCGCGGATCAAACCTTTTGCGCAACAGCGGGAAAGGTATTCGCAGAGTGGTTGAAACAGTGGGACCAGATGTTTGCGCAAAATGCGTTCTGCGCCATGCTCCAATTCAAACAGGCTGAGATAGAGCAGTCGCACGGTTTCAGGATGCTGATACACAATTTCCACCAGCAACTCGATGATTCCGGGAAGAGCGGTGCGCGGATTTTCATCGGACTTCAGGCGATTGCGAAGCTCGCGACTGATGCGGATGCGGCACAGACGGGATTCCGCGGCTGCCCAGAACAAATCTCTTTTGCGAGGAAAATGGCGGAATACGGTAACCTCGCTAACGCCCGCCAGACGCGCGATTTCATTGGTGCTGCTTCCGGAATAGCCTTGCCGCGAGAAGAGCTGCACGGCAGCTTCGAGGATGCGCTCTTGCGTCGGATTGCTGGTCCGGTCTTTTACGGCAGGCATTTTGTTTGAGTTGGTTCAGCGAGCTACAGAACGATGGGGCGTGAGTGGTTCAACATCGGCTGCATCGAGCTCCACGGCGACGCTCTGGTTGATCATCTCTAACGTGATTACTACACGAAGGCCGTTGCAGGTGCGAACCAGAACGCCGGTAAGTCCGGTTAGTGATCCAGCCTTGATTCGTACTTTTTCTCCCACGACCAGGTCGCTGTAGGGTGCGCACTTCTTGAGGTGCAACCCTGAGCGCAGAGTTTCGATTTCAAAGTCCGAGAGCCGCGCGGGTTCAGCTTTGGTGCCGACAAACGAAAGCACGCCGGGAATTTCCAGTACACGTACTTTTTCGCGCAGGCCGATGTTTACGAAGAGATAACCGGGAAACAGCGGAAGTTCGATTACGTGTTTGCAACCGTTCTTCCAGCGATGAACCGAGCGGTAAAGCGGGAGGAAACATTCGATGTTTCGGAATGCCAGATATTCGTGGATACGTTTTTCGTGTCGCGGGGTTGAACAGATGGCGTACCAGTGAGGAAGCTGCGGGCTTTGCCAGTAGGCGATGTCTGGGTTTGTGGCGCTGGTTGCCATTCCTGCGTTCATCTCGATCATTTGCGGCAAGGCTTCGCCCCTCTCGCTTAGGTAGCGCTTTTTATCGGTAAAATTTTGTGTGGCATTCGCGGCGTATGAACGATTGATCGCCGGTTTAACCACGCCGCGTGCGAAGTGATTCGGGCAGCTACTGCAGTGTGCAAGTAGGTGCTAACACGCTTGCGCTTTGTTGATAGCAGGCGTGGTGCCAATTTGGGCTAAACCTTAAGTTGTTTATTTTCTGAACAGTACAGGCGGCAATCCCAAATTGGGACGGCGGGTTTAGTCTCAAGGCGAGAAATCAGTTCAATAAAGAGTGGGTTTGTCTCACGCGGCGAGATCGTGCGAAGAAGGGCTGGAGTCTCAGCTACGCCTGAAGATCTGTGATGCGAGTGGCATCGCTAAAGCGATGCCCTGATACGAACCGGGTGCACTCTTCCGCCGCTTCGCGGCTCTTAATTTTTGCGTTAATGACGGCGCTGCTGAAGCCGCGCCCCTTCAAACAATCGATGCGCGCTGTAATATGACTTTCGCGGAAATCGCGATGCACATTATGGACTCCATCACATCATGAAGGAGACTTGGCGGTGGTTTGGGCCGGCCGATCCGGTTCCTCTCGAGCACATCAAGCAAGCCGGTGCCACCGGCATCGTCACTGCCCTGCACCATC
>Ga0073928_10011047_pt1 | contig 10603 bp, 7 predicted proteins | sample PaiPotPPA55metaG_FD_76969 | JGI IMG/M metagenome (GOLD analysis project Ga0073928, IMG submission 76969) | Iron sulfur acid spring bacterial and archeal communities from Banff, Canada, to study Microbial Dark Matter (Phase II) - Paint Pots PPA... ...
ACGGCGTTCGAGGCTCAGCTGACCGAGGACCGGATGGCCACGATGGTCGACTGGTACTGGATCCTCAAGCTCCAGGCGCGCTTCATCTCGGGCGACTACGAGGCAGCGATCGCCGCGGCGCGGAAAGCGAAAGCGCTGCTCTGGGCCTCGGACGCTCATATCCAGCTGCTCGATTATTACTACTACGGTGCGCTCGCTGTCGCGGCAGCCTACGAGACCGCCCCACCCGACAGGCAACGCGAGTGGGGCGGCCTCGTAGGCCGCCGCGACAGCGAGCGCGCTGTAGTAGTAATAATCGAGCAGCTGGATATGAGCGTCCGAGGCCCAAAGCAGCGCTTTCGCTTTCTGCGCCGCGGCGATCGCTGCCTCGTAGTCGCCCGAGATGAAGCGCGCCTGGAGCTTGAGGATCCAGTACCAGTCGACCATCGTGGCCATCCGGTCCTCGGTCAGCTCGGCCTCGAACGCCTTCTCGTCGAATTGTGCATCGCTGAACGTGGAGAAGCTCGCGGTCCGTCCCCGCATGTTTTCGATGAATCGCTGCTGGCTCACGATGACGTCGATCACGTCGCGGAACTGGACCTTGCGGACGACATCCAGGCCGCGCTCCGACTCGCGCCACACCTCATCGAGCTGGTCGCCGCGCAAGAGGAGGTCCGTGATGGTGTGGTTGCAGCTGAAGCAGGCGATGTTAAGGTCGCCGCCGTCGACGCCGGCGCGGAAAGCTGCCCGAATATAGTCTAGGGCGATCCCGATCGGTTGTGTCCAGAGGACGACCATCTCCATCGAGAAGTAAGTTCTCGCCCGATAGGCCAGGAATTTATGCTTCTCGACCAGGTCGCAGGCGAGTTTTCCAAAGCGGTAGCCCTCGCTATAGCGGCGGTAGGCCGAGCCCAGAGTCGTTCCGAACCAGGCGTAAGCGTGGGTGGAGGCGTCGGTCGTCCCATACTTCATGCTCACGTTCAACATGTGACAGAGGTGCAGGCGGACCAGGTTGATGTCGGTAAAGTACGCCGGCGCAAAGAGGACCGTCAGCACGCCCATGGCGGTCTGCATCTCCGGATCGGTCATGAGAGGAAGGTCGATCAGGCTCTCGATCGGCCGGTCGCCCAGATTGTTCCAGACCTTCTCGTACTCGGCGTCGACCTGCTCGCGCGTGGGATGCGCCGGCATTTCGATGCCGAACAGGCGCAGGCACTCCAGGGCGCTCTCGACACCCTTCGGGTTCTCCGAATTTAGGACGTGCAACTCGATCTTGAGGCGGTAGGCGGCCGCCTTGTCGATTTTCGACGCGGCCCTCGCCAGCAGCTCCGAGATGAGCTTCTTGGCCTCGTCGTGGTTCCCGCTGAGGTATTCGCACTCCGCGCGCTCGAGCCATAGGCTGAACGCGAGCGCGTAACCACTCATCCAACCCTCGCAACCGAGCAGGGCCATTCCCGTTGACAGATAGGTGCACGCCGAGGCGTAGGCCGTAGACGCCTTGGCCTTTCGCCCGGCACGCAGGTTGATGGTCGCCACCTGCGTTTTCTCGTCCCGGTCGACCAGCAGCACGGCGCCGCGATTGAATTGGTTCGCCACATCGAACAGGTGCTCGGCGAGCTGGTCCGCCGCTATGTTCGACAGCAACACGCGGCCGATGCGCAGGTGGACTTCGGCACGTTGCTCGTCGGGAATCAGGGAATAGGCCGCCTGCTGAATCCGGTCGTGCAGGAATTTATAGGTGCTACCCTGGCGGATGACGAGGCCGGCGTGGACGGCTTCCCAGAGTGCCGCGTGCACGGTCCCCTCTTTTTCCTCCTGAACCATGGTCAGAGTGGCGATCTCGGTGACGTTGCCCAGGCAGGCGAGCCGTTTCAGCGCTTCCTGGGTGGTGGCAGAGAACCGCTTCAGCTTCCCGGCCATAAGATCCACCACGTTGTCGGTGTAGCTCTTGGCTCGGATGCGATCCATGTTCCATTGCCAGGCCCGCGCGCTCGGGTCGAAAGCGAGCAGTCCCTCCTCGGCGAGCGCGGTGAAGAACTGGATCGCGAAGAACGGATTGCCGCCGGTCTTCTCCTGGACTAGCTCCGCCAATGGCCGCGCACGCTCCGGCTCGCAATGCAGCGCATCGGCGATGAGCTGGCCGACATCGTCGAGTCCGAGGGGCGCCAGAACGATCTCTTCGACCCGCGCTCCGGCTTTGCGGATCGCCTCCAGCGTACGCAGAAGCGGGTGAGAGGGACTGACCTCGTTGTCCCGGTAGGCGCCGAGCAGCAGCAGGTGCCGAACTTCCGAGTGCCTGACCAGATGTTCGAGGAGGTCGAGCGTTGCTGTATCCAGCCACTGCAAATCATCGAGGAACAGCGCGAGCGCATGTTCCTTGCGCGCGAACACCCCGAGGAAGCGCCGGAAAACCATCTGGAAGCGGTTCTGCGCGTCCTGTGGCGGCAGATCCGCGACCGGTGGCTGCTTCCCAATCACGAGCTCCAGCTCGGGAACAAGATTGACGATGAGCTGACCATTCGGGCCTAAGGCCTCGCTTAGAGAGTCCCGCCACTGGCCAAGCTCGGCCTCGCTCTGGCTCAGGAGCGAGCAGACAAGGCTCTGGAAGGCTTGGGCAAGAGTGGCGTACGGGATGTCCCGCTTGTATTGGTCGAACTTGCCGGATGCGAACAGGCCACGCGGCGGGACGAGCACCTTGTGAAGCTCGTTCACCACCGAGGACTTCCCGATCCCGGAATAGCCGGAGACGAGCACGAGTTCCGTGGTGTCTTGGGCTACAACTCTGTCGAAGACCGCGATCAGGGCATCAATCTCGCGGTCCCGGCCGTAAAGCTTTTCCGGGATCAGCAGCCGGTCCGATATGTCGTAAGCGCCGAGCCGGAATGGCCCGATGCGACCGGTCGCCTCCCATTCCGCCAGGCAGTGCCGCAGATCGGCCTCGACACCCACGGCGGTTTGGTAGCGCGCCTCGGCGGTCTTGGCGAGGAGCTTCATCACGATTGCCGAGAGTGCCCCAGGGATGTCCGCGACCCGCTCGTTGGCAGGCACCGGTTGCCGGGCGATGTGGCAGTGCACCCACTCCATCGGATCGGCGGCCGTGAAAGGAAGTTGCCCCGTCAACATTTCGTAGAAGGTGACGCCCAGCGCATAGAGATCGCTCCGGGAATCCACCGAGCGGTTCATCCTGCCAGTTTGTTCCGGCGCCATGTAGGCGAGCGTCCCGGCGATCACCTCTGGCGGCGCGGGGGCTTGATGCTCGCGCGGCAGACGCGAGGCAATGCCGAACCCGGTCAGCCACACGCCGCCGCTTGCCGCGTCCACCAGAATATTTGCGGGCTTGATGTCCTTATGGATAAGCCCCTGCTGATGCACCTTGAGGAGCGCACCCGTGAGAGGGATCGCGATGCGCAGGAAATGCGAGACGTCCGGTGGTCGGCCAAGCAATCGATCGAGCGGCGCGCCGCCCGGGTCCTCAAGCACCAGCGTCATGCGGCCGTCGTGGTGCGTCAGCGCGATCGGCCGCGCCGCCCAGTTAGCGTCAAGTTCGGACTTGAACGAATATTCGTGTTCAAGCCGCCGGATGCAACCAAGCGACGCTTCTTCCGCAGCAGCAAGCAGGATCGGTGCCAGGTCGTCGCCAGAGCCCCGGGAGAGAGCGATGTCTCCCTCCCTCAGCGGCGAGAATGCGTAGCCCAAGAACTCGTTCACGAGGGCCTCCTGCAGGAGGACTATGTTAGTACATTGATTAGGTTACGTTTGCTCTCGCCCGTCAATCGAAAAACAGACGTCAAAAACGTGCGATAGTATCACGAAACGCATTCTTCCTCGACAAAGGCATCTCGGCTTTGTGAGCAAAAGACCAGCGCGGTTCCCCATAAATCAACTGACTTCCGCTTCTCTAATCGGCCATTCGGGGTCAAGCACTTTCAGACTATCCAGCTATGCGGTGTCGATGTCACTCGCGATCCGCACCAATTGTTGTGGGGTGATATACATGGTCATTAGTGAAACATCTGAACATTGGTGGGCTGATAGCCGACGCCAGGTATGAGGAAGCGGCGAAGCTGCTCCCTGCCCTGGTCCTGCGCGGCGGTGCGCTGGGCGGCCTCCAAACTCTGGGCGCGGCCTTGCGCGGCGACGGTCGCAGTCAAATCGGCCAGCTGCTGAGCCTGCAGGGCGATCAGCTGGTTACCGGCTTGCGTCGCCTGTAGCGCTCCGGTGGCCGACTGGCTGGACGTGACCAGCGCCGACGTCTGGGTGCGGTTGGTGTCGAGATTTCCGACCACACCGGCCTGCACCTTGAGCGCGTCCTGAAGTGCTGCGACCGAGGTCTGCCAGCGCGTTTGCGCATTTGATATCAGCATCTGGTTCGAGGTAGACGCCGACACTGGAGCATAGGTCGTGGAGAAGGCGTTGTTGATCTGCTGGACGTCGTAAGCGATGCGCTGGGCCTGGGCCAGGAGCTGCTGAGTCCGCTGGATCGATGATTGCAGCTGCCGCAGCGACGAATATGGCAGGCTTGCGAGATTCCTCGCTTGATTGATCAGCATCTGGGCCTGGTTCTGCAGCGACGTGATTTGATTATTGATCTGCTGCAACGCGCGAGCGGCCCTCAGCACATTCTGTGCGTAATTGTTCGGATCAAACACCACGATCTGTGCCGAAGACGGGGTATCCGCTGAGACGATCGAGAGTCCGATGGCGGCCGCCATGACGAGATGACGGATCCTCATGACAATGACCCTCCGGTCGAGAGATTTGGGATGATGTCGGCGGCCCACCCGACGCCGCGGTGAGCGAGCCAGCCGGCAACGAAACTGTCGCGGCCATGTTCCGCGAGGACCTTTTCGATCGCGGCCTGGTCCGATTTGGATGAGGCGGCGGTAAAGGCCAGCGCGACCTTGCCGAGCCCGAGCTCGAACAGCCGGTTGCCGCGCCGCGACTGGCAGTAGTAATCGCGCTTCGGTGTTGCCCGGGCGAGGATCTCGATCTGGCGATCGTTCAAACCGAAGCGGCGATAGATAGTAGTGATCTGCGGCTCGATCGCCCGCTCGTTCGGCAGGAACAGCCGCGTCGGACAACTCTCGATGATGGCCGGCGCAATAGCCGAACCGTCAATGTCTGAGAGCGACTGCGTGGCGAAAATGACCGACGCATTCTTCTTACGTAACGTCTTCAGCCATTCGCGGAGTTGGCCGGCAAAACCCTCGTCATCGAGTGCCAGCCAACCCTCATCGACGATCAACAGGGTCGGCCGGCCGTCGAGGCGTCCCTCAATCCGGTGGAAGAGATAGGCGAGTACCGCGGGCGCTGCAGCGGTCCCAATCAGGCCCTCGGTTTCAAACGCCTGGACTTCGGCCTCTCCCAACCGCTCGGCCTCGGCATCGAGCAGGCGGCCGTAGGGACCACCCAAGCAATAAGGTTGCAGCGCGCGCTTCAATCCTTGCGATTGCAGCAGCACCGAGAGACCGGTCAGCGTGCGCTCGGCGATTGGTGCTGAAGCCAGCGATGACAACGCCGACCAGAGATGATCTTTCGTTTCCGGGGTGACGCTGATTTTCTCACGCGCCAGGATATTGGCGATCCACTCGGCCGCCCAGCCACGTTCGGCAGCGTCGTCGATCAAGGCCAAGGGTTGGAGCGCAACCGGCTCGCTGGCATCATCGGACAACGCACCGCCGAGATCGTGCCAATCGCCGCCCATCGCGAGTGCAGCGGCGCGGATCGAGCCGCCGAAGTCGAACGCGAACACCTGGCTTCCCGCATAGCGACGGAATTGCATCGCCATCAGCGCCAGCAATACGCTCTTGCCGGCGCCGGTCGGCCCCACCACCAGCGTATGGCCGACATCACCGACATGCAGCGAGAAACGGAACGGAGTTGAACCCTCGGTCTTGCCGAATAACAGCGGCGGTGCATCGAAATGCTCGTCACGCACAGGCCCGGCCCAAACCGCCGATAGTGGGATCATGTGGGCGAGATTGAGCGTCGAGACCGGCGGTTGCCGCACGTTGGCGTAGGCGTGTCCCGGAAGCGAGCCGAGCCAGGCTTCCACAGCGTTGACGCTCTCCGCCATACAGGTGAAGTCACGCCCCTGGATGACTTTCTCGACCAACCGGAGCTTTTCATCGGCGACGCCGGGGTCGTCATCCCATACTGTTACGGTCGTGGTGACGAACGCCTGCCCGATCGCGTCTGATCCGAGCTCCTGCAGCGCAGCATCGGCGTCCATCGCCTTGTTATGGGCATCGGTGTCGACGAGCGTTGAGGCCTCGTTCGTCATCACCTCCTTGAGGATTGCGGCGATCGATTTGCGTTTGGCGAACCATTGACGACGGATCTTGAGAAGCAGCCTGGTGGCGTCGGTCTTGTCGAGCATGATCGCGCGGGTCGACCACCGATAGGCGAAGGCCAGCCGATTGAGTTCGTCGAGAATTCCAGGCGTCGTGACGGTCGGGAATCCGACGAGGGTAAGAACGCGCAGATGCTTGTTGCCGAGCGACGGCTCAAGGCCGCCGGTGAGAGGTTGGTCAGCCAACAGTGCATCGAGATACATCGGGATCTCGGGCACGCGAACGCGCTGGCGGTTGGTCGAGACGGTCGAATGGAGGTAGGTCAGTGTTTGCGTATCATCGAGCCATTTGATCTCCGGCATGAAGCCTTCGACGAGTTGCAGCACGCGATCGGTTCTGTCGAGAAAACCGCGCAGAATTTCGCGGGCGTCCGCGCCTTCGTTGCGGTCGCGGCCCTCGTAGAGAAACCGTTCGGCGCGAGCGGCGTCCTCGGCAGGTGGCAGATAGAGGAAAGTGAGGAAATAGCTCGACTCGTAGTGGGCGCCCTCCTCTTCGAATTCTTCTCGGCGTTCGAGGTCGACCAGCGCCGATGCCACATCCGGAAATTGACCCTCGGGGTACCGGCCGGCGGCATGACGCTGCGCTTCGACGAAGACCGCCCAGCCCGAACCGAGCCGTCGGAACGCGTTGTTCAAGCGGCCGGCGACGCCGACCAGTTCGGCCGGCACTGCGGAATCCAGATCTGGCCCCCGAAACTTCGCGGTGCGCTGGAACGAGCCGTCTTTATTAAGGACCACCCCCTCGTCGACCAGTGCGGCCCAAGGCAAGAAATCAGCCAGATGCGTTGCCGAGCGGCGATATTCTGCAAGATTCATCATCGGTTCAAACTCCGAGATAGCCGGCGATGCGAAGATGCCGCCGCACCACGTCGACAAATTGCGGATCGCGCTTCGCGGCCCACACCGCCGCGGCCTGACCCATCACTCCCAACAGGATTCCAGCGATCCACAGCCGCAGGCCGAGACCGAGTGCTGCCGCTAGCGTGCCATTGAGGATGGCGACCGCCCGTGGCGCGCCGCCGAGCAGGATCGGCTCGGTCAGGGCGCGATGCACCGGCACACTGAAGCCAAGGAGCGGTTCGGATGCTTCCATCACACCAGCACTCCGCCACCGAACGAGAAGAACGACAGGAAGAAGGAGCTTGCCGCGAATGCGATAGACAGACCGAACACGATCTGGATCAGTCGCCGGAAACCGCCCGACGTATCGCCAAAGGCCAATGACAGACCCGTGACGATAATGATGATCACGGCGAGGATCTTGGCGACGGGCCCTTCGACCGATTGCAAGATCTGGTTTAGCGGCTGTTCCCACGGCATGTTCGAGCCGGCCGCCCAGGCAGGAATTGAAACCAGAGCGATGGTGCAGGTGATTGCCGCCGTTGCGGCAGATCGATAGATACGACGAAGTTCTTGGGTCATGGTTGATCTCCGGCAGCGTGAAGGACGTAGTCGCCATCGGAACCAAGCCCCTCGACGCGGGCGAGCTCGGCGAGACGCCGATTGGACCCGCGCCCGGCCAGTACAGCGATGAACTGGATTGTCTCGGCGATGAGCGCGCGCGGGACGGTAACGACGGCTTCCTGAATCAGCTGCTCCATCCTGCGGAGCGCCCCAAGTGCCGAACCGGCATGAATGGTGCCGACGCCGCCGGGATGGCCCGTGCCCCAGGCTTTCAGCAGGTCGAGTGCTTCCGCACCGCGCACCTCCCCGATCGGGATCCGATCCGGCCGCAGGCGTAGCGAAGAGCGGACAAGATCAGAGAGCGAGGCAACGCCGTCCTTGGTACGCAGCGCAACAAGGTTGGGCGCCTTGCATTGAAGTTCGCGGGTGTCCTCGATCAGCGCGACGCGATCGGTGGTCTTTGCGACTTCGGCCAGCAGCGCATTGGTGAGTGTGGTCTTGCCGGTCGAGGTGCCGCCGGCCACCAGGATATTGCGGCGATCAGCGACGGCCGCGCGCAGTGTCTCGGCCTGCCCCACGCGCATGACGCCGGCGGCGACGTAGTTGTCGAGGGTGAAGACCGCGACAGCGGGTTTGCGGATCGCGAAGGCCGGCGCCGCCACGACCGGCGGGAGCAAGCCCTCAAACCGCTCGCCGGTTTCCGGCAACTCGGCCGACACACGCGGTGAACCAGGGTGCACTTCCGCACCGACATGGTGCGCGACGAGGCGCACGATGCGCTCCCCATCATTTGGCGACAAGCGTTCGCCGGTATCGACCAGACCGCCCGCCAGCCGATCGATCCAGAGCCGGCCGTCGGGATTAAGCATGACCTCGACGACTTCGGGATCTTCCAGGAAGAGTGCGATGGCTGGACCGAGCGCCGTGCGCAGCATACGCGCGCCACGCGAGGTCGCTTCCTGATTGAGATGGTGGATTGCCACTTGTGCCCCCAGCGTGGCGACCGTGAATTACGGTCGTGATGTCGGGGATGATTAGAAAAGGCAGGATGTGTGATCGCGCAACAAGATCAGATCAGGCGTAGTGCTCCGGCGTAGAAAAGCAGGGCGACGGCGGAATCGCCTAGGAGGAACTATCTGTTCGATCCGATGCACCAGCCGTAGGAACCAGGTCTTGCGATATTTCCTGCGCCAGGCTTTGGCCTTGGCCAACCGCCGTCCGAGCGCCTCGACGAATCCCTCATATCGCTCGCGACCTTTGGCCTGGGCGGCCGGCTGCGCCGTATCGGGCAGCGGCGGTGTGACGGTGAGCCAGAAGCGTACGAACAGCGCCAGCGCTTCGTTTGAGATGGTGATATGGCGCTCCAACCGCTCAACTTGCCTGGTGAGGCGATCAAGCCTGCGGCCCAGCGCCGCCTCCATCCGCTCTGAATTGTCCGGCGACAGGTACGAGGAGAGCGCGGTTTCAACCACCAGCGCCTGCGGCACGCGCTTGCGATTGGCGTAATCGGCGAGTTGACCGGCGAGATCAGGCGGCAAACGAAAGGTATGCTTGGTTCGCATTTGCCGGCCTCAGAGCTCCATGCCATCGCCGGGATCCATCGCGGCCTGACGGGCCAGACCACGAGCCTGCTGACGAAGCACGCGAGCGCGCACCGCCTCATCGTCGGGCTCGTCCTCCCCGAAGACGAATTCCGGTTCTGCTTTTACCTGCTCCGGCACGATCTCCTCGTGTTGAGGGAGTTCGGGTTCGCGGCGGATGCCGCCATTTGCGGGATCGTCGATTTGCGTCTCGGCCGAGGAGCTGACTTCCCGTCCAGCGCTGACAGCGGGAACTGGCAATAAACTCCAATCATCGACCGAAGGAGCACCGCCTTGCTTACTTCTAGCGGGTGGCGCCAGCACGCGCTCGGCCAATCGCGGATCTTCAAAATAACGCGCCTTCTTGGCGCGGATCGGTGGGACGCCTGAGACCAGCACCAGTTCATCGTCGGGCGGCAGCTGCATCACCTCGCCGGGCGTTAGCAGCGGTCGCGCCGTCTCCTGTCGTGAGACCATCAAGTGGCCGAGCCAAGGGCTGAGCCTGTGGCCGGCGTAGTTCTTCATCGCCCGCATCTCGGTCGCAGTTCCCAGCGCGTCGGAGACGCGTTTTGCGGTGCGCTCGTCATTGGTCGCAAAGGACACGCGCACGTGACAGTTGTCGAGGATGGCGTTGTTCGGCCCATAGGCCTTCTCGATTTGGTTCAATGACTGGGCGATCAGGAAGCTCTTGAGGCCATATCCGGCCATAAACGCCAGCGCCGACTCGAAGAAATCGAGCCGGCCGAGCGCCGGAAACTCGTCGAGCATCAGCAGCAACCGATGGCGGCGTCCTTTCGCGTGCAGATCTTCCGTCAGACGCCGGCCGATCTGATTGAGGATCAGACGCACAAGTGGCTTGGTCCGGCTGATGTCGGATGGCGGCACGACCAGGTAAAGGGTCACAGGTCGGTCACCTCTAACCAGATCACGGATGCGCCAGTCGCAGCGGTGGGTCACTTTCGCCACGACGGGGTCGCGATAGAGTCCGAGGAACGACATCGCGGTTGAAAGCACCCCGGATCGCTCGTTCTCGCTCTTATTGAGAAGTTCCCGCGCGGCCGAGGCGATAACCGGGTGCGGCCCGGCTTCGCCAAGATGCGCCGTCGTCATCATGGCCCGAAGTGTGGTCTCGGTCGGTCGCTTTGGATCAGAGAGAAAGCCGGCAACACCCGCTAGCACTACTTTGGCAGATTTTTGAGATTGATCGGCGAAACTGGATTCCCGAATCAGATTTTCAATGATTCATGGATGGTCGGCTTTTGGAGGGCCGACCATGGTGGACACAACG
>Ga0073928_10011049_pt1 | contig 10601 bp, 13 predicted proteins | sample PaiPotPPA55metaG_FD_76969 | JGI IMG/M metagenome (GOLD analysis project Ga0073928, IMG submission 76969) | Iron sulfur acid spring bacterial and archeal communities from Banff, Canada, to study Microbial Dark Matter (Phase II) - Paint Pots PPA... ...
ATTAGTCGTGAGGAGTGTGCAGTTTGGATCAGCCGAGCCATCCTTCCAACGGTACGCTCTATGTAGACGAGGATGAACAGGCGCAGCAAAGCCTCAGGGGTAATGGAATATGAGCCGTATCAATGGACTGACACCGAAACTGCGCAAAGCTCCGCAACCGCCACTGTTACACGCAGGAGCAACTGCTGACGCAGACCGAGCCAAGAGTCCACCGCTCGTCCAGCCCCCGGCTCCCGACGAGGAACTGAATCCCGGAGATCGTGTCATGGGCTTGGCTAATTTTGGAAAGCCGACTGGAGAATTCGGAACCGTTGAGCAAACGAACGAAGATGACGCGGTTGTAAAATGGGATGATGATGGTCGAACGCGCCAGCACCAACCGTGGCTCAAGAAAGTTTAGCGATAAGGCTCATACTTTTGCAAAGCCAGCAAATCGGTGGCATCTAGGGACAGTGCGTTGATGATCTAATTCGCCAGTCGTTTCGGATTAGAGAGGTCAAAGCAGCCGAGACAAGAGCATCGAAATGTGGAGTCTTTCGACTTGGCAACGTGACCGCAAACGATCACACCTAAGCCACGACCCCCGGCCGCCTACCGTCATAAGCTTGGAGCGATTCCCCTGTACGCAATACGGGCAGCGAATAGGGTCGGCATCGGACATGGGGGAAAGAGATAAAGGAACTCTGACTCCTTTCGCTCGTTCATCTTTTTGGAGTCAGGGCGCGTCCTTGACGCTCAGTTTTTCTGTTCTTCGATGCAAGCTATTCCCGATGACAAACGATTGCAAGATTGCAAGAGCCTTCTGGCTCAAGTCGTCTGGCAACCCCTCCCACAGCCCACTGGATTGATTTGCCAAAGATTGGCAATGCATGCCCGTTCGCGACACGGATATAGCCCACACCGTGGCGACTCGGGGAACTTCCCGGCGACAACTTCAAACTTCAAACTGCTCAGGGGGTCTGCTGCGCCTACGTCACTCTTGAGGAACGCAAGAACTATCGCCACAAAGCGACCTCAGAGAACCTTGGCGTGCCGTGGTGCTTCACTCTCCATTGGCACCAAAGTGAACTTGAGCCTTTTGCAGTCACGGAAGACTGGGCAGGCTCATAGAGTTCCTTCGCGAAGCACTGTCCGCCTTGTAGCCTTCGATGCGGATTTAGCCGCGAGCGCTGGTTGCACGTCGCCGATGAGCCGCATCTCGCAGAAGCAGTCGCTCATGATCGTACCGAATCCGCAGAGACGGGTGATGACATGCCAGCGGCGGTCTGGTGATGCACGCGGCGGGTTACAGTCCAAGCGTCAATGTTCTGCTCTTCAATCTTAGCCGCACTTCTCGCCGTTCTTCATCCAGCATGGCTTGGTTCAGTTCCGCGCTAAGTTTTCGCACTTTGACCGGGTCCTGTTCTTGCGTCACTTCGCGAGGGATTTCTAGCCACGATCTTAGCGTTCTGGTATCTGCCGTTTGCGAAGTGTCTTGGATTGCCATGTGGGGCCTCTGTGAAAGTCCTCCGCGGGGTACTGTTGGTTCGGATGGCGACTACGGAGACTCGGTGGACATTCTTTCATTCTTTCGGTCATCTTTGGAAAGAATGCGGATAATACTTGGTACGAACCAAGCCAATCTGGTCAATATTGACCAGCCTGCGAACAGTGCTCGCCCGCAAAGCCTGCTCACAGCCACCCCCCTCGCAAAATCCGTCACTCCGGTCGGATCAGTCGCCGATTGTGCTCCTTATCCTCCAAAAGTACACGACGGGACCCCAGTCTTCCGCTTTGTCTCTTCTCCCTCGCCGTATCGAAGCAACAAGTTGCGAGATTGGAGCAGAGGGGCCACCCACATGCAGCAACCGGGGGGAGTGAGCGACCTTGCTTCCTCTTAAGGTTCCCTGAACAAGTGCCAAGCAGTCTGATGACGCCAGGCAGAATGACGCTAGAACGATAGAACGCTCCGGTTCGGACATTGCGAGCCGTGTTCGTGTCAACAATTCCTACTGACATCAAAATTGCGAGTACTTTAAGGAGACAAGCTGCCTTATGAAGATCAAGTATGTGCACTGCGTGATATTTCTCGCAACTGCGGCTCTACTATTTCCACTCGCCGTTTCGGCACGGGGCAATTCACACTCGGTCGAAATCTCCGATGCCGTTACAGGTCGGTAGCACACAGTTGAGGCCCGGCAACTACAAGGTGGAGTGGCAAGGATCGGGCTCTGTGGTACAGGTGGATTTCCAGCAGAACGGAAAGATCGTGGTCACGGTACCAGCAACGTTGAAGAGGGCTGACAATGAAGTAACGCAGGATGCCGTCCTAACCGACAAAGCAAACGCGGATATCGCAACGCTCAAGGAGATCGACTTCGGTCGGCAAAAAGAATCGTTGGTTTTTTTGACCAAAACTCAGGCGGCAAGCAGTTGTTGGAAACCATGAATGCCTGAAGAAACGTTCGGATTGCCAACAAACGCCCCGATTCGAAAGGTGTCTGGGGCGTTTGTTGGTTTATGACGCCAGTCCCACGTCATCGTGATGTTCACCAGTTGTCGGCACGCTCGTTCACTGTCGTGCCCTTATTGGAATTGTCTCGAAAGGTATTCTGATCACATGAATCATCTAGGGGTTCTTAGAAACAAGATCGGGCTTCTCCGGGTGGAGATCGCCGACATTCAAGAGTTGAATCAGCAGTTTCGGCGTGACGGCGGGAACGGAACAGGTGTTCAAGTCGCTCACGGACAGAGAAGCGAGCGGCTGCTAGGAATTCAGCATGAGCTTGCACAACTCGCAGAACTTGGCCGCGGAGTTGTTTCAACAGAAAGAATGGCAGAGAAGCATCCCTCTCAGCCGCACCCCGTCAAACAAAAACGAGCAGCTTAGCATTTTTCGCGTTCCCGCATCGAGCAAAACGGAAAGCGTCCCGGACTCATCGAGTCACGGGACGCTCTCTGAACAGCCTCCCCAAAAGGTCTGCTGACAGACACCCTACTCTCTGATCCGCGTCGTGGAAATGGCTCCGACGTGCTGAGGTCGGGGCACTATTTGGCTATCGGCGACATTCGCGGCGAGGTCGGGTTCGCATTCCAGCAAGAGGAGTCTTAACCCTTTTCAGGGCACCGCCCTCATGGGATGTGACGCCTACCATCTGAGCCAACTCAGTCCGCGAGAGCGCCCCCTCAAAGCTTATCCTGCTATCTTCGGCGGCGAGTGCCCGCATCATCGCAACGAGCCGTGGCCTGTCCCGAGTTTCAAGCCTGTAGATTTCCTCCATGCCGATTTGGATTATCAGTCGAACTGAAACATTTTACGCGAACCGCATTTGGTCAGGTGATGCAACCAAGGCGATTTCCCGTTTTGCCCGCCGCCGATGTCCAGCGCCTTTCACGGCGCAATATTACGCCAACTGACGGGTAGTGCCTCGGTTTGAAATTTAGTCGACCATATGCTATCGCTTTCGGATGGAGCAACGCCGAATAAATCATCGACGAACGGCTGGAGTTTCTTGCTGATCTCGCGGCCAGCGGTAAGATGCGACCATAGGTAAAGGCCAAGCATCTCGGCCGTGAAAACCACAATTGCCCACTCCATGTCGGCAATCTTAGCACTATCCTTTTAAGGGCGTTCCTTCTCGTAATGGGCTGCGCGGTTTCGGCGCTCGCGCGTAACTCTTTTGCTTACACATCCGGACTTACACCCGGGCTGCTAGCGTGCTCCCGCAAGGTGTCAGGTGGCTCATCAATACCCACTGGCACTTTGACCATACGGACGGAAACCAGATATTCGCCGACGCCGGGGGGAGTCCCTGCTTCGAGCAACCCTGCGTCACGATTCACTTCACCTGGAAGCAGGACTGACCCGCCGTAAGTAATAAGTAAATTGTTGCCGGTGATTGAAAGAGAACTTGCCCGGCTTCAGGCGCGGCCGCATTGGGGAAAGCTGTTTACCACGTCTCCGGCGGTCCTGAAGGGTGTTATAAGAGGATGCCGGAGTTTGATTGAGTTGAGCCGGAAGTACGACCCCGACGGAAAGTTCCGCAATGAGTTTCTGAACAAGAAATTCTTTGGCAATTAATGGTGTTACTCCTAGCGCTTTGCACCTGCCTTTTAGACGAACCCAAGAGTGAACGGTTGAGCAGAGAGATTTGAGCAGAGAGATATTGCTGCCAACCAGATTTCCAAGTAGACTTGAGCGCTCAAATAGGATCCATCTTTCGCAAGGGCGCACTGGGAAAAACCTTATAAACCCCGCGGTTAGTCGACGACTAGAACAGAAGAAACCATGCCCGACTATGCCATTGAATCAATCTCGACTTGGGATGCGCGCTTCCCCTTGTCCGGTGGGGCTGGAATGGACGCTCTCCATACCACTTCTGAATACTGCTTCGCTGTCACCCTCTTAGGCAGCCGAGACGGTCTCTGCGGAACCGGAATCGTGCTTACCCTTGGAGAAGGGAATCGCCTTGTCTGCGAAGCCATTGAATTGTTGGCAAAGCCGCTTGCCAAGATGGCGATAGAACAGCTCATGTCCGATTTCGGCCGTATGTCCCGACGATTGGCGGATGATCCCTCACTCCGTTGGCTCGGGCCGCACAAGGGAGTGATTCACCTTGCGCTAGCTTCCATCACCAACGCCTGTTTCGATCTTTGGGCTAAGAGCCGAAAAGTTCCGCTGTGGAGACTGCTGATCGATCTGAGCCCGGAAGAAGTGATAGGACTACTGGATCTCAGCTACCTGGAAGAAATACTGTCCGAGCAAGATGCTCTTCACTTATTGCGTTGCAACGTCGCGGAGCGGGCCGAGCGCATGTCTGTCTTAGAGAGCGGCTATCCAGGGTACGACACCTCGGTCGGATGGATTTCGTATGACGATCAAAAGGTGCGGGAGCTTACGGCCCAAGCCATCGATCGAGGATTCAAGGCGTTCAAATTGAAGGTTGGATCCGCAGAAAAGGATCGTGATCTGCGCCGTGCAGCAATGCTCCGGGAGTGCATTGGCGACTCAGGCACATTAATGTTTGACGCCAATCAGAGTTGGAGCCTGCCGGTCGCTGTTCGCACTTGCCGCCGCCTCGCAGAGTATCGACCTCTGTGGATCGAGGAACCGACCCATCCCGACGACATTCGCGCCCACGTGACATTGGCCGAAGAGATCGCCCCGGTGAAGATTGCGGCGGGCGAGCACATCCCAAACCGAATTCTGTTCAAGAATTTTATGCAAGCCGGTGGACTTCACTACGTTCAGGCGGACTGTACCCGTTTAGCTGGCGTGAGCGAGTTTCTAACCGTCAGCTTTCTAGCCAGGAAGTTCGACCTACCCGTGGTGCCTCACGTCGGGGACATGGGACAGTTACATCAGCATCTTGTATTGTTCAACCATATTGCCCTGGATCATCAAGTTTTGTTTCTGGAGCATATACCGCATCTTCGTGAACACTTCGTATTCCCAGCGCAAGTGAAGGATGGGCACTACGGAACACCCCAAGAGCCGGGCGCATCATGCGACCTCAAGCCTGTCGCCGACAAGAACGCCTGAATGGAACGATTTCCGTTGACGGCGTCGAATTTGGCGCCGAAGCTGTTGCGGCAAAGCGAAACCGAATCTCCCGCAGATTCACACAACGATCAAGAAGAACGCTGTGCCAAGGCGAGGACACCCAGCGCCGCGAGAATGATCACGATCCCTGCCCCGAGGAAACGCTTGCTCGCTCGTGAGACTCTAGCCCACTCCCCCGTGAGGACACCAGCGGTGTTGCTGGTGACGATGATCATGCCCATGAGTAAGGGCCATCCTACGACTATGCCCAGCGTACCCATTCTCGAAATGCCCAATCCGTATAATGTTTGTCCCCCAAACCAGAAGACACCCATCAGCGCACCGCAAGCCCAACCAATTCCGGCACCTGACCGAGCAAAGTTGCTGATGCTCTTGTTTCTCAAAAGCAGGTATCCGCAGTAGAAAAGGTTTGCCAGAAATCCTCCGCTGACCGCCAGTGCGGTAACGACGCCGGCGCTCCAAACCGGACGAGTGCCCAGGGCCAGAGCGTGGCGTATGGCCTCGCCGCCGAATGCATAAGAAAAGTTCAACGCAGAAGAAAGTATCCCGGATGAGGAGCAGACGATAAAGCCGGACAAGAAGGAGCCTCGAGAGGCGGTGCTCAACTGGCGGTTGCGAATTGCGTCCCGCAACATGCCGGCGCGGGCACACAGAGCGATTCCCACCAGCATGATGATCGTGCCCAGCAAATAAATGTGTCCCTGCCGCGTGTGCAGTTCCTGTGGGTCCAGAATCACTAACGGTATCAGGGAGCCGATTGAGGCGCTGAGGCCCAGAATTATCGCCATGCCCAGGCCAATGCCGAGAATGCTAAGACCGATTCCGGTCAGCGTGGCTCCGATTCCCCAGCACGCGCCAAAGCCGGCAATGCTTAGAAGCGTCTTGCCCGATGTCAGTGCGTACACTTGGCCGACCTGAGGCACTGTCACACTAGTAAGCAGCCAGGGAAACACGATCATTCCCGACAGGGCGAAGGCAAGCCAGATATTCTCGTATTTCCAGCGGGACGCGTACTTCATCGGAACTGCAAAGACCCCTTGCAGCATGCCCGCAACAATCACAGCAGCCAAGCCGAACGACAGTTGAGGATGCACGAGCCTCCCGGCAGGAAATGATTTGGACAACTAAGAGCCGATGAAAAAGTAATTCCAGACAAGCGTTCATCCGAATGCGGTGTCAGAGTAGCGTGCTACTATTTCTGGGTCAATTTAATACTTATAATAAGCGCTCAAATGGGCGGATTTGTGAGTGCGGAACGCCTTGGATGCCCCACGAGTGCCTGGAAGACTGCTATAAGCTGTCTTAGTTCGTAACCCGACGTAATGTTTATGGCCCATATACCTCGCCTTCATGACTTACGTGTCGAGGCGCCTCGTCCTCGAAATCCGCTGCCGATCGTTTCTATCGGTGCAGGTGGAATTGTCCGGGATGCGCATCTGCCAGCCTACAAGAAAGCGGGCTTTCAAGTTGTGGCGATTACCGATCTGGACAGGCGCAAAGCCGAGGTCGTGGCGAAAGATTTCGGTATCCCGAAAGTGCTAGAAGGAATCGAAGAAGCCGCCAGGTACGCGCAGGGGAATGCCGTATTCGACATCGCGGTGCCCGCGTCGGCGCTACTGCAGGTATTGCGACAACTGCCCGACCGTGCGGCTGTCCTCCTGCAAAAACCGATGGGGGAAACATTATCGGAAGCTCGATCCATTCTTGAGATGTGTCGCACCAAGCAGTTCACCGCGGCCGTCAATTTTCAATTGCGATTTGCTCCAAACATGCTGGCCGCACGCCGTCTGGGAGAGAGTGGCGCCCTGGGAAAAGTGCACGACATGGAAGTAAAGGTCAGCGTGATGACCCCCTGGCATCTCTGGGATTTCCTGCAAAAAGCGCCTCGAATCGAAATCCTGTACCACTCGATTCACTATGTAGATCTCGTGCGCTCCTGGTTTGGAAATCCGCGTTCTGTCTTCGCCAAGACGTTGGTAAGTCCTCAAACTGCTCAACTAGCGCCCACCAAGAGCGTGATTCTCATGGACTACGCAGATGACAAGCGGGTGTTCATTACCACGAATCACAGTCACTATTTCTCTGCGCGGTCGCAGGAAAGTTTTGTGCAATGGGAGGGAACCGAGGGTGCCATGCGGGCGGAGATGGGCGTGAATTTGAACTATCCCACGGGGCGACCTGACACACTTCGGTATGTCATCCGCGGAGATGAAGAGTGGAAAGATGCTGCGATAGTTGGGAATTGGTTTCCGCATGCCTTTATGGGCACAATGGGTTCGCTGCAGGCTTACCTGGAAGGATCCTCGCCTGTGTTGCCGACCAGTGTTGAAGACGCGATCGAAACGATGCGCGTCGTGGAGGCCGCGTATAGATCCAGTCATAGCGGCGGAGTCAAACTGTCTGAGATTTAGAGCAATGCCTCCGGCTTTTTCTGCTGTCGGCAAGCTGCGGGGTCGCGATATTTGACTGTCTGTAGGTGCTCGCAATAAAGCACAAGCACTCCCGGAACTTTGAACACCTCGTAAGAGACCCTTACCATTCCCATCTCAGCATACTTCGGCCATTTTTCGAGATGCGTCCGAAGGGTGTAAATGGTATCGCCCACGAACACTGGTTTAATAAAGCGCAGCTTGTCATATCCGTAGCTGAAGGTGTGAATATTGTTGTGCGCCATCAGGCCAAGGCCGAGACTGAATACCATCGCGCCCGCTACCAGGCGTTTCTTGAAGACTCCTTCTTCTTTGGCGAAAACATCATCCGCGACGTAGGGGTGCATATCGAGGACCATGCCATTGAATAACATGCTTTCCCCTTCGGAGATCGTGCGGCGAATCGAACGCGCGCGTTTGCCGACTTCGAAGTCTTCGTATAACCAGTTCTCGGCATTCCAGATGGCGATTTCCCGGTGCTTTGCGGGATCAGGATTCGGATTCTTCACTGGATTCCTCTTCGTTGTTAGACGATTTGGCGTGCTGCAACTCGTTGTTTGCGTAGCGGTCATTCACCCATCGGATCAGACTTTCGTGGTTCATTTCTCCACGCAAGCAGCGATTGAGCTGGACGCCCACGGCTTCGAAGAAACGAACAAAGCCGTCGAAGCGGGGGCGCACATAGGCTGTCTGCAAGGTTTGCAGCGTGCAGGAAAAGAAGCCGTCGGTCATGGCATCAACCGATGGATCAGTCCATGCGGCCAAGCTGGCAGGCTGGCCGCCTTCGCGAAAATAGCTACCACGCTGGTGTTCCGGGCTCGCCAGCCACTTGGCATAGGCGATCGCTTTCGAGGGGTGAGGAGTTAGCTTGCTGACAGCAACCCCCGTTCCTCCTAGCATAGTCCCGGCACATCCGAAGGGTCCGGCAGCCGGGACATTCGTGAACTTCAATGGCACCAGGTTCCCCACTCGCGAGTAGTTGGAGTATCCAAAACCGTACGGACAATAGACCGCGTCTGAGCAGTTAATCATGAAGTCGTAAACCTGGATCGGGTTCCACTCGACAGATCGGGGATGAGCCAACTTGATGAGTGCGTGCAGTCGATCCATTACTTCCCTGGCGACGGGGCCGTCCACGAACCGATCACTTTGCTCGGGAATTGGATATCCGAGATTCGCGCTCAGCGTGAAGAAGAGACTGATTGCATCCGTCGGACACGCAGGCACTACGATGTATTTTCCCGATCTGCGCGCTTTCTCTCCCAGTTCCAAAACGTCGTTGAAGGTGGCGGGTACACCCAGAGACAGCACCCTTAAAAGATCAGGGCGATACGACGCGACCTGGGTTGCGGCATCGATGGGGAGGGCCCAAATGCCGTCTCCGTAGCAGTAGGATTGCCACGATGGACCAACAGAATCTGCTGCGTAATGAAGTTTCTCTGCTTCGCTCAAGTAGGGAGTGAGGTCAACCAACGCATCATGCGCGGCAGCAAAACCGACAAATGGGTGATCCACGATGAGGAGATCGTAACGATCCAGGTATTGCTCGATCGGAGCTTCGCCAAATTCACGCAGGCTTCGCCGGTCCCACTGGATTTTGATGTCAGGATGCTGCTCTTCGTATTCGGGAATTCCGCCGAGTAAGGGGGCATAACCACGGGGATGATCCCAGGTGAGCCCTTTGAGAGTAATTCCCAAACTAACCTCCGTGCCTCCAGAAGTATTTTTCGGGATCGGTCAAGCAGCCGGCCGCTTCTCCGCCAGCAGGATGTGCTCGCAATAGAGAACGACTTCATCCCGTTGGTTCAGCACTTCACAGGCCTCCACAATGCGACCCAAACCTTTGCGCTTCGGATCCTCCTGCTTTTCCTTGACGGTGACACGAGTGCGCAGCGTGTCTCCGATGAAAACCGGCTTGGGGAAACGCAACTTGTTATAACCGTAGGTGAAGGCGGCTGGATTGATCTGGCTCGCCGTGAGCCCGACGCCGATGGCGAAGGTCATGGTGCCGTGAGCGATGCGTTGGCCAAATCGGGTCCGGCGGGCAAACTCCGCGTCGACGTGATGCGGGAAGTAATCTCCCGTGTGCCCGGCATGAATGACCACATCGGTCTCGGTAACGGTACGCCCTGAGGTGACGCGCTGCGCACCGACTACATAGTCTTCGAAGTACTCGGTTCGCGTCATGGCTGCACCGAACCGGCAGAAAGCTTCGGCCGATTTCCGCCGATCGCCAAGGCCAGGGTGCGAGAAGCGACCGCCAACGCATCTTTGACTTGCAGTGGGCCGACGCTGTCTCCGATGCGCGGAAGAAAGGGAACTGTCATCGCGGCGACCGCTTCTCCGTGTTGATTCAATACGGGGTAACTGATGTTTACCACTCCGTGTACCTGATAGCTGGCCAGTTCTTCGCAGCCGCGCCGGCGAATCTGGTTCAAGTGGCGGTAGACGCCAGCCGGAATTGGCACTCTGGAACGAAATCGCCACGCCGCCAGCGATCGAGCACGAACTTCGTCGCTTTGAAAAGCGAGAATCACGTGTCCAGAGGCTGTGTTCAAGAGATCAATGTTTGCTCCGAGGTGCACGGAGAAACCCATGATCCCCGGAGCCTCGAACTGCGCTACAACGAC
>Ga0073928_10011050_pt1 | contig 10601 bp, 7 predicted proteins | sample PaiPotPPA55metaG_FD_76969 | JGI IMG/M metagenome (GOLD analysis project Ga0073928, IMG submission 76969) | Iron sulfur acid spring bacterial and archeal communities from Banff, Canada, to study Microbial Dark Matter (Phase II) - Paint Pots PPA... ...
ACCACTCTGGAAACGCAGTGGTAAAAACTCTGACCCTCAGCCTTGATGCGCGGGAATCTCATAGGAGTGAAGCAGACTATATAGAACAAAAGATTAAAGTGTAGTATAAAAGACACTCCTCTTCCGATATTTGACCTGTCCCTCTCCGCTAGTCATGCAATCACGCCAGATGGTAACAAGATCGTGTCTGGATCGGAGGATAAGACACTTAAGGTGTGGGATCTCTCGACCGGGCGGGAGCTACGTACCCTTCGTGGGCATGAGTACGGAATCAATGCGGTGGCAATTACGCCGGACGGAAAGAGTCTCCTTTCAGCCTCAATTGACTGGACCGTGAGGGTGTGGGATCTCAACACTGGACGCGAGTTGCAGAGGCTCAAAGGCCATATGAGCTCAGCCACGGCAGTTGTGGTCACACCGGACGGCCAGGAGGCTATTTCGGCGTCTCAGGACTGCACTCTGAAAGTCTGGGCATTGAGCGATGGACACCAGTTGCGGTCACTCGATGGACACACGAATTGGGTTAATGCCGTCGCAGTTACGCCGGACGGAAAGCGGGTAGTATCAGCCTCCGAGGACAAAACACTCAGAGTCTGGGATCTAGCCAGCGGACGAGCACTGCGTACGTTCCGAGGACACAATAAGGCAGTGACTGCAGTGGCGATAACGCCCGACGGGGCACGAGTGGTATCGGCTTCCGCTGATGGGAAACTGAAGGTGTGGGATTTAGTGAGCGGAAGCGAGTTGCGAACAATGACAGGTCACAAATATGTGGTCGATGTCGTGGCTGTAAGCTCGGACGGACAACGCGTGATATCAGGAAGTAGAGACAAAACCTTGAAGGTCTGGGATTTGGTCAGCGGGACTGAACTGTACAGTCTCTCTGGCCACTCGCATTGGGTTCAAGACCTCGCACTCACCCCCGATCAGCGGCATGTCGTTTCAGCGTCGGTTGACGGAACCCTAAAAGTCTGGAAGCTAGGAGTAGCGGAAACACCGGATAGCACAACAGCCCAAGATGGTGCTGTTACAGCCTTGGCAACAGCTTCTAACGGCCAGGTGGTTGTTGCAGGACTCTTCGACGGGAGTCTAATAGTCTTGGATTTGGCGAAGGGGCGCGAGATAGGCAGATTGTCGGGTCACAGGGACACTGTGACAGCACTGGCATTCACGCCAAACTCAAAACTGGTCGTGTCCGCTTCGAGCGATCACAGCCTGGTCGTTTGGGAGTTATCAACCGGCTTCAAGCTACATGTGCTCAAGGGTCATACCAATGGGGTTAATTCGGTGGCAATTACCCCGGACGGACATCGAGCGGTTTCGGTGGCTGGAGACTGGATGGTAAAGGTGTGGGATCTGAACAGCGGGCGTGAATTGCGAACAATCAACGCCCAGCAAAAAGGGTGGCACGCGTTGGCCTTAACGCCAGATGGAGAGACAGCGATCACTGCCTCCATTGAAGGCCCACTGAAGGTTTGGGAGCTAGCCAGCGGGCATGAGATATGCACCCTCACTGGCCACTCGAAATGGGTCGATGCCGTCGCGGTGACGCCGGACGGGAAGCGGGCGATTTCGGCGTCAATAGACAATACCCTGAGGGTATGGGACCTGGCCTGCGGGTCCGAGTTGCGCACCCTCCATGGCCACGCTAACTGGGTGGTTGCCGTTGCTCTGATGGCGGACGGGCGGCGTGCCGTGTCGGCGTCTTGGGACAATACGGTCAGTGTCTGGAACTTGGAAAACGGAGAACTGCTTGCCACTTTTACCTGCGATAGCACGGCATTTTCCTGTGCATATTCAGATGCTCTGAAGCTGATCGTCGCAGGGGACGCCGGCGGTCACATCCACTTCCTGCGGCTCGAAGAACCCGTTTCCGGAATAGGCGCGTAGGTCAATACGCGAAGGCCGAGCCATGTAAGGCGACATACAAAGCTCAAGTGTAGGAGACCGGGAAAAACCGGGGGCTATGCCGCCTTCGCATCGCATGTCTCCTGCATTGCTGGATACCAATGCGATAGCGTCGAGCGCCACTCCTCATTCAAAACGCGGGTCCGCACTTGCAGTAAAAGATGGGCACCGCGGTCGGTCCACCGCATCTGCTGTTTCTTCACCATGCGCTTGCTCACGACTTGATTGATGGCTGATTCAACGAAGGCTGTCGAGATGGTCTCTCCGTGCCGGTAACGATCGCCGTAGTTCGGAATGAATGTTCGATTGGCAGTGATGTAAATCCCGAATTCTCTAACCGCTTTCGACGATCGCGCCGGTACAGAGGTGCATCCTACTCGAGCCCGGAGGGTGGCCAAGAAGCGCGAAGTGCAGTTCGGCCGTCCCGGAAGCTCAACCAGCTGGACGAGGGAAAGTATGTAAGGGACCGCGCCAAGACGTTCGATGTTTACATCGCGACGATCTAGCGGCTGCCGACAGCCGGTGCTTAAGCCGGTTTTCTGTTCCGTTGCTCCCCAAACCCCGGATTCAACAACACGCCCCGTTCCTGATCGACTGTATCAATGAGTACAACAGCGACATGGATGGGCGACTCGACGCAGTGCGAGCTAAGAAGAGCCGAGAGTTCATTAATGAGATGGCCGACGCGCTCAGGGGGAAATAACACCACTCAATCAAACAGGCACGCCGGCGCATACGCCGATGTTGTGTTCGGGCTATTTTGGCTGCTGGGATATCGTTTCAGCCCAAGAATCGCGGATATGGGGAACTCTCGTCTTTTGCAGATCGATCCGAAAGCGGATTACAGCCCGTTGAATGGCGTTTCACATCATAGGGCAAGCCGCAGACTGCCATCCGCGAGCCCCTCATTAAACTCCGCGTGCGGCATCAGGTATTCCTCAAAAGCCCGGAACTGCCGGGAGCCGGATATGGAAACGTCACCGGAACGCAGAGCATTCTTCAACTCAGCTATGACGCAGAGTTCATAGAATCGGCGGTCTATGCCTTCTGCGGTGAATACGTAGCTCTCCCAGCGCTTGCGAATGAATCCGGTAGGAGCATTTAAGGGGTCGCCGCCTTGCTCCCTGACGGCGACCAGTGCGCCACCAACTTTTGCATAGAGCCGCACCTTGTCGTTAATCGCTTTGCCTTGCTCGGCGAACTTCCTTGGCCGCTACGCGTTTGCACTTCCGGATTCAGTAGCGCATGGCCGGTTGCGCCCTCTCCGGAGTCCAGATGCGCCCGAGGACGAATAGCGATCATTCCTTAAGCCGGTTTTCTGTTCCGTTGCTCCCCAAACCCCCTGTAGCGGGCGCTAAGAGCGCGAGCGCCACATCAACCGCCTGATTGGCAAACGTCGCATATCGATAGACCCGTTCCTCCTCACTCAGGTCGATCATCAACGGTTGTTCTTCCAAACAAAACGAGGCATAAGCGATCGGCCCCTTTGCTTTTTCATCCTCAAACCGATCACGCAATACGCGGCATGCAATCGGATGAGCCAAGTTTAATCCTGCTTCCTGTTGGAAGGACCGAATCGCCTCATCCAAACCGCCGTCATAATGGATAACGCTGCGAATCACATCGAAGAGGTCTTTCCTTTCGGCCCGCCCATGAAATGCCTGTAACTTAAGACATATAAAGGGGCCAATTTCACAAACTTTTACCCGTTCCCTAACCCGCGCCCCATCGAGATCCGTACCTTCAATTTCCACTTCACGGAAAATTCTCAAGGCTCGGTCGATACCGAAAAATGCGCTGACCCCGATATTATCCACGATTGCCGTGGTAGTAGAATTTGGGGTCGGTCGCTCAGTCAGAAAATCAACGATAAAATTGCCTCTGGAAGTTTTCTTCACGAAGCGCCTGTTTTTCCAAAGAAAGCCCTCACTCCCCAGCCGCTCGGAGAGAGGCGAGTACATGCTGCCGCCGGCTGCTAGAGCAATACCGAAGTCCACATCCAGGGTGTTAGGCTCCAGGCCATCAGAACTAGGCCGGCAGATATAGCGGGGAACGAGACCTCCAACCAGCACGATATCATCCTGCAAATCTCCCAGCTTCGCCCAAAGACTCAATAAGGCCGATTCCGACAATCGCGTATTTTCTGAGCGATAATCTGACGCCTTGGAGAATTTCATCGTTATTCGCTTAATGGCGAAGCCTGAGAGCCGCTCTCCAACGAGCTGCGCAAAAACCCCTTCCCCTGTCTCAATGCCTCAGCTTGGTCAGGTCCTCTACGGCCTGCCTTCAACAAATCCAGATAGATCTGCGCATCGCAGACTAGCTCAAATCCGTCCACAGATTGCGTGACCTGAAATACTCCGCGGTCCCGAGGGACAATTGACCAAAGGGCTCCGCCTCCAGTCACCTCCCTCAAGCCTAATTTTTTCAAAACTTCCCCAGTAGGAAACGACCTGACGTATGCAGACACAATTTCGATTTCCGTATACGGAAGTCGTAAGCTGGCAGCGAACCATTGGGTGAATACCGGGGAATACTCGGTTGATCTGCACTCGGTCACAAGACGCCGCGCCAACTCATCGGAACCTTGCCCAAGCCAACTATATTGGCGCAACACACCACGCTTTTTCCAATCGTCCGCAGCTGCCCAGGCATCTAAAAGGCCGTCGGGCTTCACCAATTGCCAATGAGTTCTAGGTCCTTCCACCCACCCAAGACGCAAATACTCATTTAACAGCCGGGACACCAGTCCACTACTGCACCGCGTAACCTCAGCCAGCTCTTGCTGTTTCCATTTGCGATTAGGGAAACTCAAAAGCACGCGGGCAACACGGCTACTTATTAGTGAAAAGAGGTCCCGCTCCGGCTCGTCAAGACGATACCTGATCGCGGACTTGAGGTGCAAATTCACAAAAAGCCCGTTATGCCGCAGGATCCACCGCCCGTTGAGATCGATGCAACTCAAGCCTACTCTTTCGCAATGCCTCACTAATGGCTCACTCAAATTCACCGTAGCAAGCAACGGAGGGCATGAACCCTTCGGAAAGGCCGCTAGCCGGTCAACAACCGCCGCCGAGGGCTTAAGTTTGCACTCCACGATAAAGCTACGCGTTAGCCCGTCTGCTTCGGTACGAAGGAGAAAATCTAGTTCTTCGCGCGGTGGCGGCAAAAGTTTCAGACTCAATCCGGGTATCGTGACCTTGCGGATCGTATCTGGAAGGACCTGCTCGAGTTCGAATCCAGAGCGGATAAAGCGCGTTTCACTCGTAGACCGATCTTCACTCGGAGATGAAAAATCTGCTTTCAGTGAAATAATTTTAGCAGAAGTCCGGCAATTTGGCAACATATCTCACTGATAAAGCCATATTCACTTCCAAATGAAATAAAGGGTTCGGGTGAACAATGCAAGTCGAATAAAAGGGCGTCGCTGCACAGGGCGGGCCTCATTCGTCCAATATCGCTCAGACTTTGGAGACCAGGAAAAACCGGGGGCTAGACTGGATTGCTTCTGCTTCGGTGTCCATGGAGAGATGCCAGCGTGACAGCATTTAGGGGGAAGATAGTCGACCAAGATCAACTTCGCCACCCTCTCCAGCCCCCCGGTTTTTCCCAGCCTCCCACAAGGGAAGCTGCGATAAGACCTAATAGAATTCCAGAAAACGCTTTCATTGCTTTCGTTCGCTCGACTGAAATGCCTCTTTTTTTCTGTCGTCGGTTTTAAACGGCTTCCAATTTCCCAGAAAGGCAGAACCGGCAATTTCTGGCCGAATTGAACCATCGAAACGGGCATGGGGAATCAATTTTGTCGAGAAACTGCCAGTGCAGGAATCAAAAACGGAAGTCTGCTTAGTGTAAAGCCATCTTGTTGGGTCTTATCGCAGCTTCCCTTGTGTTACCCGTTTTACTGCTTGGTTAGCTGTTCGGCGATTTCTTGGAGTTTGGCTTGGTCTCGCGCGATTATCTCCAGAGCGCAACTAACGCAATAGTGCTCGGGTGAGCGATCCACGATCACTTTCAGGCGCTTGTCGCCCCGCTTCAGGCGATGGTTCTGGTTGTGTTGGCAGTTGTGTGCTATCAGAGCGACATCGACCTCGATTCTTTGTAGGATAGATTTTGGTCTAGGCACCGAACACCTCGTTTTCTGCTGCTTGCACAAGTTCCGCAAAGCGTTGGTCAATCGTAGCAAGCTCGGCAGCAGTGAATTCGTGCCGTTCCTTTTCAGACCTTCCCACCGCCCGATTGACCTGCTTGTCGATGGCGGCTTTGATTATTACGAAATTCGACCGATTGCGACGGGTCCGATCCAACGTTCTACCTTCTGGGTTGATGTTTCGTTCCCCTAAGATGCGACCAACTTCGGTTCTCACGCGCATATCCAAGCTAGCGCGGGCGGCTTGGCGCTGACGAACCCGGGTCGTTGGTACAGGCTGCAGTTCCATCGTGCGAAGCACCTCTTCGGGTGAGTAACCGCGCTCTTGAAGCGTACGGATGGCAGCCATCGCCTCAACGTCATTTTCAATAAGTGGGATCTCCTCGACGTGAACGCCGGTCTGGCTCCGCACTTCCACAGTGTTGGGGTTCCGCGGTATAGGCTCGACCGCGATTTCGCTCGAATCGCTAAAATCGAGCCCTTCCATCGGCAGGAGTTGATCGAAGTATTGTTGGTCAGCTTCGCTATACTCTTGGAAGTCCTCCCAGCGACTAGCGATATTCGCCCCGGCGTGAAAGACCACAGTCCCCTGATTGAGGGGATGTTCGGGACTATTTTGTACGATGACTCGCATAATCCGGCCGACGAACTGAACGAAGGGCGAAAGATTGGCAAAAATGCTAAACACGGCCGCTACCGACAGGTAAGGATGGTCAAATCCCTCTCCGAGCTTCCGGACTTGCACTATGACATCCAACTCATGGTTATCCAGGCGCGTAAAAATACGATCGTTAGCGGCACTATCCTCGCGGCTGTGGACGTAATCTGCGCGCCGGCCTCGCTCCCGATAAGCTTGGACGATTTGTCGGCAATGCTCAAAATTTAATGCCGAAGCAATAATCTTGTGTCGTTGATCACCGGTCTCGCTGCGGATGCGGTCGAGCTCACGAATTGAAGCATTAACTATGGTGTTCAGGGTTTCGCTAGAGGTGACAATGCTGCGCCGAAAATCGGCCTCTTCTTCGCCGAGCCGCCGAACTTCCTCTAGGGGTACTTCAATTTCACGATCGTTTTCGCGCCGGACGTAACGCAAAGTTCGAGGGTTAAGAACCAGGGCTTTGAGCCGTTTAATATAACCTGCCTGAATAGCACGAAATATCGGGTAGAAGTAGATAACTTCGCCCGCCATAAGTTGCCCATCGGCACGCAATGGCGTCGCGCTGAAATTGATGATGCGGGCGGCCGGGAATTTGGTCTTCAGCGTTTGCCAAGTTGCCGCAACGCTGTGGTGTCCCTCATCGAAAAGGATCAAATCGAAATAATCTTGGGGCAAATCGTTGAGCCAGCGATTCTGGTCACCTTGCAGCTGCTGAATGTTCGTAATCACGGCCTCGGCTTCGTCGAGGTCTCCACGGTTCGTGGTGGTGCCACGGATCTCTACCGGCTCTGGAAATGGCTGACCGGTCAGGGCCTGCGTCTTCAAATAGAACATGTCTGCGCGAGCAGGGTCGAAATCCTTGTAAAGCTGTTGAGCGATTCGCAGACCTGGGGCGACGACAAGAACTCTTCTAGCCCGGAACGCAAAGGGAGCAAGGGCGATGCAGCCTGATTTTCCGCATCCGACCGGAAGTACAACTCCAGCTTCGCGGCCATTTGTTTGCTCGAAGGTCTCGAGCGCTACATATGCCTCTCGTTGGGGTGTCCGAATAAGATCGTTGCCGGCAACGGCCGGTTGCCGAGTGCGATACACGTTGCTCATTGAGAAGCCAATAGCATAAGAGATTTCTGGCTGATCGTCAGCTCTTCTTCAAATAGCTTCGAAGCGAAGGCCCCAGCAACGATCCAATCTTAGCCCGGCTGAAAGCGGCTTAGGGCCGTCACTTTGACTGTTAATTGTCACTTTCTTGAGGTGTCCCCCTACAAGTGTACAAGTACGCCCTAGCGATTGATAGATCTCCTGCGGAAAATACTCTCACAAGAGTTTACTTTGCATTTTGATAGACATACTATCAACGCATTAAAGACTCTTGTGATTGAAAATGATCGTTGGCTACGCGCGTACCTCTACCGTCGATCAGGTCGCCGGTTTCGAAGGCCAGTTTAAGGAACTTTCAGCGGCGGGCTGCGAAAAGATCTTCCGGGAACAGGTCTCATCGGTCACTGTACGACTTCAACTCCAGTCGGCGCTGGAGTTTGTCCGGGACGGCGACGTTTTTGTCGTCACCAAGCTGGATCGGCTTGCGCGCTCGGTCACGGATCTGATGGCCATTCTTCAGGCGCTGGAATGCAAGGGTGTCGCCGTACGAATACTCAATCTGGGCATGGACACTCAAACGCCTACCGGCAAGCTGATGCTGACGGTATTGGGCGGGGTCGCCCAATTTGAACGGGAAATGATGCTCGAACGCCAACGGGAAGGCATCGCCAAAGCGAAGTCGGCCGGCAAATACAAGGGTAGAAAACCAATCGCTCCAGAGCGACAGCAGCATGTGATACGGCTTGCCGCCGAGGGTGCCACTAAGACAAGTATTGCCCGTCAACTCGGCATTGGCGAGGCCACCGTGTATCGAATTCTGGCGGTTACCAAAGAGTGATGTTTTTCGTCATGCCATGAGCGCGTCCGAAGAGTCCCAAGCCTCCCCTGTGCGCGTTTTCATCAGTTACAGCCACGACAGCCGCGAACATTGCGACCAAGTTCTCGAATTCGCTCAACAGCTTCGCCGCGACGGAATCGATGCTAAACTGGATCAATTCGAAGAATTGCCGGCTCAGGGGTGGCCGCTTTGGTGTGCGCGTCAGATTCTCGATGCCGGTTATGTCCTGCTCATCTGCACCGAGATCTACCGCAAACGTTTTCTCGGTCTGGAAGAATTCGGCAACGGCCGAGGGGTGAAATGGGAAGCCAAAGTCATCCAAAACATCCTTTACTACGAGGAGATCAATACGGGCTTCATTCCTGTCCTTTTCAATGATTCGGACAGCCGCTGCGTCCCGGAAACCGTCCGGGAGGCATCCTGGTATCTTATCCCCGCATCCGTCGGTGATAGTCCAACGTACGTGGCATTGAGACAACGATTGACAGGCGGCAAGCGATTTTTACCGCTAGGGATTCCAGTGCGCGCGCAGGCGTATCGCCAGCGCGACGACATAAGCGTGCCAACAGTGGAAGTCTGGGAATCATCTGACCGGATCGAGAAGAAGCTCGACGACCTGCGTGACGAGCAGAAGCGGCACGAAAAGAAATCCGCCGAGCGGCATCGCACCGTAAAGTGGACGCTCGCGGCTCTGGCGGTCTTGATCATCGCCGGTATTGTGTGGCTCAATCGATCGACGCAAGCATTTTTCACCGATCCAGAGATCTTGCGCGAAAAACTTAAGGAGCAAATCGAACAGACTTTTGAGCAGAAGCGCAAAGAGCTTCTGGCGCGCAAAGCAGAGACTTCGGATATCAACGCCCTTTATTCCTGGCACGACACAGCATTGAAGCGCTTGAACGAGTCTGTTGAATTCATCGAGACCGCTGCGGCGGGAAATCGATCGTCCATTGTGCAAAAAGCTGCTGTGACTCTTCAAGAGCGTGGAGTCGATCAGGCACTAAAGGAGCTGACGGCGATGCTGGACGAGGAAGGCCAGCGCAATAAAGAACGTGCCCGCGAGTTGGCGGACGCCTCACTTTTCAAGGCGGAGCTTGAACTCACAAAGCTTGATTATGACGGAGCGGAGCGCGCAATTAAGCAGGCGATTGATTTCGATTACCAGTGGTGGAGTCCACACAATCAGATCGGTAACTTGCTCCTTGAACGCGCTCAGTGGAACGCATCCGAAAAGGAATTTATGGAAGCGCAGAGGTTTGTTGAGAAGGAGCAAGACGCGGCAACGGTTCTCAACAACCTGGCGCTGCTCTACTATGCCCAAGGCCAATACGCGAAGGCCGAGCCCCTTTACCAGCGTGCGCTGGCGATCCGGGAAAAGGCCCTGGGGCCAGAGCACCCCGACGTCGCTCAGAGCCTGAACAACCTGGCGCTGCTCTACTATGCCCAAGGCCAAAACGCGAAGGCCGAGCCCCTTTACCAGCGTGCGCTGGCGATTTGGGAAAAGGCCCTGGGCCCGGAGCACCCCGACGTGGCCTCCGGCCTCAACAACCTGGCGCTGTTGTTGCAGGCCACGAACCGGCTGAGAGAGGCAGAGCCCCTGATGCGCCGGGCGCTAGAGATTGATGAGAAAAGCTATGGGCCGGAGCATCCGAAAGTCGCCACGAACCTCAACAACCTGGCGCTGTTGTTGCAGGCCACGAACCGGCCGGGAGAGGCAGAGCCCTTGATGCGGCGCGCGCTAGAGATTGATGAGAAAAGCTATGGGCCGGAGCATCCGGATGTCGCCAGGGACCTCCACAACCTGGCGCAATTGTTGCAGGTCACGAACCGGCTGGGAGAGGCAGAGCCCCTGATGCGCCGGGCGCTAGAGATTGATGAGAAAAGCTATGGGCCGGAGCATCCGAAAGTCGCCGTGAACCTCAACGACCTGGCGCAATTGTTGCAGGCCA
>Ga0073928_10011051_pt1 | contig 10600 bp, 9 predicted proteins | sample PaiPotPPA55metaG_FD_76969 | JGI IMG/M metagenome (GOLD analysis project Ga0073928, IMG submission 76969) | Iron sulfur acid spring bacterial and archeal communities from Banff, Canada, to study Microbial Dark Matter (Phase II) - Paint Pots PPA... ...
CGGAGAGCCTCGTGTTCGACGCGGATACGGAAGCGCCTTTCGCGCGACGGACTTTCCCTTGACGTTGATGCGGGAGGTCCTCTCGCGCAACGGACTCGCCCTTGACGTCGATGCAGAGGGCTGTTTCGCGTCATGGGCTCGCGATTGAGCGGAAAGCGCAACCGCTTATTGCATGACAGGCTGGGCATTGAAGCGCATAGGGAAGGCTCCCTCGCGGGACACGGGTGTCTTTCGAATGCGAAGGACGCGCGCTTCCACGGAATACGCCACCGTCCCATGTGGCATCGACGCGCGTCGCACGAGACACGCGCCGGTATTCCGTGGCATCGCCGCGCGCACGCGCGAGAGAGACCGCCGTATTCCGTGGCATCGACGCGCGTACGCGCGAGACACGCGACCGTATGCCGTGGCATCGCCGCGCGTACGCGCGAGAGAGACCGCCGTATGCCGTGGCATCAAGGCGCGTACGCGCGAGACACGCGCCCGTATGCCATGAGAGAGACCGGCGCTTCCTGAGCGAGCGGGTTCTCCTTCACGATTCAGGCTGGGTGCTTTGGTTTGAATCCGGGCAGCCCAGTGACGTAAACGGAGACGTAAACGGAGAGGCGGCCGAGGGGCATGACGACTCAGTTGTCGGCCTTCCAGCGACGCGCGTTTTCCAAGATCCTCTGGATGAGGGCTTCGTAGCCGATGTCGACCTTCGCGGCGGCTTGCGCGAAATCGTCTTCTCTCGCCAGCGAGGGATTCGGATTCACCTCGATGACCACCACTTCCCCCGCGGACGTCAGCCGGACGTCGATGCGCCCCAGCCCACGCACGTTCAGGATGCGATACACTCGGCGGGCCAGATCCGCCAAGCGCCGTTCGAGACCCGCGGGGAGAGACGCGGCCGGCCCGTTGCGGATCTTCCATTTCCGCCGATAGGCCTCGTCCCACTTGGCTCGGGCGGTGGCGAAGCGCGGCGCGTCATCGGCCCCGGCCTGCTCGCCCGCCTCCGAACCGGACGACGATGGGCCGAAGAAGATCTCACGCGGTGGAAAGACCGTCAGCCGCTTGTTGCCGAGAACCCCCAGGTACAGCTCCCTGCCCTCGACGTACTCCTCGATGAGCGCGTCGCTTTCGAACCGTTCGTGGAGAAAATGCGCGCGCTCCAAGGCCTCCTCCTCGCTCTTGGCGAGTGACGAGAGCGCGATTCCGTCGCTGGCCTCTTCCCCGATGGGCTTGACGAAAGCCGGGTACGCGAAGCGCCGGAGCCGTCGCAGTGGCCGTTCGCGAGGGGATACGACGAAACGTGCGACCCGCACTCGGTGGAAGGTGAGAAGCTTCTTCGTCAGGGCCTTGTCTTTGCACAGCATGAGGGCTTCCGGCCCGGCGCCCGTGTACGGAACTTTCATCAGCTCGAGCAGCGCGGGGACGTTGGCTTCGTGCGCACGATCCGAGAAGAACGTCTCGCAGAGGTTGAACACGACGTCGGGCTTGAAGGCCTGGATCTTGGCGAAGAGGGTATGCACGTCATCGAAGACGGCCAGCGTGTCCGCGTCGTGTCCGAGCTTTCTCAGGCAGGCCAGCACGTCCGCCTCTGTGGGCTTCTCTTCTTCCGTGCGTAGGCTTCGAACGCTGAACGTCTCGTCGGGTGCGATGGGCCGATGCACGTCGAACAGGACAAGGATACGCATCACACGGACCTCTTGAACCGCCCGGTGTGAAGGTGGTTCGTTACGAGTGAGCCGAGGTACGCCCCGACGTGCAGCGCCAGCGCCACGTCATCGACCGGCGCGTGGAGATCCAAATGCACGCACCGCTGCTCCAGCTTGCGAGCGAGCGCGTCCACCACGTACCTCTTCTGTCCGGTCCAACGCACCACGCCCGCCACGATGGCCTTGTGGCGACGGCGCATGAACGCCGCTGCGGTGCCGCGCCCCGCGGGACCCGGCGCGAAGATGGTTCGCAAGTCCGAGTCGTAGAAGTCCGGGTGGTCCTGCGCGGAGAGTCGACGCCTCGTCGCATAATACCGGGCCAGAGTGGACGAGAGCCGGGCCGCGTCCGACCTGCGCCTTCCTCCCCGGACGCTGGGCGGACGCCTGCAAGCTTCCTTCATCAATTGGTCCACGAACTCGAGCTTCTCGATGGCCTTCCAGGTCCGGTAGCGTGCTCGCCACTCCTGCTCCGGCGTCGCCAGCCACACGGCGAAGGTCTCGGCGAAGTCCTCGTCAGGATGCGCCTGCGCGTACCAATTGGGTAAATGCAGGACGAAGCTCCGGCTGTAGGGTCTGGGACGATAGCGCTCCGGTTCGTAGTCGACGTCCGGGCTCCCGAACACCCGTCTCCACCGGCGGCGAGACGAGAAGCGGTACGCGTGATCGAACGCATGGCCGCACTCGTGCCGCAGAAGCTGGGCGCACCAATCGGGGGTGCCGCCCTCGACTTCCATCATCTGACGGAGCTCCAGTTGCTTGAGCCTTGGGTGGGCCAGATAGAACGGTACGGCAATGGCCGGCACGCCATCGGGGCTGAACCACTCGTCGCCCAGGTAGCAGGGCGGGCGCAGCCGGAGGCCGCGCGCCTCGAGTTCCGAGTACAGCCTTTCGACTCGCGGTTCGAGCTCGCTCCCCTCGATCCGTACTCCGAGGTCGCGTATCCGCAGCTTCAGTAGCTCGTCGTCTCCGAGCGTTGCCCACTGGGGATCCACGCCGCGCCGAGCTTAGCGCAACTCAGCGACAGCTTGCACGCACCGTCCCGCGCCCTGGACCGCGTGAGCGCGCGGCCGAGCCCGCGCCTGCGCGCCGTGGAGAGGGAGAGCTAAAGGCGACACGTTTTCCCCGGGCCTCGCCGCCTTTACGCAACGGTCATCGCGCGCACGATGTTCTGCAGCAGAACGTCTCCGACGCTTCGCGATGCGTCGATATACCGAGCCGTCTCGGTCCGGAGCTCGGCAACACCATCGTCGCCGTTTGCACGGATTACGAAGTCTGCATCCGCGCGCAGAAAGTCTTCGACGTGTTCCCGGTCCACCTCGCAGTGGAACTGCAGACCGAATGCTCGGCGATTCAGCCTGAACGCCTGCGTTTGGCATATCGAGCTGGACGCCAAGAGGCTTGCTCCGCGTGGCAAGTCGAACGTATCGCCGTGCCAATGCAGTACGTGCGCAGAGGCAGGCAATCCGGACAGGACGTCGTTCGCTTGCTCCGCGTGAAACCAGATGGGCGCCCACCCCACCTCGTAGAGCCTCGATTCCCCGTGTTCAGCCATCATCGGGTAGACAAGAGCGCCCGACGCGAACGCCAGCAGTTGCGCGCCGAGGCAAATGCCAAGCACGGGAGTACCTTGCTCGATACGGCTCCTCAAAAGACCGACCTCTTCTTTGAGAAAGGAGAACTGAGGACGCTCGACGTCGGCGACGCCCATCGGACCGCCCATAACGATGAGCATGTCCTCAAACCCCATTGTCGAAGGGACAGGATCTCCTCGGTGAAGCGCGCGAACCTCGACGTCATATCCGGACGCAACGAGTAGTTCGCCGAGTTTCGCCGGGCCTTCGAACTCGGCGTGTTTCAGGACAAGCGCGCGCTTCATGGGTCAGTGCCCGACAGATGGCGGCGAGACAACCTCGCCGCCCTTGCCGCCGAGCGATACCCACTTGGCGAGTAAATCCGCATAGGCGATTTGCTTCGGATCGAAGACGACTTGTATGGCCGCGACACGATTCATCGGGTCGGGGACGACGTCGAGCACGCCAGCTACATCGCGCAGCGACGCTGCGGCCTTGGCTCCGCCGCCCTCCAGGAGTGCGGTGTCGAGAGTGGCCTCGCACCCTGGCCGCTCGCCCGGCTTGGGCTTCGCGCACGCGTTCGCGGTCGACCCAGGGATTGGTGCGGCCGTTCCGGCGATGAATCGGGACAGATAACCCCCGTAGCCCTCCGCGCTGAGCCGATCTACTGGCACAAAGCGCAGCGAAGCCGAGTTGATGCAGTATCTGAGCCCGGTGGGCGGTGGCCCGTCATCGAAAACGTGTCCCAGGTGCGAGTCTCCGCCGCTCGAGCGCACCTCTGTACGACTCATTCCTAGCGCGCCGTCCGACTTCGAGACGACGTGACCTGGCTCGATCGAGCGAGTGAAGCTTGGCCAGCCCGTGCCCGACTCGAACTTGTCGAGCGAGCTGAAGAGAGGCTCTCCGGTCGCGACGTCGACATAGATCCCAGCCGCGTGGTTATCCCAGAAATCATTGCGGAACGGAGGCTCGGTCGCGTCGTTCTGCGTTACCTCGAACTGGATGGGCGTGAGTTTCTGCTTCAGCTCAACGGTCGAGGGTTTCGCGTAGGTGTGGGTAGGCATGGCAACAATTTTGGTCTCCGCGACGCGCGGATCAAGAGATCTAGCCTGCGTCGAGGACGACGTTCGGCAGCCGATGAAGAGAGGCATGAGAAGCGCTATCGCGCATGAGGCTCGCGTACGAAGGGCCATAGTCAAGGTACGGTGCCCGACCCATGCGGTTTCCAAAGCCGCGCTCGGCCGTGGTTTGTGCTCGTGTTCGGAGCCGGGGAAGAGGTGTTCGGAGCCGGGCGCCTCAATCCGCCGTCGCCCGCGCGGCCTCGGCCAGACGCGCGACGGCAGTAGAGAGTTCTCGCTCGGTGAGGGCCCCGTAGCCAAGGCGTACGTGCTGAGTCCCGCGCTGACCCCAGGTGAATTGCTCTCCAGGCTGGAACAGAACCCCGTGGCGAGCTGCTTGCACGAGGAAAGAACTGACGGGTAATGCTCGGCTGACTTGACCCCACAGGGCCATCCCGCCGGTCGGTACGCCAAACCGAATCCACCGGCCGAGGTGCTCGCGCAACTCTCGCGCGCAGTGATCGCGTCGCGATTGGTATACGCGGCGCATCCGCCAGACGTGGCGTTGTAGTTCGCCATCTTCCATCAGCTCCGCGACAGCCCATTCCGTCAGTCGATCCCCCTGACGATCGATATCGAAGCGCAGCGCGATCGCCGCGTCGCGGACCGCCGCCGGCGCGATGAGGTAACCGATGCGCAGGCCCGGAGCGAGCACTTTGGACATTGTCCCGACGTAGAGCACGACGCCGGCGTGGTCCGCGCTGGCAAGCGGCAGCACAGGCCGCCCCTCGTAGTGGAACTCGTGATCGTAGTCGTCCTCGACGATGGCAAAGCGCTTGCGTCTTGCGAGCTCCAGCAGTGCCATGCGACGCGACGCAGTCATCGTCACGGTAGTCGGATATTGGTGATGTGGAGTGACGTAGACGGCGCGCACCGGCTCCCGCTCGCAGAGTTCTTCCAGCGCGTCGACCGCGAGTCCCTCGGCGTCGATGGGTACGGGCGCTAACCGAGCCCCACGCTGTGCGAGCGCCCGCCACGCCGGCTTGTAACCGAGGGATTCGACCGCGATCACGTCGCCAGGCCTCACGAGCGCTCTCCCGATCAAAGCAAGCGCCATCTGGCTGCCGCGCGTGACAAGGACATCGTCCGCGGAGACGGCAAGTCCGCGCGAGGCACGCAGCATTTCAGCCAGGGCGCTACGAAGCCGCGGTTCCCCTTGCGGATCTGCGTAGTCGAGCAGACTCGGAACGCCCCGCAGAGCACGGCGATAGGCGCGCGCGAGAGCTAGGCGCGGCAACGACCGGGTATCCGGGACACCGCCGTAGAGTGCGAGCGTTCCCTTCGGTATTGGGGTAAAGCGCAACTCGGCAGGCGCTGCGTCGAACGAAAAGTGCGGGTGAACCGCAAGCTTCGGTCCAGAGGCCTTGCCCGAGAGCCAGCGCTTCGGCTTCACCTCGGGCAGGCTGCTGGCGATGAACGTTCCGCGTCCCGGCTCGGTTCCGAGAAAGCCCTCGGCAGAGAGCTCGTGATATGCGGCGATCACCGTGTTGCGATGGACTCCGAGCATCGCCGCGAGCTCGCGACTTCCCGGAAGGCGCGTACCCGGCGCGAGGCGCCCGCTTCGAGCATCTTCGGCAATTGTTCGGGCGATAGCGAGGAAGACGGGGAGCGTTGGGTCTTCGGTGTGCCGGAGGCGAATCGGGAAGCCGCCTACTGGTCTGGTCATTATCTTCAAACTGGTACTTTTCGATGGCACTCGTTGCAAGCAGACTCGATGCATGCCGACGTTGTCCCAGCCCACCCTCGAGCTACCTCTCACGCATAAGACCGCGCTCAAGCGACATCCGGAGCGGGGGACCCATGCCCGTGCGAGCATCTACGCAATCCTCGACGAAGCGCTTTTCTGCCACGTGAGCGTCATTGTCGATGGGACACCACGCGTCATGCCGACTGCACACGCCCGCGTCGGGGACCATATCTACTTGCACGGCGCACGTGCGAACCGGCTGCTTGGCGAACTCGCGACTGGAACCCCAGCCTGCGTTTGCGTGACCTTGCTCGATGGGCTCGTCTTCGCGCGCACATGGTTCCACCACTCGATGAACTTCCGGTCCGTAGTCCTCTTCGGCACCGCGAGCGAAGTGACCGATCCGGCGGAGAAACAAGCGGCGCTCACAGCGCTCGTGGACAAGGCGGCACCCGGACGCACGGGCGAGGCGCGGCCTCCGACTCTCCAGGAACTGGGCTCCTCCTTCGTCGTACGCGTTCCTGTCGAGGAGGCCTCGGCGAAGATGCGCAGTGGGCCACCGCTCGATGGTCCGGAGCTTTTTTCGGAGGATTGCTGGGCCGGCGAGCTCCCCCTGCGACTATCCGCCCTGTCGCCGGTGGACGACGTTAATCTGCGTGCCGATATTCCGCCCTCCGTCGCTGTGGGGGAACGGGCAAGGACTCTCAGCGCAGGTTGCGCCGCACCGTACGAGCGAACGCAAGGAGATCTTGTCGTGAGTACGGATCCTGCTCGCATTGACTTCTCGCTAGTGCATCGGTTTCTCTCCGAGGAGTCGTATTGGGCGCTCGGCGTCGAAGCATGGGGTCAGCGCCTTGCAATGGCCCACTCGATCTCGTTCGGGTTGTACCGCAGTGACGTGCAGATTGGATTCGCGCGGGTTGTGTCGGACTACGCTCGGTTCGCGTACCTCGCGGATGTCTTCGTTCTGCCGAGCGCGCGAGGCGCGGGCCTCGGCAAGTGGCTGGTGGCTTCTGTGCTTGAGCATCCGGATCTGGCGAACGTCGACCGCTGGCTGCTAGGCGCCGCCGACGCTCACAATCTTTACGAGCGCTTCGGCTTCGTGCGGGCCGAGGAGGGGCGTTACATGGTACGCCGCTCCGTGAACTCGTGTCGTCGCGGACCGCCTGCAGCTTGACGATGAAGAAGCAGGCCGCGTCGCGCCACGCACCAATTGAGCACATGCAAGGCAGGCCCTCCGGCCCTGCTCGACCGTCTCGACGATCGACGAGTTTCGGCCGCGAAGGTCCCCCGACGACTCTACTCCGATCGGTGACGCGCGATCTTTAGGAGCAAGTAGTTGCGTTCCGGGATGCTCGCGGTCTTCTCGGCCGCCGCCTCGTAATACGGGAGGGCGGCGGCGACCTTACCGGAGCGCTCGAGCAGGTGAGCGCGTACGGCATCGAGGCGGTAATGACCCTGGATGCGCGGATCGCGATCGATCTTCTCGAGGAGCGCGAGTCCTTTGGCGGGTCCCTCGGCCATCGCGACTGCCACCGCGTGATTCAACGCGATCATCGGGTTGTCGGACATTCGCATCAGCATGCAGTAGAGCGCGACGATCTGCGCCCAGTCCGTGTCGTCGGCACGCGCCGCTTCGTCGTGCAGCGCTGCGATCGCAGCTTGAAGGAGGTACGAGCCCGCGGCGCCACGCGTCATCGCGTCGGTTGCGAGCCGCACGCCTTCGGCGATGGCGTCCTTGTCCCATAGGGATCGATCCTGCTCGTCGAGTGGGACGATTTCACCGTTCGGACCCGACCGCGCTGCGCGGCGTGCGTCCGTGAGGAGCATGAGAGCGAGGAGGCCGCTCGCTTCGCTGTTGTCCGGGAGGAGCCCGTGCGCCGCGCGCGCAAGGCGGATCGCTTCGCCCGAGAGATCCACACGCTGGTGCGCTTTCCCCGAGCTCGCGGCGTAGCCCTCGTTGAATATGAGGTAAAGGACGTGAAGGACGGCGCCCCAGCTCTCGTTTCGCTCTCCGGGCGGCGGCATCGCGAAGGCGACGCCGGAGCTCTTGATGCTCTGCTTCGCGCGGCTGATTCGCTGCGCCATCGTCGCCTCGGGCACGAGGAACGCGCTCGCGACCTCCGACGTCGTGAGGCCCCCCACCGCACGCAACGTCAGCGCGATGGCAGACGGACGCGAGAGCGCGGGATGACAGCACATGAAGAGAAGCGTGAGCGTGTCGTCCCCTTCCACCGGTGCTTCGTCGGGCGGCGGTACCATGGTCTCTTCCGGCGGTGTCTCGAGGACGATCTTCGCTTCGCGCCGGCGACGTGCGGCCTCCGACCGGATCGCATCGGTGAGCTTCCGAGCGGCGACGTGAATGAGCCACGCGCGAGGATTTTCGGGGACGCCAGCTCGCGGCCACTGGAATGCGGCGGCTGTGAGCGCCTCTTGGACGGCGTCCTCCGCGGCCGCGAAGTCGCCGTAGCGACGGACGACGGCGCCGAGCACCTGCGGAGCAAGCTCACGGAGCAGGTGCTCGCCCGTCGTTTTCATCGCGGCGGTGATTGTTCTAATCGACCTTCGCGACCCTAGAGCGAGTCGGGCGGCGCGCTCATCACCTGACGCACCTCGATCTTGATACCGAGCGCCTTTCCGCCCGGCCCCGGCGCCGTCGACGCCTTCGCTGCGATGGCGTACGCCCGCTCCGCGCTCTCGACGTCGACAATCCAGTAGCCCACGAGGAACTCCTTGTACTCGGCGAAGGGGCCATCCGTCACTTCGGGACGGTCTGCGCCGTATGAGCGCACGATGCGTGCCTGTCCTGGAGGCGCAAGGCCCTCCGCACCGACGAGCTCCCCGGCTTCGCGGAGATCCTCGTTGAGGTCCTTCATGAACTGGATGTGGGCCCGGAACTCCTCGGGCTTCCACGTATTGGTCTGGTAGTCGCCGTTGCCGCGAGGCGCGTGCATCATCAGCATGAACTTCATCGTACGTTCTCCTTGGTCGTCCATCACACGCCGTTGAATGCGGCCTGCAGCTTGGCGAGGTCGAGCTTGCGCATGCCCATCATGGCCTGCATCGCGCGGCCCGACTTCGCCTTGTCCTTGTGCGAAAGCATTCCCAAGAGCTGCTTCGGAACGATCTGCCAGGACACGCCGAATTTGTCGACGAGCCAGCCGCACTGCACTTCCTTGCCGCCGTTCGCCGTCAGCGCCGTCCAGAGACGATCGATCTCCGCCTGCGTCTCGACCTGGACCATGAGCGAGAACCCCTGCGAGAACGTAAACGAGGGGCCGCCGTTCAGCGCGACGTACGTCTGCCCGAGGAGCTCGAACGTCACCGTGAGGACCGAGCCCTCGGACCCCGGTCCGCCGGGCGGCTGGCGCATGATCTCGTTGATCTTCCCGTCGAAGAGGGACGTGTAGAGCTTTGCAGCCTCTTCGGCTTGGGTGTCGTACGTGAGGAAAGTCGTGATCGTGGTTGTCATGGTCCGTCTCCATCGTCTCGGCCGGGCCTGTCCCGGCGTCACCCAGAGGTCGGAGCCGACGAGCGGTTCTCGACATGGTCCGTGCGATCTTTTTTCGACCTCCGCTCGAGGCGCCGCAAGCCCGCGAGGGTGCAATCGCGCTGCTGGATGGGCGGCCGAGCGGCGATATCTTTGGAGAGATCTTGGAGACGGGGAGCTAAAGCGCACGTTTTCCCCGGGAAACGTGGCGGAGAGAGAGGGATTCGAACCCTCGGTACCCTTGCGGGTACACATGATTTCCAATCATGCACCTTCGGCCACTCGGTCATCTCTCCCAGCGCGAACGCGTGCCAGAGTCACCCGCCGCGGCGGCCTCCTCTTAGCACGATGGCTTGACAATGCGGTGTGCCACCGTGCAGCTTGCGCGGTGGAGAGCTGTCCGAGTGGCCGAAGGAGCCTGATTCGAAATCAGGTGTGCCCGCAAGGGTACCGTGGGTTCGAATCCCACGCTCTCCGCCAGTGCCGCGCTTTCCTGTCAGCGCTCTTCTCCGCCGCGATCACCCGACCCCACTCCCCACCGAACGAGCGCCTCGGCAGCATGCTCGTCGAGCACGACCGGTTCGCTCGGGTGGCGATCGCCAGGTGCCAGCGCGTCGATGGTCCACCGGTGAAGCGGCTCGAGAGCGAGGGGCGACGTGGCACGAACGTCGGCGACGCACGTTGGGTCCAACGAAAGGTCGCACATACGCGACTCGCGGTCACCGGAGCCCATCAGGACGAAAGGTCCCCAGCGCACGGCGAATCGCTCCGCGCGCGTTGCGACGAGCGGCCTTTCCGCAAGCGCGAGATCCCCGCGTGCCACACTTGCCAGGTCGGCTCCCTGAAAGAGACCGGGTGGGGCCAGCCCCAGCGCGGCGAGGATAGTGCGAGCGATGTCGATGGAGCTCGTCGGGGCGGCGACTCGGCGTCCAGAAAGGACTCCCGCTCCCGGCCATCGTACGACCAGCGGTGTTGAGAGCACCGACTCGTCCAGCGTGTCGCCGTCGACGAACGGCACGGATCCTTCGGTCGCACCG
>Ga0073928_10011053_pt1 | contig 10599 bp, 12 predicted proteins | sample PaiPotPPA55metaG_FD_76969 | JGI IMG/M metagenome (GOLD analysis project Ga0073928, IMG submission 76969) | Iron sulfur acid spring bacterial and archeal communities from Banff, Canada, to study Microbial Dark Matter (Phase II) - Paint Pots PPA... ...
GCGTGGCGGTAGTTCACGAATTAGCTCCGGCAAGCGACACGCCCGCCGGAGCGATAGCCGGAGTTGCGCGACCCCGCAATCGTTGGCCCGCACAAGGGATCGCAAAGGGATCGCGCTCGACCGAATAACGCTTCAGCCGCCGCGCAAAGGCGGCATCAGCACGCTCTCGCGCTTGCAAGCGCGGCGCTCGATCTCCTCGCAGGCGCGGAATTGCAGATCCTTGCTCATGCAGATCCTGACCTCGCTGAGACGCGAGCTGTCGCAGGTCACCGCGATCGCGGTACTGCTCAAACCCGGATTGGCCTTGACGAAGGCATCCTCGACCGCGGACGGCGCGATCGTCTTGGGCTCGGCGAGATCGAGAAAATCATCCGGGATCTTCACCACCGCCCGCGCCTTGCGGATGGTCTCAAAATAGCTGCGCGCCGACAGGCCCGAACACGTGCCGTGCTTGTCCCATTCGCTGAAGATCAGGCCGGGCGCCGGCATCAGATCGAGCATCGAGGAGACGATGCCGCGGTCGAGCCGCGGCGCCGGCTGCTGGCAGTAGTTGGGAAAGCCGCGCTCATATTGCGGCCACAGGCCGTGCACGACGAACGAATACGGACGGCCGCCGCACTGGATTTGCTGCGACTTGCCGGTATTGCCGCGCTCGCTGGCGGCCTCGCAATATGACGGCGACCACGACAGCGAGAGCACGTAGAAGTCGAATTCGCCCGGTGCGTTCTGGCGATGATCCTGGGCGGCAGCCGGGGCGATCACGGCGGCGAGGTTGATCGCCGCGCAGGCACCGAGCGCGAGCAGCAGCGACCGGAGGTGGCGCAAACCAAAGCGGACGCTGACGAAAATCCATCCCGACGCTATTTTCGACATGACTTCTCTCGAAAGGGCCTCTCTCGACATGACCTCACTCCTCCCAACTCCTCAAAAAGGAACGGGGTCAGCGTAGCCGATGAACATTTCAAGAACAAAAAGCGAAAATATGACGAACGACCAGCTCCGCGTGCAGAGCGTCAGGGCCGCGCCATCCGGCAGGTCGGATTGTAGGCCCAGTTGCGATCGAGCCCCACGACGCAGAATTCCAGCCCATCGCCGATGCTCGCGAAGCCGCCATCCTCGATGATCGAGTAGTTGACCGTGCGCGGCTTGCCGTCGCTGATCATCGCGGTCGCCGTGCAGAAACGGCGCGGAATCGTATTCGGCTGCCAGGGCCGATAGGCGATCTCATGGACGTTGGTAAAGCCCGTGATCTGCAACGACGAATTCCAGAAGGTGGCCTCCTTCTCGGTGAAACGTTGCGCCACCGCGTCAAGCACGGCCTCACACGGCGTGGCGATGCCGTCATAGCGCGGCCCGAACAGCCCGAAATTCTTCTCGAAGAAATTGGCCGCGCCCGCGCTGCCACCGACGAACAAGCCTGCGAGCAGAATGGCGGAAACGACGATCAATCGGAGCCTGGACAGCATCGCGCGCCCCTTGAAGCCAGGTGGAATCCCGCCGACCGTGCCGTGACCGCCGGCCACGGTCAAGTGCAGGATGGCAACACCGGCGAAGAACCGTCCGGACCGGCCGTGCGGTTTCTTTCCATCGACCGGCGAGGCGCTTAAGCTGCCCCGAAAACAGAACTCGGAGACGGACGATGCGGCTTGGGACAAGTGGGCTCATTTTGGGCGCGGTGGCACTGGTGTCGGGTCTGACCGCTCATGCGTGGGCGGACGGTGTGCCGCCGTTCAAGGGCAACGACACCGGCGGCATCATCGCCTGGAGCTATGCCCAGCAGACCGATGCGCGCCAACTCGCGAGCGATCATTGCGCCCAGTACGGCAAGGTGGTGAAGCCGCTCGCGGTGCAGCCTTATTACGGCGGCTACATCTCGTTTGCCTGCATCTGGCGGCCCACAGTGGTTTATCCCGGCGCCATCAGCGTCAAGGGCTAGCGCTCGTCCAGCCAGAGAGACGATCATGGCTCGCACGGCGCTCGCCGCGTTGGTCGTTGCGATGGTCCCGGGCGTGGCCGCAGCCGTCGAATATCCGACCCGCAAGGCCGGGCTGTGGGAGATGACGATGTCGATCGGGTCCGGCCGCACGATGACGATATCGCAATGCACGGATGCGGCGACCGACAAGGACCTGATCACGAATTCAGGCGCATCGGTGCAGCAGGTCTGCACCCGGACCGAGCTGCAGAAGACCGCGACCGGCTATGCCAACGACTCGACCTGCAAGTTCGGCGCGATGACCACCACCTCGCATATCGAGATCGCGGGTGACTTCGATTCCGCCTACACCGTCAACATCACCGGGCACAACAGCGGCGGGCCGGCCATCCTGCCGGCCGACACCAACGTGACGATGCAGGCGAAGTGGGTCGGGCCGTGCAAGGCCGATCAAACGCCGGGCGACATGATCATGCCGGGCGGCATCAAAGTGAATGTCAAAGACCTGCAGAAGCTGCTGCCGAAATAGCGGCTCGCGACTTGCGCCGCTCCGACCTAAAGCGTCTACTGCATCGCCGGTCGCTTTCGGGCTCGGAACGATCGCGTCCGCATGACGTTGTTTTGATCCTGTTTTCAGGTGTCCGCGGAGTGTCGCGTCATGAAACGATCGGCCGCGTTGTTGGCCCGTTGTCTTTGCACCGCCGCGGCGCTGGCCGCGCTCGGTGCCCCGCCGTCACGCGGCGATGAGATCGATCTGCCGACCCGCAAGGCCGGGCTCTGGGACATGAAGATCCGCATCACTGGCGGCGGCGTTCCGACGATGTCCATGCAGCAGTGTACCGACGCGGCCGCGGACAAGGATCTCAGGCAGATCTACAGCCCGATGAGCAAGGAGACCTGCGACAAGCGCGAGGTGCACAAGACCGCCGGCGGCTATACGCTCGACCGCGTCTGCAAGCTCGACGACGACACCTACACCACGCATGCCGACATCACCGGCGACTTCGAGCAGCACTACCAAGCGCACCTGACGACGCGCAGCCAGGACGAAGCGCCGACGGACCCGCCGGGGTCGGACCTGACGATGGAGGCCAAATATGTCGGCCCATGCAAGAGCGATCAGCAGCCCGGCGACATCATCTTCATGGGGATGAAGATCAACATCAAGGACATCATCAAGATGCGCCAGCAGAGCACGGATAGCTCTAGCGGCAGCAACTGAGATGGCGGCGCGCGGGGACTGAAGCGGGATTAGCCAAGCAGAGCCAACGCGTTGCGCGGTTTTTCGCGCAAGCGTGCCCAGGCTCCCGATGGTATGATGATCATCATTCAAAGGTCGCTGGACGGTCGGCGAAGGGCTTGGCCGGAGCCGTTGCGGAGCTACTTCTTCCGCCGCTCCTCGAAGGTGACGCCGGCCTTCATCTTGTCGGTCAGCGGCGCTTCGATGATCTGCACGGTGACGGCGTCGAGCGGCGCATTGGCGTTCTTCACCACCGCCTCGGAGATGTCCTTCATGAGGTTCTTCTTCTGCTCGTGCGTGCGGCCGGCGGCGAGATAGACGATCACTTCAGGCATTTTTCTTCTCCCTTTTTGAATCTCACGCGCGCCCCTTCTTGTCATGCCCCGCTTCACGTCTGGCGAAGCAATTGCTTCGCCTGGGGCATCCAGTACGCCGAGGCGTCAATGAAGCTCGCTAATTCTTCCGATTACTGGATCGCCCGGTCAAGCCGGGCGATGACGAATTTGAGAGCTGCTAGCTGTGAAACTTCAGGCCGTCGACGATCTTGTCGACCAGCTTGCGCTCGGCGCGCAGCGCCAGGCCCACCAGGTTGAGATCGGCGCGAGCGACCGCCTTCACCACCGCGCGGTTCGCCGCGTCATGGCCGGTCTTGAACATGTCCTCGGTATAGAGCGCGGGCGTCACGCCGCGGCTCAGCGCCCGCTCCAGCGCGCGCGTCAGCGCTGCGCGATCGGCGCTGTAGATCAGGATCGGCTGGCCGATCAGCGACAGATACCTTGTGCCCGAGCCGTCCTCATACGGATCGCCGATGCAGGCCGGAAAGCTCGCGGCGATGCCGCCGGCGAGAAACGCGGCGACATTCAATTTCTGCCAGGCTTCGAGATCGGTGCGGATGACAACGGCGATCTTGGTGTCGAATTGCATGCTCAATCGCTCTTGCAAACGTGGACCTCGAACCTCATCCTGAAAGAACGAGGAGCATCGGTCTTGAACGCGCTTGCAGCCTCTGCCGCATTGCTCGGCTCGTCATTGCGAGCGAAGCGAAGCAATCCAGTCCTTTTGCGCGGCTTCTGGATTGCTCCCGCCTTCGCGCTAAAGCGCTTCAGCGGGCTGAAGCACAGGCGCGCCATAGCTCGCGCAGCGAGCGACGGCGGGTCGGTGCTTACGCGCCTCGCAATGACGAAAAGATCATCCCCATTTGACGTCATGCCGCGCGAGAACCTCGCGGACCTTCGCGACAATCTCGTCCTCGCGGCAGGAGAATTGCGCAGGCCGCGTCTCCCGCCATTCCTGGTTGGACGCGATCGCAGCCGCAGCCTTGGCGCCCTCGATCAAATCCTTGATCTGCACTTCGCCGCGCGCTTTTTCGTCAGAGCCCTGGATGATGACGCAGGGCGAATTGCGGCGGTCGGCGTATTTCAGCTGGTTGCCCATGTTTCGCGGGTTGCCGAGATAAAGCTCGGCGCGGATTTTCGCCGCGCGCAAGGCGGCGACGAATGTCTGGTAGTCGGCAAGGCGATCCTTGTCGAACACGGTGACGACGACCGGGCCGAATGCTTGCCCGCTGTCGAGCTTGCCGATCAGCTGCAACGCGGCCTGCAGCCGCGAGACGCCGATCGAGAAGCCGGTCGCCGGCACGAGCTCGCCGCGAAAGCGCGAGACGAGCCCATCATAACGGCCGCCGCCGCCAACCGAGCCGAAGCGAACGGGGCGGCCTTTTTCGTCCTTGGTTTCGAGCAACAGCTCAACCTCGTAGACCGCGCCGGTGTAATATTCGAGGCCGCGAACGACGGAAGGATCGATGCGGATGCGGTCGGCACCGTAGCCTGACGCCGCAACGAGACGCGAGATCTCGTCGAGCTCTTGCTGTCCTTCCACACCAATCCCGCTTTGCGGCGAACCCTCCTTGCGCGCGCCGTCCATTGCACCGAGTACGACCGCGATCGCATCCCGATCGAGTCCTGCACCTTTGGTAAAATCTCCAGACTCGTCCTTTCGCCCCTCGCCGAGCAATTGAGTGACTCCCGCAACGCCCAGACGATCGAGCTTGTCGATCGCACGCATCACCGTCAGCCAGCGCGCATCATCGTCGACCTTGATGACCTCGCGCACACCATCGAGCACCTTGCGGTTGTTCACCTTCACCACATACTGCCCGCGGGGAATGCCCAGCGCCTCCATGGTGTCGGCGGCCATCATGCAGATCTCGGCGTCGGCTGCGGGCGACGCGCTCCCCACCGTGTCCGCGTCGAACTGCATGAACTGGCGGAAGCGGCCGGGACCGGGCTTCTCGTTGCGGAACACCCAACCTTCGCGATAGCTGCGATACGGCTTCGGCAACGCGTCGAAATTCTCGGCGACGTAACGCGCCAGCGGCGCGGTCAGGTCGTAGCGCAGGCTCAACCACTGCTCGTCGTCGTCCTGAAACGAGAACACGCCCTCGTTCGGACGGTCCTGGTCCGGCAGGAATTTTCCAAGCGCGTCGGTATATTCGATCGCCGGCGTCTCGACCGGCTCGAAACCATAGCGCTCGTAGACCTCGCGAATGGTCTCGACCATGCGGCGGGTCGCGGCGATCTCGGCGGGACCGCGGTCCGAAAGCCCGCGCGGCAGGCGCGCGCGCAACTTCTGGGGTTTTTTCGGCTTCTTGTCGGACATTTGATCTCAAGCGCTTCCTAGAACGCATCGGGATGCGTTCTAGATTCTTTGGTTTGCGCATGTCCTTTTCGGAAAACCGGTGTCCACTTTTCCGGGACATGCGCTTGCTTGCGCCGCGTGGTACCAGCGGCGGCGCGAGGCGGCAAGCGGAGGCCGTTTTGGCCGCGCGTCTGGGCGACGCCGGCGATGGCGTCTCAACTGACCATCGCGCTTTAGTGTCCCATCCCGGGCATCACCTGCCCATTATAAATGTCGGGATTGGGGGGGCCCTCGACACTCAGGACGCCGAGCAAGCCCCGCTCCGCTCGCGCCAGCGCGTGATCGACCAACGTGTAGTTGCCGGGCACCAGCACTTTGAATTCGGTGACGACGGCGCCGCCGGGCGCAACGGACACAGTCTGAATTCCCTGGAGAGGCGGGGATTGCAGACCGCCAAGCGCGTAGACCTTGTCGAAAATCTCCCCGATGACGTGAAACGAGGACGTGTAGTTCGGGCCGCCAACGCCAAAGAAGATGCGCACGGTCTCGCCGACCTTGGCATGGAGCGGGTGCAGCTTGCTCAACGCACCGACAGCGCCGTTGAACACGAAATACTCCGGACGCTCGCTCAAGAGCTTTTCGACGCTGAACTCGGCACTGCCGTGTTGCCCGTAGGGCATATCGGAATAGATCTCACCCTGCATGACGTAGAATTCGTGGTCGACGGGAGATAGCCCGCCCTCCGGCTCGACCAGGATCATGCCGTACATGCCGTTGGCAATGTGTTCGGACACCATCGGCGTCGCGCAGTGATAGACGTACAAGCCCGGCACCAACGCCTTCCAGGTCATCGATTTCTCGCCACCGGGGTCGACCTGCAACGCTGCGGCGCCGCCGCCTGGCCCGGTCGCGGCGTGGAAATCGACCGAATGGATCATCGAGCTGTCGGCGGAATTCTTCATGTGAATGTCAATGGTGTCTCCGACGCGCACGCGGATGAACGGTCCGGGCACCTTGCCGTTGAAGGTCCAGTAGCCAAACGTCGTGCCTTCCGCGAGCCGCCCCTCGACCTCGACACTGAGGAGATCGACCCGGACGGATTGCGGTCCGCGCTTGCCGATCGGCGGTGGCAGGTCCGTTGGCTCGCGCGAGATGTCGGCTTCAACGACGGTCTGCGGCGCCGCCCGGGGGGTGACGATAAATTGACCCTGCATGCCCGCGAGCTGATGCCCGGGCACGCTGCAGAAGTACGTGAAATCGCCGGATTTGGCCGCGCGGAATGCGATCGTGGTGCTCGCACCTTTTCCGGTGACGCGAGGCGACTTGGTATTCTAATCGGGAAAGACGATATCGTGCTCGGCGCCTTCACCGTTGATGAGCGTCAGCTCCACGACCTGACCCTCGGCCGCGGTCAGGATCGGATTGGCCTTGCCCTCGATCGCACCTCCAACACCGATGTAGACCATGCGCCCCTCCGCGATGCCCGAGCGCAGGGTGTATTTGGCGTCGGTGACATAGCCGCTCTCGGTGCCGGGCGTGCTCTGCGGCGCCGCGCCGGACGGCGGCTGTTGCGGTGGCGTAGCGACCGTCGGCGGCGCCTGCTGCGCGGTTGTGGTACCCGGCGGGCTGGCTGCGGCCGGGGCAGCGAGAAACGCGATAACGTCGGCGCGGACGTTGTCGGTCTTGTGACCTGGAAACGGCATCTTGTTGCCGGGCACGACCTTTGCCGGATCAGCCAAATATTGATCGATGGTGTTGGCGTCCCAGACGATGTTGGCCTGCTTCATCGCCGGCGAATAATTGTAGTTGGCCTCCGTGCCCGCCTTGCGGCCGATCACACCCGCAAGCGATGGACCAAGGATGTTCTTGCCGGGTTCGGTGGAATGGCACGCCTGGCATTTTCTGAAAACGAGACGGCCGGCGGCGGGGTCGCCCCTTGTACTTGCGGCAATCTGCGCTGGCGCCGGTGCCTGTCCGGTCGCAGCGCCCTGAGTCGAGGGACCGCTTGCGGCCATATGATCCATAGGCATATTGCCCATAGGCATATGATCCATATGATCGTGGCCGGTCGGCGCCTGAGCAGCTGCGTTTGCCGATGGAGCGACCGCAGTGAGCGGCGGCGCACCGGTCTGGATAGCCTGAACTGGCTGCGGCGGCGCTGAAGCCTGAACTGGCAGCGCTGGCGCTTTCGTCGCCTGTGCGGGCTGCGACGCGGCCGGGACGCTGGTGGCGTTCGACGGCGCTCGCGGATTGCTCGCGGCCTTCAGCGATTCAGGTGACGGTTTGTTTTGAACCTGATCCTGGGGAGGCTGGCCCTGCGTGCTGGCGTCCGTCGAACCCGGAGACGACGGCCAGCGCGTGCCAAAATACAAGCCGACCACGATGATACTCAGTCCAATCAGTAGAATTGACCATTCGCGCGCCAGGACCTTGATCATTCTCAACATGGTCCATTCCACCCGGTTCTGAGGCCAAATCGTGATGCCAAGTTAGCTCACGCAGCATTGCACTTCTTTGACGGGTGTCAAAGCAAGCATAAGCTCGCCGCCGCTTTGCCGGGGATTTCAGCCGCGGCGTCGGCTATGATGCGCCAAATCCCAACCATCCGAGTTCCCGCCATGACCGCCGCGCCGCACGAAATCTCAGAGATCATTTCCTACCACGCCCACATCTATTTCGATTCCGCCACCGCGCGCGAGATTGCCGGTAAGCTGCGCGAGCAGATTTCCGAGCGCTTCGCGGTGCAGGTCGGCCGCTGGCATGATGTCAATGTCGGCCCGCACACCCGCGCGATGTACCAGGTCGCCTTCGCGCCGGAATTATTCCCAAAACTCGTACCCTGGCTGATGCTGAACGCCCGCGGCCTCTCGGTGCTGATCCATCCGAACACCGACTCACCGCATGACGATCACCTCGAGCACGCGCTGTGGCTCGGCGACAAGCTCGACGTCAACGCCGAGAAGCTGCCGCACTCGATGCGCGAGGCCGGCCGCGACCACGATCCGATCGTGCCGAACACGCAGCCGAAGGGGGCGTGAGGCGCAAAAAATTGTCGTCACCGGGCTTGTCCCGGTGACCTCGATCAGACGGGCAGTGCGCTCCTAAGCGAGATGCCCGGCACATAGGCGAGCGAAGCGACGCCGTTCTTCGAACGGCTATGGCCGGGCATGACAAGTAACCAAGGCACTCCGACTACATTTCCGACCTTCCGCTTACCTGATAGAGTTGCCTCAAAGAGGACTCCCCTCTCTCGCGGAGACCAAACATCATGAACATCGCCGCCCCGATCCGCTCCACCACCGCGATCCCCAACGACCTCTCCGCGTTCTGGATGCCGTTCACCGCGAACCGCGCGTTCAAGAAGAAGCCGCGCATGCTCGCCGGCGCGAAGGACATGCACTACTTCACCACCGACGGGCGCAAGCTGATCGATGCCGCCGCCGGCATGTGGTGCACCAATGCCGGCCACGGCCGCGACACGATCACCGCGGCAATCCAGCAGTCGGCGGCGACGCTCGACTACGCGCCGCCGTTTCAGTTTGGCCACCCCCAGGCCTTCGAGCTCGCGAGCCGGGTCGCGGCGCTGGCGCCCGATCACCTCAACCACACCTTCTTCTGCAATTCGGGGTCGGAAGCGGTCGACACCGCACTGAAGATCGCGCTCGCCTATCATCAGGCGAAGGGCGAAGGCACGCGGACGCGGCTGATCGGCCGCGAGCGCGGCTATCACGGCGTCGGTTTCGGCGGCATATCGGTCGGCGGCATCGTCAACAATCGCAAGATGTTCGGCACCCTGCTCGCCGGCGTCGATCACCTGCCGGCGACTTATGATCGCGAGAAGCAGGCCTTCACCAAGGGCGAGCCGGACTATGGCGCGCATTTCGCAGACGAGCTGGAACGCCTGGTCGGCCTGCACGGCGCCACGACCATCGCCGCCGTCATCGTCGAGCCGATGGCGGGTTCCACCGGCGTGCTGCCGCCGCCGAAGGGCTATTTGAAGCGGCTGCGCGAGATCACGCAAAAGCACGGGATCCTTCTGATCTTCGACGAGGTCATCACCGGGTTCGGCCGGCTCGGCACCGCGTTCGCCGCCGAGCGGTTCGGCGTCACGCCCGACATGATCACCTTTGCCAAAGGCGTCACCAATGGCGCAGCTCCGATGGGCGGCGTGCTGGTGCGCGACACCGTGCACGACGCGTTCATGACCGGACCGGAGCACGTCATCGAGCTGTTCCACGGCTACACCTATTCGGCGCATCCGCTGGCCACTGCCGCGGGCCTCGCCACGCTCGACATCTACCGCGAGGAGAACCTGTTCGAGCGGGCCAGGCAGCTCGAGGGAAAATTCGCCGACGCCGTGATGACGCTGCGCAAGGAACCCAACGTGGTTGACATCCGCACGCTGGGTCTCACCGCGGCCATCGATCTCGCGCCGAAGGCCGACGGCCCCGGCACCCGCGGCTACCAGGCGCTCGAGGCCTCGTTCCACGAGCACGAAGTCCTGCTGCGGATCACCGGCGACACGCTGGCGCTGACCCCGCCCCTGATCATTTCAGAGGACCAGATCGGCGAGATCGCCGACAAGGTGGCAAAGACCATCCGCAGCGTGGCGTAGGCCGGCGCAATCGTACATCGCGTGGGTCCCCGCGCAGGCCCCAGGGCATGCGATATCTGTCGACGGTGCAACGGCTTTAACCCTCCCGCCCGTTGGCGGGGAGGGTCGACCGCATGAGCGAAGCGAATGCGGGCGGGGTGGGGGAACTATTCTTGCTCGGAGCAAGCGAAA
>Ga0073928_10011054_pt1 | contig 10598 bp, 11 predicted proteins | sample PaiPotPPA55metaG_FD_76969 | JGI IMG/M metagenome (GOLD analysis project Ga0073928, IMG submission 76969) | Iron sulfur acid spring bacterial and archeal communities from Banff, Canada, to study Microbial Dark Matter (Phase II) - Paint Pots PPA... ...
TAGAGCTCCACCGCCAACCGCGCCCATTCCTCCGCGCGATAGCGGCCCGAGGCGTCTTCCAGCACATAGGCGACGCCGTCCCCGTCGCGGCCGGCGACGATGATGCCGGTCTCGCCGCTGTCGCGGCCGCTGGTGACGGCGGGATCGATCGCGACCACCACGCGCTGGAGCGCGGGCGCGACCCTCACGCGGGCATCCTCGACGCGCTGGCGCGTCCACAGCGCCCCCACCACGTCTTCCAACAGTTCCGCCTCGATCTCCTGGCGGCCGAGCCGCGTCCCTTGATAGCGCTCAAGGATCGTCGTCAGGAACGCGTCGGCGAGATGCAGGCGGTTCTCGCGCGTCGAGCCGCGCGTCACCACCACGTTCGGGTCCTCGACCAGCATGCGGATCAGCCGCAGCGGCTTCGGCGTCGTCGTCACCACCACGCGCGGATTGTCGCCGAGCCGCAGACCGAATTGCAGCATGTCCCACGCATCGGGATAGCGCCACGCCGCCAGCTCGTCGCACCAGGCGGCATCGTGCTGCGGTCCGCGCAGGCGTTCGGGCTCGTCGGCGGAAAAGGCGAAGGCCATCGCGCCGTTGGGCCACGTCAGGCGGCCCAGCGACGGTTGAAAATCCGGCCGGAAGCTCGGCGGCGACAGCGCGAGCAAACCGCTCTCGCCTTCGATCATGACATTGCGCACGTCGGCGGCGGTCGGGCCGACCAACGCGATACGCTGGGCGCGGCCCTCCTCCACCTGCATGCGGACCCACTCGGCGCCGCTGCGCGTCTTGCCGAAACCGCGCCCCGCCATCAGCAGCCAGACGCGCCAGTCGCCAGCCGGCGCCAATTGGCTCGCGCGCGCCCAGAGCCGCCAATCATAGACGACCGCCGCCAACTCCTCGTCGGAGAGCGCTGCGAGGATCTCATCCCTCGTCCTTGGATCGAGCGAGGCGAGCGAGACGCTCGCGTATGATTTCGCGAGCGCGCTCGGCGGCGGCGGCGGGGCTTTCGCCGACTGGTTTCGGCTTGCCGAAGAGGCCGAGATGGCGGGCGATGGCGTCGAGGGCGCGCTTTTTGTCATGGAGCTTGATCCTCGATTTCTTGCCGTCGCCGTCGCTGCTGACCTCGGCGATCGCCGCCGCGTCGTCATCGGAGAGTTCCGCGAGGGGTCGCAGTTGCAGGCCGTGCTCCTTGTCCGAGGTAGTGACGCGGCGAATGTCGGCGAAGGCGATGCGCGCATACTCGCGCAGCACGCGGTCGGCGGTGGTCTGCGTGCGCCGCGCGCGATCGGCCATCGCCTTGTGAATCGCCTTGCGCACCAGCGGATCGGCCACCAACCGCGGACCGCACGCACCAGACTTCTCCGCCGCGTATCCCGCGCGGCCAGCCGCTCTCCTGGCGTTGAGATCGACCAGGTATTCCTGGACAAAGACCTTCTGCCGTGGCGTCAGGCCCGTTCTGCGCACGCCCATCGGCACTCCTCTCAAAAGCGAAAGGGCCCGGCGCGGCGGCGGCGGACCCTTTCAGCGAGTGTGCCGATCTTCTACCAGATCGATCCCGATAAGTCAAGAACAAAACACGAACCAACCCTCGGCCGCGACGCGGACCACATGCGGACTCCGTGAGCAGGTTCTCTCCGTCACCCGAATGTGACCGCGCGCGCGGCGGATTTCCCCCGCGTCGTGATAGCGTTTGCGCGACCAGCAATCGTTGACCTCTGACCTTACATTGGGAACCAAAAAAATGACGAGCCATCAAGGACGGCACTTCATGACGAGCGCGGCGCTGCTTGCGGCACTGTCGCTGCTCGCGGCCTGCACACCCCCGGCCCCGCCTGATCCCGCGACGAAGGCGCTTGAGCGCCAATTCGAGATGGGATGTCGGTCGACAGATTCAAATGGCTACGAAGGTGACGCGCCCTATTGCGGAGGCGTCTGACGCGCTTAGGGCAAACCGGAATCGGGGACGGGAATCGGGGAGAATCGGGGACAGACCACGATTTCCTCGTTGGCGTTTTACGCGAGACGCTGGCTGCGTCTCGGTTCGCTTGATGAGCCGTCCCGGTCGTGCGCGAACTAGAACTCGCCGTCACCCGAACGTGATCCCACGCGCGCAACGCATATCCTCCGCGTCATGATAGCGTTTTTTCGCGACCACCAATCGCTCTCGGAGGGAGCCTCGTCCATGCGTCCGATCTCGCCGCTCATCGAGGCCGTCGGCGCTTCGCCGACACTGCCGGCACTCGCTCAGACGACACCAATGGGAGCGCGGTCATGATCGATGCCGTCAACCCGCAAGGCGTCTGGTCCCCTTTCGGCGCTTTCTCCATGGCCGTCATTCAGGGCAACGGCCAGATCGTCCACCTGAAAGGCCAAGTCGCTCTCGATCGCGACGGCCGGATCGTCGGCACCGGCGACATGCGCGCCCAGCTTCGTCGGGTCCTCGAGAATATTCGCGACGTGCTTGCCAGCATGGGCGGTCTGATGACCGACGTTATCTCGCTCGTCCACTACGCCACGGACATCGAGAAATTCATGAGCACCGGCGACATCAGAAAAGAATTCTTCTCCGCCCCCTTCCCCGTCACGACGACCGTCCAGGTCGAACGCCTCTACGATTCCGACCTGATGATCGAGATAATGGCAGTAGCCGAAATTCCGCGCGGCCGGTTTCGGCGGTCAATATGAGCGTCTGAAAAAGCGTGACCAGCAAGCCTTCCTGGCCTCTGACACTCCCGAAGATTTCCTTGCCGACATCCAGGCGCTGGCAAGCGGCCGGCGGGGACGTTGATTTTGAAACGACAATCGCGGGGAGCGGCTCTGAGTAGTTTCCGAGCCTACCGCCGCCGTCTCGCTCACCCCTATGTATGGGCTGCCGCTTCATCACTTGCGGCACTCCCCAAATCCGCCGCGCTCACCAGAGGTGTCCCATGATGAACGGAATAATGAATGGTAGCGGCTCGATGATGTGGGGCATGGGATTGTGGGGAGTGCTGGTCCTCGTGCTCGTCGTTCTCGGTGTCGCCGCGCTCACCAAATACCTGGTCTTCAACAACCGACGATAGCGGACGAAGGAAGCAGTCATGGCGTACTACCTCAGCAGAATGCTTCCCACTGCTTTCGATGAGGTCCTGACCCGCACGGTCGACGCCCTGAAAAATGCGGGCTTCGGCATCATCACCGAGATCGACGTTAAGGAGACGTTGAAGAAGAAGATCGGCGTCGATTTCCCCCGCTACAAGATTTTGGGTGCCTGCAATCCGGCAATGGCTTACGAAGCCCTCAAGCTCGAAAGCAAAGTCGGCACGATGCTGCCCTGCAACGTCGTGGTCCGGGATGCCGAAAACGGCCAGACCGAAGTGGCCGCCATCGATCCCGTCGCCTCCATGCAGGCGATCGACAATCCGGCGTTGCAGCGCGCGGCCCAGCAAATTCGCGCGAAACTCGAACAAGTCGTAGCGCTTCTGTGACCAGAGAGATCGCTCCCGTCATCAACGTCGCCGACGTGAAGCTCGCGCCCAATCCGATCGCCAAGCCGGGTTCCGGTTTCGAGGCGATGATGGGCGCGATCGCGGCGCCCTTGGGCGCGACCAAGCTCGGTTGCCGCTTGACGGTGGTGCCGCCCGGCAACAAGGCGTGGCCCCATCATGTCCACCACGCCAATGACGAGATGTTCGTGATCCTCGCGGGCGAAGGCACGCTGCGCTACGGCAAGGAGCGCTATGCCCTGCGGCCCGGCGACGTCGTGGTGTGCCCCTCCGGCGGCGCCGAGAACGCCCATCAGATCATCAATACGTCCGGCGCCGAGCTGCGCTATCTCGCAATCTCCACCATGATCGAGCCCGAGGTCGCGGAGTATCCCGACAGCGGCAAATTCGGCGTCCTCTCGGTCACCACGCCCGACGCCGAGAAATCCAACCGCTCCAAGCGGCGGCTGATCTATGTGGGACGGCTCGCCAGCAACGTCGACTACTACGACGGCGAGTGCTGAACGTCGCAAGAGGTGTAACGCTCGCGGCCTCACGCGCCGTTTCTGAGCGCCGCCTCACCCTTTGCGGTCAGGATGATTTGCGGCCGCTCCCCCGCCAACCCGCTCTCGATCCGCACCAGACCATCGCTGAACGCATCCTACCACGCGGAATTGAGCGGACAGGTGCTCTGCCAGACCGCGCGCATATCGCCATAGCACCGCGGCCGATCCGCGACCCAGGCGAGAAATTGCAAGGTGAGCAGCCCACTCATCGCGTTTCTCCGCGTCTTCAGCGAAAGATTGAAGCTCTCATGGGGCGATGTTTGCAAGCGGGTCGGTTGTAAAGAACGCCACCCGATTTTTCCCTTCCCGTCCGCTCGCCGCGCCCATCCGCGAAAGACTTCCGTCATCACGCGACTTCCGGCATCTCGTGGGCTTCCGAGGGTTCACCCACATGGGCCACCAAGTCGGTGATGACGCATCGGATATGCTCATCGGCCGCCGCATAGAAGACTTCCTTGCAGTGCCACTGAGCGCGCAGCACGCGCGCCGCCCTGAGCAGACGCAGGTGATGACTGACCAAGGACGGCGAGAGGTTCGTATAGGTCGCGATATCCGAGACACAAATCGGCCGGTCCAAACAGGCGAGGATGATCTTCAGGCGACTTGCGTCGCCCATCAGCCGAAACATCTCCGCCAGCTCGAGTGCTCGATCGTCGGCAGCCCCCCCGGCGCGGCGCGCAACGCGCTAGCGTGACATGGTGGCGTGTCTAATCGCGCTAGCGCGATTTCTCCCCGGCCCGTTGGCATCTACGTAAATTGGGGAATGCTCACGCACTGGTCTGGCACAGTGTGCCGCGCCGTACGCGCCATCGGCGAGATATGCAAATATCGCAACCATGGTGCGCGAACGTTTCAGTGATGGCACTGCCGCCTTCCATCGCTACTCTACGAACTCCAGTTCCTTGGGCACGGCGGGTGCGGGGGCGCTGTCGCTAAGCCGAAGACGATAGCGGGATTGGTCAGCTCGGATATGCCGGCATTCATTGTCTTGATCAGGATGATGTGACGGAATCCCCCTTGGCCTTTCGACCAAGGGGTAATCCTTCAGTGGAAAACCACTTTACCGTGGTTTCCCGACCGACTCCCACAAGTAAATATTGCAGAAACGCCCTGGGCCGTCAATAATTCTGTTCTGAGGAGCACTTACGAGAAACGCCAGTGGCAGGCAGACATCTTCAGGACAACCTGATCCTTGGTCTCGACCTCGGAATCGGGTCGTGCGGCTGGGCGGTCATCGACGAAACGAGAGCGTCGGACCGCATCGTGGCTATGGGCGCGCGCACTTTCGACGTGCCGGAAACGGACAAAAAGCGGACGCCAACCAATCAGCTCCGCCGCCAGCATCGCGGTCTGCGGACGGTGATTCGCCGCCGTCGTCAGCGCATGAACGCATTGCGCCGCTTGTTGAGCGACGCCGGATTGATCGCCGACGACAGAAAAGGCGCGATCAAAATTCCGGGCCTCGATCCTTGGTCTTTGCGGGCCGACGGGCTGGAGCGGAAGCTGACCGGCCCGGAACTCGCCGTGGCACTCGGCCACATTGCGAAGCATCGCGGCTTCAAGTCGAACAGTAAGCGCGACCGCGGCGCGAATGCGCCCAAGGACTCGTCCGAAATGCTCAGCGCGATCGACGCGACGCGCGAGCGCATGAAGAGTTTCCGCACGATCGGCGAGATGTTCGCCAAAGACCCCGCGTATGCGATTCGCAAGCACAATCGCGACGGCGATTACACCCGCTCGATTCTGCGCGACGATCAAGAGCAAGAGGTACGCCTGCTGTTCGATCGCCAGCGCGCCGCCAACAATCGGCTTGCGACGGAGGAGCTAGAACGAAAATTCATCGACACGGCATTCTTTCAGCGTCCGTTGGCCGACAGCGAGGACAAGGTCGGCGACTGCCCCTTCGAGCTAGGCGAGACACGGGCGGCGAAGCGCTGTTATTCGTTCGAGTTGTTTCGCTTTCTCTCGCGGCTCACTGCGCAGCGCATTCAATCGTCTTCGGGCGAACGTCCATTGACGGCCCTGGAAATAGATGCCGCGAGCAAGGACTTCGGCGCGTTCAGGGGAATGACCTTCAAGCGCATGCGCAAGCTCACCGCATTGAGCGACGACTACCGCTTCGCCGGCGTGCCGTTCGAAGAAGAAGGCAAACGCGATGTTGTGACGAGAGCGGGCGACTTGGCCGCTGGCACTTATGCCTTGCGCAAGGTCCTGGGCAGCGCCTGGCAAACCTTGCTTGCCATCCCTGACAAGCTCGACGGGATCGCCTTTGTCCTCTCCTTCCGCGAAGACGTGAAATCCATTCAGACCGGCCTCGATGACTTGAGGATTGAACCGGTCATCCGCGACGCGCTGATGAAAGGAGTGCGGGATGGCGATTTTGGAGATTTCAAGGGAGCCGGCCATATTTCCGCGAAAGCGTGTCGCAACATCATTCCTCACCTGAAGCAGGGCCTGGTTTATTCCGCCGCGTGCGAAGCTAGCAGGTACGATCACGCGAAACGGCCCGAGACCGATCCGGCAAAGATCGGCAATCCCATCGCCCGCAAGGCGCTGACGGAAGCGATCAAGCAAGTGCGCGCCATCGTGCAGGAATACGGCTTACCCGGGCGTATTCATGTCGAACTCGCGCGTGACGTCGGCAAGAGCAAGGAAGAACGCGACAAGATCAGAAGTGGTATTGAGAGACGCAATAAGCAAAAAGATTGGCTCCGCGAGCAGTTCGTCGCGACAGTGGGAAAAGAGGCCAGGAGCGGCGAAGACATGCTGCGGTTCGAATTATGGCGCGAGCAGAACGGCCGCTGCCTCTACACGGACAGAGAAATCCACCCTAACGCCATCGTCGCCTCCGACAATTCGGTGCAGGTGGATCATATTCTGCCATGGAGCCGCTCCGGTGACGATTCCTTCGTCAACAAGACGCTGTGTTTTGCCAGCGCAAATCAAGAGAAGAAGGGTCGAACGCCGTTCGAATGGTTCGGGAAGGATGAACAGCGATGGGCGCATTTCGTCGCAGGCGTCGAAACGAATAAGAGCATGAAAGGCCGCAAGAAGCGAAACTACGTACTTAGGGACGCATCATTGCTCGAGGAAAAATTCCGGCCTCGCAATCTCAATGATACCCGCTACGCCTGTCGCCTCTTAGCAGACGCGCTGGCACGGATGTATTCGGAGAACAGCAGGCGTCGAATTTTCGCCCGCCCCGGCCCCTTAACCGACCGCTTGCGGCGCGGCTGGGGCATCCAAGACCTCAAAAAGGATGCCGAAGGCAATCGCGTGGATGACGATCGCCATCATGCGCTCGATGCGCTCGTCGTCGCGGCAACGACCGAAGGCGCTCTCCAAAAGCTGACCCGAGCATTCCAGGAGGCGGAGAAAATCGGCGCGCATCGCGACTTCGCGCGGCTCGATCCGCCTTGGCCTGAATTCGTAGTGGAGGCCAGAGCGAAGCTCCTGAACGTCTTCGTCTCCCGCGCCGAGCGTCGCCGCGCACGTGGCGAGGGGCATGGCGCGACAATACGTCAAATCATCGGGACCGACGGCAATCAAATCGTCTACGAGCGCAAGAGCGTCGAAGAGCTGACGGAAAAGGACCTGGCGCGGATCAAAAATCCCGAGCGGAATGCCAAACTGATCGAGGCGCTCCGGGAATGGATCGCGGCGGGAAAGCCAAAGGACCGCAAGCCGCTGTCGCCGAAAGGCGATCCAGTGGCAAAGATACGTTTGCAGACCAACAAGAAAGCGGACGTTCTCATCCGCGACGGTGCCGCCGAACGCGGCGAGATGGTCCGCGTCGATGTTTTCAGAAAGCAAAACAAAAAGGGGGCATGGGAATATTACGTTGTGCCGATTTACCCGCATCAGGTAGCTAACTTTGTGGAATGGCCGACACCTCCAATGCGAGCGGTACAGGCCGGCAAGCCTGAAGAAGGATGGCCCGAAATTAGCACGACTTACGAGTTTTGCTGGAGCCTCTATCCGTTGAACTTCATCGAACTGGTAAAGCCCGATGGTGAAGTGATCGAAGGTTATTTACGAGGTCTCAGCCGCAGCACAGGCGCGTTTACGATCTCGCCACATCACACGAAGGAAGAAACTCGCGTGGGCATTGGCGCGCGAACGCTCAGTAGCATTCGCAAATTCTCGATCGATCGCCTTGGCGGCCGTTTCGAAATTCCGCGGGAAACCCGCACATGGCATGGCGTGGTCTGCACCTGACGAAGCCATCGCGGCTGTCGTTAGCCGACGGGCAAGTCGTGGTCGCCCAAGAAGACGGCGACGTGCGCATCCCACTGGAAGATGTTGCCTGGATCGTTCTCGACACACCGCAATCGACTGTGACCGGAAGCTTGCTTTCCGCGTGCATGGCGGTGGGAGTCGCGTTGATCGCGACTGACGAAACACATACTCCGTCCGGCGTCTTGCTCCCGTTTCATCGGCATTTCCGCCAAGGCGAGATCGCACATCGGCAGGCAGCCATGGCCGCGCCGCTGAAGAAACGGCTTTGGCAAAAAATCGTGCGCGCCAAAATCCAAAATCAGGCGGAAGCGCTGCGCGCAGCCGGCCGAGGCGGCGTGCATACTCTGCGAGAGATGGCGCGCCTCGTCGGTTCAGGCGATCCCAGCAATGTGGAAGCTCGGGCGGCCAAGTATTATTGGACGCAGCTATGGCCCGAATTCCGCCGCGAAGATGGCGGCGACAAGCGCAACAAGCTGCTGAACTACGGTTACGCTGTCGTGCGATCGGGCGTCGCTCGCTCGCTCGTGGCAGCAGGGTTGCTTCCGGCATTCGGCCTCAACCATGCGAGCGTCACGAACGCGTTCAACCTTGCGGACGACATCGTTGAGCCGTTTCGGCCCTTCGTCGACCTCCTCGCGTGGAAATCGGCGGGTGAAGGCCGCCCGTCGCGGGACGATCTCTCGATCGACGACCGGCGCGCCATGGCCGGCGTTCTTCTTGCCGAAGCAACAATGGCAACCGAGACTATGACACTGCTAGTTGCCGCAGAAAAGACGGCGGAATCGCTGGTACGTGCGATCGAGGGCTCAACGGCGGAAATTCTCGAGTTGCCTGTTTTCGGCACCTAAAGGTTTTCAGTGAACGTCGAAGAGGTACGCATCTTGTGGATGTTTGTTTTCTTCGATTTGCCGGTCGGCACAAAGGGCGAGCGGCGAGCTGCCACACGATTCCGTAACTTCCTGAAGGACGACGGCTATATGATGCTGCAATGGTCGGTGTATGCGCGCGTGTGCCGTGGCGAAGAGGCGGCGGAAAAGCACGTTCAGCGCGTCACCAAGAGTTTGCCACAGAAAGGCAGCGTGCGGGCGCTTCAAGTGACAGACAAGCAGTATGGGCGGATGCGGCTATTGCTGGGAGAGGCGACGAAAAACGAGAAAGTCGCACCCCTACAAATGGTTCTGCTCTGATTTCCGCCTGGGCAAATAGGCCAAAATCAGAGCAGTTCCAAGGTGTTCCGGCGTTGCGAGCCTACTCGATGGGAGTCGGTAGGGAAACCACGGCCACGATCTTGGCGTAGCCGAAGGTATCGACAGCCTACTCGATGGGAGTCGGTAGGGAAACCACGGCGATCTTCGCCGTCACCAACCGTGACCGCTCAGCCTACTCGATGGGAGTCGGTAGGGAAACCACGGCGGTGCCGATCACCTTATTGACGAGATCGTGAGCCTACTCGATGGGAGTCGGTAGGGAAACCACGGCGGATGGGCGGTCGAGGCTATTTGCGAGCACAGCCTACTCGATGGGAGTCGGTAGGGAAACCACGGCGGATCGACTGGAGCGGCGCCGGTAGCGGCAAGCCTACTCGATGGGAGTCGGTAGGGAAACCACGGCAAGTACCTTGAGGGCCTCGAACCCGAGGTTAGCCTACTCGATGGGAGTCGGTAGGGAAACCACGGCTCAACCACAGCCTCCCGCGCAGGCCATGCAGAGCCTACTCGATGGGAGTCGGTAGGGAAACCACGGCCTGAACGATATGGCCTTCCTTGCAGCTCGCAGCCTACTCGATGGGAGTCGGTAGGGAAACCACGGCCAGTTCAAGGAGCGGGATTCCCGGACCGAGAGCCTACTCGATGGGAGTCGGTAGGGAAACCACGGCCGACAAGCGCGGTTCCGCACCCGCAGAAAGAGCCTACTCGATGGGAGTCGGTAGGGAAACCACGGCGCCATCCTTGGCGTAGGTGAGATCAGGTTGAGCCTACTCGATGGGAGTCGGTAGGGAAACCACGGCATCTTTGGCGCCCGCACACAACGGCGATTCAGCCTACTCGATGGGAGTCGGTAGGGAAACCACGGCAGTGCGGTCAATCGCTCCTATGTCACGACAAGCCTACTCGATGGGAGTCGGTAGGGAAACCACGGCGCCAGCCTTGCGGCACAAGCGTAATGGCTGAGCCTACTCGATGGGAGTCGGTAGGGAAACCACGGCAATGAACGGGATGGTGTCGCCGACGCGGAAAGCCTACTCGATGGGAGTCGGTAGGGAAACCACGGCTGTTTACATCATGGTGGACCCGTCGCGGGGAGCCTACTCGATGGGAGTCGGTAGGGAAACCACGGCCGA
>Ga0073928_10011055_pt1 | contig 10598 bp, 8 predicted proteins | sample PaiPotPPA55metaG_FD_76969 | JGI IMG/M metagenome (GOLD analysis project Ga0073928, IMG submission 76969) | Iron sulfur acid spring bacterial and archeal communities from Banff, Canada, to study Microbial Dark Matter (Phase II) - Paint Pots PPA... ...
CCACGGTAAACGGATGGCCATTGATGGAGACGCTTTGGTTCAAAATGCGCGGATCGGAGCCAAATCGACGCTGCCAATACGAGAAGCTCAACACGACGACAGGGTCGGATTCTTGCGCGACGTCTTCGGAAGGGACGAACAAGCGCCCCAGTGCCGGCTGTACTCCGAGGACGTCGAAGTAATTGCCGGAGACCAGTTCCGCCTCCGCGAGGCCGGGCTCGTCATGCCATTGCACGCCGACCTGGGCCCAGGCTGTCGCAAGGAGGCCGCTGAATTCTGAATTGTGATCCCGCAGATCACGGTACATCGGGTAGGAGAAGTACAAATACTCGTCGGTGCGCGTTGAGGAGTATCCATTGTTCGCACCCGAATAACGCAGCAGCACGAGGCGATCCGGTTCTTTCAAGGGCAGGCTGCGCAATAAAACTTGGTCGAGGAGTGTGTAGATTGCCGAGCTGGCCCCGATATCGAGGGCCAGTATGACGACCGCGACAGTTGTGAACGCCGGCGACTTTAGCAGACGTCGCAATCCATAACGAAAATCGTCGAGTAAAGTTCTCATCACTCACCTGAGGATTTCATTCGCAACGCAGCGCCACCATGGGATCGACCTTCGCGGCGCGACGGGCGGGAACATAGGACGCGAGTAATGCCGAAATTGCTAACACGCCAGAAACCGCGATCAGGGTTGCCGCGTCACAGGATCGGACTCCAAACAGCAGCCCGCGAATGAGAGTGGCGGCGCCGATGGAGCCGAGAAGGCCCACTGCAATTCCGACACCGGCCACCCAGCCAGCCTCTTTCATGATCAGTTGGCACACCGAGCCACGCTGCGCACCCAGCGCCATACGAACGCCGATTTCCCGAGTTCTCCGGTTCACCGAATACGCGATCACGCCGTAGAGCCCAACGACAGCCAGCAGCAACGCCATGGATGCGAAGCCGCCCACAAGCCAAGCGGACGAACGGTGGAGATATGCGGTCGGCGAATCGTTGATTCTGGCGGTCATCGTGGTCTCGTTCATGGTGCCGATGCCAGAATCGATCTCATGGATGGCCGAGGCCAGGCTGGGCAACACAGATGACTCGGACTGCGAAGTGCGCAGTATGAGAGAGAAGTAAGTGTCGGGGTTTTGGTTGAATGCGTAATAGACAGCAGGCCAAGTATCTGAATCCAACGAACCGTCCTTTACGTCTTCCACAACGCCCACAATCTCCTTGATCGACTTCGGCGTCAGTTCCGTGTCGCCAATCCTCTTGCCGACAGGGTCTTCCCCGGGAAAGTATTTCTTTGCCAAGGTCTCATTGATAACGACTGCCTGAGGCTTCGAGGCGTCATCGGCATCAGTGAAGTAGCGGCCGCGCAAGAGTTTGGCCTGCAGTGTGGAGAAGAATGCGGAACTCACCTCCCGCTGATTCACTTCATTGTGTTCGCCGTGGTATGGACGGCCCACAAACCTGATCCAATCCGTGTTGCCATTGAAGCTCACGGGTAACACGGTGGAGAGCCCGACAGATTGGACACCCGGTAAGCTTCGAATCCGGTTTACGATTTGTCGAGTAACCGCTACAACTTGTTCGTCTTTCGCATAACTGGCGTCGGACAACGCAACTTCCAGCGTGGCCAGATGGTCGATTTGGAATCCGACGTCCACGTGGAGAAGCCGATAGAAGCTCTTACCCAGAAGTCCGGCGCCTACCAAAAGAACCACCGCGATCGCCATTTCAACGACGACCAGGTGCGCGCCAAAACGGCGCCCCAACGTTCCCGCGTAACCGCGGCCTCCCTGGTTCAGTCCCTCTCGCAGTTTCGTCAGCGGCAGGCGAGCTAGCGGAGGAACAGAGAACAGGGCGAGGGCAAAAACGGACACGACGGCCGCGAAGGTCAGCACATGAGAGTTCAAGCTGAGCCCGCTTAGATACGGCATACCGGTCAGCATGTCCTTCGAGATGAGCCGGGTGAGGATGTTCATGGCGGCACCGGCCGCAGCCAGGCCCAACACGCCGCCGGCCGTAACGATCGCCGCTCCCTCGGTAATGAACTGACGTATCAATCGGGCGCGCGACGCGCCGAGCGCCCCACGCACCGCAATCTCACGCCTGCGGCTTTCCGAGCGAACCAAGAGCAAACTCGACACATTCACGCACGCAATCAGCAGCAGCAATCCGGCACCGCCGAGCAGCGCCAGCAGGATCGGACGGATGTCGGTAACCATCACCTCGGAAAGAGGAGCCACGAAAGCTCCCTGGTCGCGATTATCCGCGGGATACTGCAACTCCAGTTGGCGCGCAATCGACTTCATGTTGGCGAGCGCCATCTCTACGGAGATGCCGTCGTTCAGCCGCGCAATTCCGGTGAGGTTGTGACAGCTTCTCCGGAGGGCACAGGAATCGGAGGCGTGAAGCGTCGTCCAGAACTCCGCGTTTCCCCTGGGGGCAAATTGGAAGCTCTCGGGCAGCACTGCGACAATCGTGAAGGGAACGCCGCTGAGGGTGACTGTCTCGCCAATGACATCCCGGCTTCCGCCGAATCTTTTCCGCCACGTGGTGTAGCTCAGCATCACGGTCTTGGGGGCTGCGGGCAAATCTTCGCCGGCATAAAAATCGCGGCCCAGAAGCGGGGCAATTCCCAACGTGCGAAAGAATCCGTCACTCACCCGCGTTGCAGGCACGGGCTCGGTGCCTGAGGGCGTGCGCAGCAGGTAACCGGTTCCGTCATAGACATCCATCGAACCGAAGACCTGGTTGAGCCTCTTCCAGTCGAGATAGTCGGGGTAAGAAAGATTGGCGCGCGGAATCATGGCGACACTCTCAGTTACCTCAACCAGTCGCGCAGGATTCGAGTAGGGCAAGGGCTTGATCAACGCAGCATCGACAAAACCAAAAATGGCGATGCTGGCACACATGCCCATGGCAAGGATCAGGATCGCGGTGCCAGCGAATCCCGGACTCTGGCGCAACTGGCGCAGGGTATAGCGAAGATCCTGGATGAAAGTATTCATCGGCTCATTGTCCCTACTCGTACCTCAGGGCCGTCATGGGATCCACTCTTGCCGCGCGATAGGCTGGGATAAGACTCGCCAAGAAGGCGATCAGCGCGAGCAGGACTGTTACCGCTACGAACGTGATGGGGTCTGTGGGTTTCACCTCGAAGATGAGGCTCGACAGCTGTCGTCCTAGCGCGAGCGCGCCAGCAACCCCCAGAGCTGTGCCCAGCAGAGCTGGCTTCATGCCCTCCATCACCACTTGGCGTAACACATCCCGAACTTGGGCGCCAAGCGCCAAGCGAATTCCGATTTCGCGCACGCTCCGTTTCACGTTATACGACAGCACGCTATAGATGCCCACAGCGGCCAACAACAACGCCAGGCCGGAGAAAGCACCCAGCAGCAGCATGTCGAATCGTTGTTGCGAGAGAGAGTTCCGAACCAGCTCGTCCATGGTGAAGATGTCGCGCAAGGGCATCTCGCGATCCACTTCATGAACGGCATTGGACACGGCGGAGGTCAATCCCGCGGGACTGGAAAACGATCTCACCACAAGAGTCATCGGGAATGAACTCCATCCCCCCGTGGAGGGCACGGAAACCTGGCTCAGAGGAGTGTAGAGAGTTGCGCTCGGGCGAGTCTGGTCAAGGCCGTCGATCTTCACATCGCCCACGATTCCGACGACTTCCCGGACCTTATCCGATGAAAAGGTAAGCGTCAGGCGCTTGCCGAGTGCGTCCTCACCCGGCCAGAACTGGCGGGCCATGGATTCGCTGATGAGAACTACCTTGGGCCTAGCGGCGATATCCTGCTCACTAAAATCGCGGCCGCGCAGAATCGGGATGTGCAGCGCGCTCATGTAACCGGGGCTGGCGAGTCGAACGTCGACCTCTGGCTGCTCCGACATGGGCAATATGGGCCGACCTTCAATCGTGATCGGTTGGTGCGAGCCTCCATTGTCGAGCGGAATGTCATCCACCACTCCGGCAGATTCGACACCGGGCAGCGTTCGGACTTTCCCGAGCACCTGCTCGAAGAAAGCGGCTTGCTCGGCAGGATGCGGAAATTTGGAGTTCGAAACCATGGCATTCATGGTCAGCACGCTGTGTGAATCAAATCCCGGATTCACCCCATGAAGCTTCTGAAAACTGCGGATCAGCAGGCCTGCTCCCACGAGCAACATCAGCGAAAGAGCAACTTCCGAGACGACCAGAATGCGGCGCGTCCGATGTCCGCTGGAATCGGAATCAGTGCGACCGAGCCCCTGTTTCAACGATTGATTTACATTGCCGCGAGTCAGTCGCAGGGCCGGAAGAATCCCGGCCAGAATCCCAGTCGCCACGGAAATCCCTGCTGTGAAGGCAAGAACCTTGGTGTCCAACCCAACTTCAACCGTGTGGGGAACCTTGTCTGCCAGGAATGCCATGATGAGCCGGATTGCGGCCTGAGCATAGGCGAGGCCGAGCGCGCCGCCAACGACTGCAAGCAGCACCGCTTCAGTAAGAATCGGGCGAAGCACGCGAGCGGAGCTGGCTCCGAGCGCGGTTCGAATCGCGATCTCTTTTTGGCGTCCGAAGGTTCTTGCCAAAACCAGGTTTGCCACGTTGACGCAGGCGATGAGCAGAACAAAACCGACGGCTCCCAGCAAAAGCATCAGAGCCGGGCGCACGTCGCTGATCATATCCTCATGCAAGGGAACCACGAGCGCACCCCATCCCTTGTCGTCCGCCGGATACTGCTGTTCCAGTCGGCTGGAGATTGTGTTCATCTCCGCCTGGGCCTGCTTCAGTTCGACGCCTGGCCGCAAGCGAGCGATGACCACAGAGTGATGCTCTCCTCGGACTGCCCGCTCTTTGTCAGTCCACGCCATGGGCGTCCACATCTGCGCAAAGTCCGGAAACTGGAAAGTCGCTGGCATGACACCGGCCACGAGATAGCTCTGGCCGTCCAGGTTGATGTTCTGGCCGACGATTGCAGGATTCGCAGCGAAATGCTCTTGCCATAGGCGATGGCTGAGCACCACAACGTTAGAGTGGCCCGGCTGATCCTCCTCGGGCGTGAACGCCCGGCCGAGAATAGGTTGCACTCCGAGGGTGGAAAAAAATCCGGATGTTGCCGCGCAACCAGCTACCTGCTCGGGTTTGTCGCCTTCGGTCAGGGCGAATCCGCGGTAGGTGTAGATGGCCATTCGGTCAAAGACATGGTTCTGATTTTCCCAATCAAAATAGTTTGCCGCGGAGACCGAAAACCTCGTCATTCCGGGAAAGCTCGCGGGAGGCGGAACATGCCAGACGCGAACCAGCGTGTCCGGGTCCTTGAACGCCAAAGGACGCAGCAAGACGCCGTTGACCACGCTGAAAATGGCCGTGTTGGCGCCGATGCCGAGTGCCAGCGTGACCACGGCAACTGCAGCGAAGCCGGGGCTTTTGTGGAGCTGTCGCAGCGCGTAGCGAAGGTCTTGGGTTAAGCCTGTCATGATTCATCCTACTCAGAGCGCAGGGCTACATTGGGTTCGATCCTGGCTGCCCTGTTCGCGGGTACGTAGCTGGCGAGAAGCGCCACAGCCGCCAGCAATATCGATACGCTCAGATAAGTAACCGGGTCGTTCGGCGTCTCGCCAACGATGAAGTCCCCGGCCAAACGGCCCACGCCGAATGCCGCCAACCATCCAGCCATGATGCCGACCCAACGCCAGGGTCAGTACAGCAACAGAAAAAAACCCGGGACTCTTCCGAAATTGCCGCAGAGCCTGGCGAAGGTCTTGGACGAGGCCGTTCATGCGCTCGCGTCCTGCATCAATTTATGGAGTTCTTCTTCCGCTACCACTTTTCCATCGAACAGATGTACCTCGCGTTGGGCGTGTTTGGCGAAGCGCGGATCGTGCGTCACCATGCAAATCGTTGCCCCCTCGCGATGAAGGTCAGCCAGAAGCTCCATGACTGCTTCGCCGTTGCGCGAATCCAGATTTCCAGTGGGCTCGTCCGCGAGCAGAATGGAAGGCTTTCCCGCCAATGCGCGCGCCACCGCCACGCGCTGCTGCTGACCGCCGGACAACTGCGAAGGATAGTGCCGCAGGCGGTGAGCCATACCCACGCGCTCGAGCGCTTCCATGACTCGCTTTTTACGTTCAGGAGAAGGCATTCTTTGGCGATAAGTCAAAGGCAGTTCGACGTTCTCGTAAACCGTCAGGTCGCCAATCAGATTAAAACTCTGAAAGATGAAACCGATTTCCTGGTTGCGGATACGGGCGCGCTCGGCGAAGTCCAGGTTTTCAACCGGCTTGCTATTGAGCTGGTAGCGTCCGGCGGTGGGCGTGTCGAGCAAGCCAATGATGGAAAGCAGCGTCGACTTGCCGCACCCCGACGGCCCCGACATGGCGACATATTCCCCCCTGGCGATCGAAAGGTGGACGCCCGAGAGTGCATGGGTCTCAATCTCGTCGGTATAGAAAACCTTGGTCATATCTGCAATCTGAATCAAAGGTAGGTTGGCTTCTGTCATGGGTGCTTTGCCTCGATTTCTGAAGTCTTGTTCTTAATCCTGGAGTCGAATGCGGTCCGTATTATCCCAACGCGACATGTCGGAGAGCACGACCGTGTCGCCTTCGTGCAGCCCATCCACAACTTGAATTGAATTCACCGAAGCTCGCCCGACTTTGACGGGAATTCGAATCGCTTCATGCCCATCGGAGCCGAGCTTGAAAAGACTGATCGTACTGTTCTCCTGCCCGAACGCCGGCCGTCCCACGTACAAGACGTTGTCCAGACGTTCCAGGTCGACCGTGCCATCCACACTCAGGTCGGGCCGCGCTCCCTTGGGAAGTTCGCCCGTTAGTTTGACGTCGACGGTCACCGTTCCGTTTTGCACGGCCGGATCCACTCGCGTAACTTCACCGCCAATGACTCCATTATGGGTATCGACTGAAGCCGGTTCGCCAATCTGGACATCGCGCGCCTGCGTCTCCGCTACTTTCAACTCAGCCATCAGGTGATTTGGCTGCACAACCTTGGCCAGCATTGCTCCAGGAGAGACGTGCTCGCCAACGTGCAGCGGCAATTCAACCAGCACGCCAACGATGCCGGCACGCACCTTGAGGGCGTCCAGTTGCTTCTTCTTTAACTGGGCGAGAACTCGCATCTGTTCTACTTTGGCCTGCTGCTCGGCAAGTTGCGAATCGATGGCTTGTTGAGTACTGGTCAGCCTTTGGCCCTCCAACCCGTTGCGGGTGGTGAGTTCGTCGGACTTGCCTTTCGACGCCTTGTACGCGAGTCCAGAGATCACGCCGAGATCGTAGAGCGCCTTGTCGGTTTGCGCCTGCAATTGTGCCTGCGCGTAGTCTGCCTGCACCGTAGCCGCGCCGGCTTTCTGGTTCATCAGAGAGCTTTCGAGAGTCATGCGCTGGCTCTGGTACTCAGCCTCTGCCGCTTTTAGCTGAAGTTGCGCGTCAATGGCGGCCTGTTCGACTTGGGGATTACTCATCTCGAGCAGCAGGCTGTCAGCCTTGACCAGAGAGCCTGGGAGCATACGAATCCGTACCACCGTCGCCTCGGTTTCCGCCGGGATCTGCAGGACGGCTTCCTGAGAGGGCACGAGAGTGCCCACTCCGCGTACCTGGCGCAGCATCGGGCCGCGCTTGACCGAATCGGTCCAGACGGTACCGCGCTCGACTGTGGGTGCCGCCGGGCGCAGCCGGTAGACTGCGACGGTCACGAAAGCGATAACCACGATGGCCACGGCAGACACCGCGATCTGCCGCTTGCGTTTTTGTAGTTTGAACTCGGGACGAGCGATATCCATCACCCAGGGTAGTGGCAAGTTCCGCGCCACTCGTGCGGACATTGCAAGTCATTGAAACGCAACAGAATGAGACGACGCGCAGCCCCGGCGGCCGGACGACGGATGTCCGGTTGAGGATTCAACTGTCCATGATTGGACAGTTTCGGACCACGTCCTGGTAGGGCTGAAATGATCTGGCAACAATCTCGAGAACCAATTCTGCCCGAGCCCAAAGCAGCTGCAAACAACTTGATGAGGAGGCCCTCTCCTCGATTGGCAGCAGGCTCCGGGTAGGAGAACTCGCGTGGGCCCTCGAGGGAGAGGCAATGGTCAATTGGCTGCAGTAATTGTTCGACAAGTTGCAGGTGCATTTTTTGATGGCGACATCCTGCTGCAGAATTTGCGCTACGCTTTTCGCACGCTGCGCCCCGGGGATCGGATTTTTGCCTGCGTCGTGGTAGTGATTCTTGCTCCGGGCACTTCAGCCGCGCAGCTCAGGCGGGCCACTAAGAGCTGAGTGGGTTTCATTCCGGAGACAATCAGACGCAAGAATTTGACGAGAATGTGACAGTTCTGTGACAAGCCACTCGCGTCGCCGTCGGTAACCTATGCGTCGACGTTAATTCCAGTGCAACCGCAAAAGCTGAACATGACAGATTTCAAGGTCACGAAAATCGGTCAGGTGGCGCGGTTCGGCCAGATCTCGCTGGACTTCGGAAAAATGGAGCTCTGGCGCGGTGATCAGCCTGTTGGATTGACCCTGCAGGAGTTCAAAGTGCTGAAGTTTTTTTTCGCCAGACCGGGAATCGTTGTCTCTCGCCAAAGACTGATTGGCGCCGTCTGGCCAAAACGGAAGCGCGCCAGCCACCGCACCGTGGACAACTGCATCGCGAAGCTGCGACGGAAGATTGAGAGCAATCCCGACTCTCCCAGCTTTCTTCGGACCGTTCACGGAGTCGGCTACAAGTTTGTTCCTGAAGAACTACAGCGTACCTTCCGGCAGAACTCGGCCGGGTGACGAGCGCATCGGTGGAGGTCATGGGAATGGTCAGTTTGAAACAGATCGGCCTGCAGTTGTTGGCACTGGGGACTCTTTTGACGGGCGTACAGCCGGCGTTTGGTATTCCTGCCTTCGCCCGCAAATTCGGCCTGCCCTGCTCCGCCTGTCACGAGGCTTGGCCCATGCTTAACAGTTTTGGGCAGACCTTCAAAGACAATGGATATCAGTTGGGCAATGATCGTGACGCACCCATCTATCAGGAACCCGGGTACTGGCCGATCATGTTTCGCACGACGCCCCAGTGGCACCGGGAGAGCAATAACCGCCGGGCGGTCGACGTAGTCCCAGGGAATGCAAGCAGTGGTCTCGTCGAGTCCACGGTGACTACCTCCGGTTTCGACCTCGGCGGAGTTAACGCCATCACCGCCGGCACCCTTTACAAGAACATTTCGTTCTTCGTGCAGCCATTTATAGGCAACAGCAGCATTTCGTTGTTACAGGCATGGGCACGCCTCGACAATCTTGCAGGATCGCATTGGCTAAACCTGAAGATGGGCAAGTTTGAACTGGATAATCCCATTTCGCAAGAACGTTCTCTTCTCCTCAGCAACACCGGGGGGCTCTACTACAACTATTTTTTCACACCACCCGGAGACCACAATTTCTTCTCAGGTATTGGCGCTGCCCAACTCGGTGTTGAACTCCTCGGTCACTCAGACAACGATTACACGCGATATTCTGTTGCCGTGGTCAGCAGCAATAATGGCGGGACGGGCTTGCCCACGAACCAAACCTACGATGTGTATTTGAACTTTAGTCAAGCGTTCGAGGTGCCTCGGCTGGGAAAGCAGCAGTTGGGCGGATACGGCTATCTCGGCCAGTCGCCAACCTTCTTTCAGACCAACGGGGGCAACCCCATTCCCGGAACCGGCATGGGAAACCGCAGCTTTTATCGAGCTGGCGCATACGGACATTGGTACGTCGACAAATTCGACTTCTACACGTTTTTCATGCATGGACGCGACAACGTATTCCTCGGCAATGCTGTGCCGGCCAACCAACCCGCATTGCTCCCAATCGGGGCGGCGGGGCCGTCATGGAACGGCGGCTTCGTCGAGGGCCATTACAATCCCAATCCCAAATTGATTTTCATCGGCAGGTACGAGCTGACTCGGATGTCTAAGGAAGCAAATCCGGCGATCCCCCGCAATTTAGGGAATCTCGATATCTGGACGGTAGGATATCGCTGGTACCCGATTATGAGCACGCGTGCCGGATTCGCTTGGCTACAAGAATATTCCCGCATCAGCAACGCTGGAGCCGCTCCCTTGTCCGGCAAAGACGACGTCAGCAACAGCCTTCTGATGGGTTTTGATTTCGACTTCTGAGGAGGCACACTGTGCACACGAAACTCACGTTGACGAGCACCGTTGTGCTCCTTGCTTCCCTATTGTCGATGGGAACTGGGGTCGCACAAGAAAGCCACATCGGCAAACTAGTCGGCAGGGCTAACCGTGGAAAGGCCCTCTACCAACGCTACTGTATCTTTTGCCACGGTCCAGAGGGGGATGGACGAGGCGAAAGTGCAGCGTATCTTGATCCGAAACCCCGCGACTTTACGAAAGCCGTATTCAAATGCCGGTCTACGCCTAGCGGGAGCTTGCCTCTCGATAGCGACCTCTATGACACCATCAGTCGTGGCGTTCACGCCAGCGGGATGCCTTCCTGGAAGCCGTTGCTCCGGCAGGAACGCGCCGACCTCGTCGCATACATAAAGACGTTCTCGCCATCATTCCAGGAAGAGAAACCGGGTGCGCCGGTAGTGATACCGCCGG
>Ga0073928_10011056_pt1 | contig 10597 bp, 8 predicted proteins | sample PaiPotPPA55metaG_FD_76969 | JGI IMG/M metagenome (GOLD analysis project Ga0073928, IMG submission 76969) | Iron sulfur acid spring bacterial and archeal communities from Banff, Canada, to study Microbial Dark Matter (Phase II) - Paint Pots PPA... ...
CGTCTCGAGCGCCCTGCGCCAATTGTTTCTCCCGAAGAGCCCTTCCGCAGACTGGTCGTATTCTGCGCCGGAATAGGATTGAAAAGCACTTTCCGGAGACCTGTCCGCAATTGCGGACAGGTAGAATCCGTGGGACTTCAGATGCCTTCTACGCAGAAACGCTTGGGTGTAGGCGACCTGAACAATCCAGGACCGGGCCGAGCCCTTCGAACTGTCAAACAGCGCGCTCTTGCGATGGATGTAAAGAAATACTTCTTGGATTAAATCGTCGGCCTCGGCCTTATCTCGAAGAATCCTCCAGCCAAGGTTTCGAACCAGGTGGGCATGTCGCCGGAAGAGCAAGGCCAGGGCTTCACGTTCACCCGCACAAACATTGGCCAGCAGAATTTCGTCTGATATTGCACTTTGTGGCTCAGAAACTCTCGCCGTTAAGGGAGAGACGTCTCCCTCTGTTGGCAGAGCCACGGGGAAAACTCGACTTGTGACTGAAGAACTCACCGCAATCGCTCCGCGGGAAGTCCCGGCACGCGGCGGTTGAGAATGCAGAATGCATTCCGTGGGAATACATTCTGCAGCATGTAACGCCTCAAGCACTGAGGAAGGCCTATGCCAAACACGTTCAGCCTCTTGCCGGACCCGAAGGGGCCTTTCGGAATGCGTCAGATGTCATGCGAGTGATGGAGAAGTCTCCTTTATACTCGTAATTACCCCTTGTAGGCCTCCTTGTCAATGAATTAGTGACTTGTTAGGTGGTTTTTCCTTGGTACTGGCGCGTTTATTGTCCTCATTGAGCACTCCAGAATGACCTCCGCATCACAATTCGGCAGCCAGGTCCGGTCGATTCGTAAATCCCGCAAGCTGAAGATTTGGCAGGTGGCGGAGAAAGCTGGTGTCGAAGTGAAGCACTTGGGAAGGATCGAGCGCGGTGAAAGGCAGCCGTCTTTTGAATTAATCATCGCTCTGGCCAAATGCCTGAATGTCTCGCCCTCGAAGTTCTTTGATTTCGGGTCCCCGGATGATCCGAAAACTCTCCGAAAAAACATCGACCAGTTTCTTTTGACCCTGGATGGCAAACAACTGGGGCGGGTCGTTCAGATCTTGCAGACCTTGTTTTAAAGAAAACTGCGGATCGTAACCCAAACATTCTCGCCCAAGCCAAAACTGAGCTCTGTCCGTAAACCCGGACATCCCGGAGTCATGTTTATAGGTAAGTCGAGCCGCTGTTAGGTTCAGACAGCACAAGAATGCCGGTTTGTAGAGGATTTTCATGAACTCCCATTCGCTCGCCAAGCGTCCCGAAACATGGTCTTCCGCATCCCAGCCGTGGCTTCGTCGGTGCTCGATCGGGACTCTTGTCGTCTCCGCCGGACTTCTTTGCGTCTCTCTTCCCCTAGGCAGCTACCACGCCAGCCTTGTTGCAAACTTGATCCCTTCGCTTCTTGCCGTATTGAGTTTTGCCGTATTTCTCAACGTCTATTCACTCTGGAATTTTCGCAGGGAACATCGTGAAGCGGACCGAGCTTTCCGTTACGCGGATTGCGAATTTTCATCCATCTTTCAGAACGTACTCGATGGGATCCTCATCGTCGACGATACGGGAAATTGTTTGGATGCCAACCCTGCCGCCGCGGCGATCTTGCGATTTTCGTCAAATGACTTAATCGGCCAGAATGTTGGCCGTTTTCTTGTCGGCTCTTCGGCCGTCGTAAAGGGGTGGAACGCTTGCCTGCTAAATAAGAATCATCGAGGTCGCGCGCGCCTGCTCGCGGGAGATGGAACCAACCTGTTTGTAGACTTTACGGCCACCGCAAACTATCTACCGGGTCGCCATGCGCTGGTAATTTGCGATGTTACGGAACGCACCCAGGCGGCGCTGGCTCTCCAAGAGAGCGAGGAGCGCTTCCGAGAGATGGCTGACGAACAGCTCGGCGCCGTAGAAACGGCCAGGGCCGAGGCTGAAGCACTTCGCAGGGCAACTCTGGCGCTAAGCCAGAATCTGTCGATGGACTCGGTGCTCGACACATTGCTGCAATGCATTTCTGAGCTGGTTCCCTTCAACCGAGCGACGGTGTTGTTCGTCGAGGACGGGTTCGAATTAATGGTCGCCCGTGAAGCGCCACGCATTGTACCCAAGAGGATGGGGTTCACCCTGACAGCATCTGAAAATCTCATGCTTGAACGCGTGCTCTTTGAAAAGACAGCGGTCCTCGTAAGCGATGTGGCCACGCAATCTGGCTGGCGCGATATGCAACCGCTTGACCACCTCAAATCCTGGCTTGGCATCCCACTTGTCGCGGCTGGGCGGGTTCTCGGAATCCTGTCCCTTGGATCAAGCACACCTGGCATCTTCACGGCGGAACATCTCCGTCTCGCCAAATCCCTGGCAATCCCGGCGGCGGTTGCAATCCAAAACGCCAGAACTCACGAACGCGCCGAACTTTACGCCGCCGAGCTGCAAATCCGGCTTCGCGAAGTCCATAATGGTCTCGAGCCTGTAGATAATGCAGAAAGGAAATCGTTTCGTTCAAAGCGCAGCTGACTGCTGAGGATATTTCGGCCCCCGGCCCCCACTACCCATTTGAAATCGTCCGCGGCGGGTGAGAGGGCCGCGGGGCCCAACCATGAACCACTTTTCCCGGGCCGACCTTCGCAACGCGGCCGTCTTTATCGAGAGTGCCGCACTTCAGAAAAGACGAGCAAGCTCGTTCACTTACGCGCGGGACGAATCGCTGCGGACGTCTTTCCCGGGCGAGCTTCCGTCCCCTTGTTTCTAATACCCGATACAAAGGCTTGCTGCACGCGATTGAAGCTGCGTGCGCGCAAGACGGCGGCAACGATCGTGCGGGTGGCCTGAGGGTCGCTGATGCGCACGTAACGGCAGGCGATGTTGCGGTCGATAGCCATTTCAGGAATGAGCGAGACACCCACACCGGCCGCAACCATTCCCAAGAGACTGCTGAACTGGCCGCTTTCAAACGCAATGTTCGGAGTAACGCGCGCGGAGGTGCAGGCTTTGATGCTGAGGTCTCGGAAGCAATGGCCGTCGCGCAACATGACAAATGACTCTCCACGGAGATCGCTGAGGGCGAGAGACTCTGCCGAGGCGCGTGGATGATCTTTTCGCAACACCGCAAAGAGTGGCTCTGTGCGGATAGAAAACAGCTCCAGGTCTTTGTGGCGCAGAGGGAGAGCAAGAATCGCGACATCGATCGACAGGTCGCGCAGGCCTTCTACCAATACTGAAGTCGTTTCTTCGAGGATGCGCAGTTTGGCATCGGGGTAGTTCCTCGCAAATGCCGCTGTGTAGCTGGGCATGAGATAGGGCGCCACGGTTGGAATGACGCCCACCGCCAGGCTGCCACGCAAGTCTGCGTTCTTATCGGCCACGCTCGATCGGGCCATCTCCATCTGCTCGAGAATCGCACGGGCTCGAGGAATAAAAGCGCGGCCGGCCTCGGTAAGCCGGACGCTGCGTCCCAGACGGTCAAAAAGTTTGACGCCCAAATCTTCCTCGAGTTTGCGCACCTGCTGGGAGAGCGAGGGTTGGGCGATCTTGCAACGCTCTGCGGCGCGGCTAAAGTTGCCGGCCTCGACGATGGCGCAGACATATCGTAACTGGTGAAATTCCATAGACTATGCCTATACCTAGAATGGGATTTAGATATTGGAACTATTCCCCTCCACGATGCTACTTTAGGTTGGTCGAGATCGACACCCGGATTTCAACGATTCCTTGGTTGCCTGGCAACACTTTAAGGAGAGCACGCATGTCACCCGAAGCGAAATGTCCGTTCCATCATGGCAGCAGCGCAAACAGAAGCAACCGTGACTGGTGGCCGAACCAGCTGCATCTGAATCTGCTTCATCAACACTCTTCGCTGTCCGATCCCATGGGCCAGCATTTCCGTTACGCAGAAGAGTTCAAGAGCCTCGACTATAAGGCCTTGAAAAACGATCTTGCGAAGTTGATGACCGACTCGCAGGACTGGTGGCCTGCCGATTTTGGCCACTACGGTCCTTTATTTATCCGCATGGCCTGGCACAGCGCGGGTACCTACCGCACCGGTGACGGCCGCGGCGGCGGCGGTCGTGGTCAGCAGCGTTTCGCTCCGCTCAACAGCTGGCCCGACAACGTCAATCTCGACAGGGCTCGTCGTCTGCTATGGCCCATCAAGCAGAAATACGGCAAGAAAATTTCCTGGGCCGATCTGATGATCCTGGCGGGCAATGTCGCACTCGAAACCATGGGCTTTAAAACGTTTGGTTTCGCCGGCGGACGCGCCGACGTCTGGGAACCGGACCTCGACGTCAACTGGGGACTGGAAACCACCTGGATGGGCACCGACCAGCGCTATTCCGGCGAGCGCGATCTGGCAAATCCATTCGGCGCAACCACAATGGGTCTCATCTACGTGAATCCGGAAGGTCCGGAGGGCGTTCCCGATCCCTTGAAGGCGGCGAAAGATATCCGCGAAACTTTTGCGCGCATGGCCATGAACGACGAAGAAACCGTTGCTTTGATCGCAGGCGGTCACACTTTCGGCAAAACCCACGGCGCGGGTCCCGCAAAACAACACGTCGGGACCGAACCTGAAGGCTCGCCGATCGAAGAACAGGGCCTCGGCTGGACCAATGCCTACGCCTCCGGCATCGCAGGTGACGCGATCACCAGCGGCCTCGAAGTGACCTGGACCAGCACACCAACAAAATGGAGCAACGATTTCTTCGAGCACCTGTTTAAATACGAGTGGGAACTAACCACCAGTCCCGGCGGCGCGCACCAGTGGAAGCCCAAAGGCAACGCGGGCGAAAACACGGTTCCGGACCCCCACGATTCCGCAAAACGTCACGCACCGGCAATGCTCACGACCGACCTCTCTTTGCGTTTCGATCCGGTCTACGAAAAAATCTCCAGACGCTTCTATGAAAATCCAGCCGAGTTTGCCGACGCCTTCGCCCGCGCATGGTTCAAGCTGACGCATCGCGACATGGGACCACGCGCGCGCTATCTCGGTCCTGAAGTTCCGAAGGAAGAACTCCTCTGGCAGGATCCCATCCCGGCGCCGACGCATCCCTTGGTCGATGACAAAGATGTGGCCCCCCTTAAAGAAAAAATTCTTGCCTCGGGCCTGACGGTCTCCGAGCTGGTCTCGACTGCCTGGGCCTCGGCGTCCACCTACCGGGGGTCGGACAAACGTGGCGGCGCAAACGGAGCGCGCATTCGTCTTGCTCCACAGAAGAATTGGAAGGTCAATCAGCCGGATCAACTGGAGAAAGTGCTACGGGCGCTCGAAAAGATTCAGGGTGACTTCAACGCCTCGCAGTCCGGCGGCAAGAGGATCTCCCTGGCGGACTTGATCGTTCTGGCTGGTTGCGCGGGCGTCGAGCGGGCCGCGAAAAATGCCGGCATCGCCGTGATCGTGCCCTTCAGCCCCGGTCGCATGGACGCTTCCGAGGACCAGACCGACGTGCAGTCTTTTGCGGTGCTTGAACCGGCGGCGGACGGCTTCCGCTCCTACAGCAACGGAAACGCCGACGCGCCGGCCGAGGTCGCGCTGCTAGATCGAGCGCAATTACTTACGCTGACCGCGCCCGAACTGACCGCTCTGATTGGCGGCTTGCGGGTGCTGAACACCAACGTCGGACAGAGCAAGTTCGGCGTCTTCACCAAGAAGCCGGAAGCGTTGAGCAACGACTTCTTTATCAACCTGCTTGATATGCGGACGGTTTGGAAGGCGACCTCGGATGCCAACAGCACGTTTGAAGGGCGAGATCGCAAGACCGGTGAAGTCCGCTGGACGGCAACGCGGGCCGATCTCATCTTCGGTTCAAACGCCCAGCTCCGCGCGCTGTCGGAGGTCTACGGAAGTTCGGATGCGCACGGGAAGTTTGTCCAGGACTTCGTCGGGGCCTGGAACAAAGTCATGAACCTTGACCGCTTCGACCTCACGGCATCCGTCAGGTAGGAGGGTTCCCGGTTCTTGAGCAACCGCCAGGTCGAACTGCCACCCGTCTATCGGACGATTGAGTCGGGAGTTCGCGTCTAGCTTCGAAGATGCGGACTCACGGCTCGAAGGGCCCCCGTGGATCCGCAGCTTGCCCTGGCCCCAAAACGACGCATCTTCCCGAGATGTGCGCGGCCTCACCTCCGACATTTACCCTCAGCCCGAGTCTTGGACGAGCTGCTCGCGCACGGGCAGACCACTACACCACATCGATCGGCCCGTGCACATTCTAACGCGCTGTGCTCTTTCCTGGCGACCGGCTCAAAAAAGTCCTCTATTTCGGTTTCTCCCATTTTTGGCATCGCGAATGCTTCGGGTTCTCTACGGGCAGCGCGTATGAATAAGGGAATTCGTATCCTGGTGGTTGACGACAACGACGACATCCGGTCCATATTCAAGGAAGGACTGGAAAATCGCGGCTATGAAGTGGTTGCGGCCACCACGGTGAATGAAGCGTTGTATCTCATTTCGACCCAAAAGTTCGACGCATTGCTCTCGGACCTCCATATGCCGGATGCGGGCGATGGCCTCACGGTGGTCAGCGCGATGCGCCACGCGCACCCGGAAGCGGTGACGGTGGTGCAGAGCGGCTATCCGGCGCTAGAAGAAGCCATGACGGCGATCCTGTTGCAGGCCGACGAAATTCTAATGAAGCCCGTCAGCCTGGCTCAGATTGCCGATATTATCGGGAAAAGGCTATCCACCCGCCCGAACGCTCTAAAAACAACGCGCCAAGACAAGGAAAAGGTCGCCACAATCCTGGAGCGCGATGCCGACAAAATCATCCAGGAATGGCACAAGCTGGTTGAAAAAAATCAAGAGTTGGCGGCCATCCCGCTAGAGTCTCAAGAACGCACTGGGCACGTTGCATTATTGTTGAGCGACATCGTCTCCCGTCTGCGCCTTCCGCTCACCGCAAACGCTATCGTTTCCCGAAGCGCGCGCGAGCACGGCGTTCTCCGACGCAAGCAGGGCTACAACATTCCGTTGATCGTCGAAGAGTCGCGAATGCTGCAGGTCAGCATTTTCAACGTTCTGCAGAGCAATCTGGGAACGGTGGATTTCAGCACCGTGTTGCTCGACGTGATGACCATCGCCGACGAAGTGGATTCGCAGTTAAAGCAGGCGGTGATCGGGTTCTCGGAATCCTGGTCCACAAAGTCGGCCGGCGTGTCCGGGAACGCTAACTGAGGCGCCCCTAAGCCGCCGCGCGGCAGCGTTCGGGACTACGGCCGGCTCACGAGGTACCCGGAAAAAAGTGTTGTTGCATTCCGCTTCGCTGCCCTTGGGTATCCTGCCGGTTGTTCGCGACGGAAACCGCCGTTCCACCATCCGCGTAAAGGTGCACCTGCTGGCCCAGCACGAGCTGGTTGGTGCCGAACACAGACCGGATAAAACGATACGCCAGGATGGTCCGTCGGCACGGGATTCGCCACCAGGGCGTGCGCGGACCTCGGTGCACAAATTCTTGTCCGCGCCCAGCGCCGCTAGTTTTGAATCGGCGGACAGCCCGTCACCGAACAGTTCTCGAGATACCCGGTAACGATCGCGTACCCACTCTCGTTCGATATAAGGTCCCCATTGATGAGCAGGGTGGGAGCGCTGCCGGCATTTATGTACTCGAGTACGGCTTGGTGGAAGATCGCTTCACCCTGCTTGGTGATGTACGTGCCCGTAAAATAATCCAGCGGCGCACCCCCGACGTCTCCAGTTAGGCTGGCGAAATACCCGTTCGGCGTCGGACTGGCCGAGTTTACTCCGACGACCGCGGCGATCTGCTGCACGACCAGCCGATACCCTGCGGGAACCGCCGTGAACCCGTCGAATTGACACACAATCGTTTCACCGCAGGTTCCTGCAAATCCCGCGGCTTGCGAACTGCTCTCATACGGAATGCGCGTAGCTTTATCCGCGTCGAGCGTCACTGCGGGATTCGCCGTGGTATTCGTCACCTGCACCAGCGCCGCCACCAGCGCGTGAGCGGATTTTGGCGCCGCCAGCGTAAGCAGTGCCGCTACCAGCGCGATAGCTCCCACCCCGATCAACAACCTTCGTGCGATTTGCATGATGCCTCTCCTTTCATCTCCCTAGCTCTTCTTCGAAAAGTTCTACGCCCGGCGATCCGCTCAAGGCACACCCCTAACCGCAGGGTTCCTCGCCGAACTTCGGCGAGTAACCACTTCACCGGGTGCCGAGCGCCCTAGAAAATCTTGATGTGCCCTTGGACAAGGCTCAGTTTGTCGCGGCACCACTGCGTTGCGCACACCGCGATTGCGCCCGCGCTCAACAAAAACAACGTCGCAGGTTCGGGCGTCGTCGTGGTCCCACCTCCGCCGCCAGAGGTCGTCACGTCCAGCGCGTACGCTCCGGAGGTGTTGGGGCAATCCGCGCTGCCGTTTGCCAGGTTGCAGAACACGCCGCCGGTAAGATCCGTAAATCCTTCGCCGAGCGTCCCGTCGTCAAAGACCGCGTTGGCGATGTACTGCCCATCGCTAAGCACGATGGTGTACGTTCCGGCGGCCAGGTCCGCAATCGACATGGTTATGTCGCCGCACACCGGCCCGCCGAAATTGACGAGCCCGGCCGGCGGGCAGCCGGCAAAGCTACTGTAATTGCCGAGATCGAGCGACGTACCGTAAGGATTCCCGAGGCCGTCCGTAAGAATCGAGGCCCCGCCGCCGGTCCCCGAGAAGATCGCGAGAAACGGGTCCGTTCCCCCCGCCGCGATACTCGCGCCCGAACCGTTGACGCCACCCCCGAAACCATATGTCTCGAGCGTCACGTTCTCCGCCGTCGTCAGGTTCAGCGTCGTCTGAAATGTAGACTCCGAATTCGCCAGCGTGCCGACATAAGATGTCGTCGTATCCGCCTGCGCGCCGACCGCCCCCAGCAACACGACCAGTCCCAACCTCGCCGCAATCGCGCTCGACCCGATGGCACTCAAATGTTTGTGCCGTATGGTGCGCCAGTTAAACAATGAATTCAGCATGATCGAAATGCCTCCCGCATATAAACTCATAGCTCCGCCTCGCGTCCGCCGTTGCTCAGAGCCGCCCTGCGGTTTGCGGACAACCGTCCACCGCTTCGGCGCGCCAAAATGAACAACCGGTCGAGGTCAGTTCCCTGGCTTCTCGGCCCGCTTCTGGCCCGCCTGTCAGACGCGTGCAGATTGCGCCCGTTCGCCCACCCAGGTCTTCAGGAACTCCTCAAGAAAATCTCAGGATTTGCTCATCGCCGCATACAGCCAACAAAAGCAATGGCTTATGGCCGATACGCGCAGTAGCACGATGGCCCCACGGCTGACCAGTTGGGCAGTCGCGCGGCGGATGCAAACGGAATCGCCGCCAGCGATCCCAGAAAAATGTGCCGCCAAGCTTAACAACGACTAGCCCACAGCACCCCAGAATCCGCTAGCCCCAGAATTGGCGGCGGCGCCATTTCATGCTAAATTTCGCCTGCAACGTTCCGTCTCGGCACCTGAAACCCAGCCATTGGTAGCCGCGCCCATCGCGTCGTGTGCGTACTCGTTTGCGGCGCAGCGGGTCTGTCCCGGGTACACCCAGTGCGAACCATCGACAACAACCAGAAGGATTTATACCAATTCGGGCCCTTCTGCCTGGACACCGCGCAACGCCTCCTCCTGCGCGACGGCCAGCCCATCCCGCTCCAACCCAAAACCTTCGACACCCTCCTCGTCCTCGTTCGTAACAGTCAAAAGGTCGTCCTCAAGGACGATCTCCTCAACGCCGTCTGGGCCGACACCTTCGTAGAGGAATCGAACCTCACCCAGAACATCTTCGTCCTGCGCAAGGCTCTCGGAGACACCGACGCCGAACGCCGCTACATCATCACGGTGCCAGGCCGCGGTTATCGCTTTGGCGAAAAGGTACGCGTGGCCACCGCCCCAGCCGGAGATACGGTCGTTGAAGCTGCATCCATCACCACTCTTCCTCCGCCCCTTGCCCCCGATTCGCCGGGGCCCGATTCGCCGGGATTGATCGCGCCGGCCGCGCGGGCGCCGATCACCTTTTGGCGACGCCAGAAGCCGGTGTTTGGAATCGTTGCCGCCGTTCTCGCCCTGGCTCTTCTGCTCTTCGGGTATTCGCGCATCCGCCATTTGCCGAAGCTCAGCGAAAAGGACACCATCGTTCTCGGCGATTTCTCCAACACCACCGGCGACCCGGTCTTTGACGGCACGCTTCGCCAGGGCCTTTCCGCGCAACTCGACCAATCCCCGTTCCTCAATCTACTCACCGAACAGCGCATCAGCCAGACCCTCGCGCTCATGGCCCAGCCCCGCGACGCCAAGCTGACCCCCGCCTTGGCGCGCGAGGTGTGTGCCCGCACTTCGAGCGCCGCCGTTCTGAAGGGTTCTATCGCGCAGCTCGGCCCCCGCTATTTCCTTACCCTCACCGCGGAAAACTGCGCAACCGGAGACGTGCTGGCCACCGCCACGGCGCAAGCCACGGACAAGGGTCGCGTCCTGGACGCGCTGGGCTCCATGGCCGCCGACATCCGCGGCAAACTCGGCGAGTCCCTCGCCTCCGTCCGGCAGTTCGATACTCCGCTTGAAAACGTCACCACCTCGTCGC
>Ga0073928_10011058_pt1 | contig 10596 bp, 9 predicted proteins | sample PaiPotPPA55metaG_FD_76969 | JGI IMG/M metagenome (GOLD analysis project Ga0073928, IMG submission 76969) | Iron sulfur acid spring bacterial and archeal communities from Banff, Canada, to study Microbial Dark Matter (Phase II) - Paint Pots PPA... ...
CATGCTATGAGCGACGCGGAACAGGACAAGCGCGAGATCGAAGATGAAGTTCTCTCGATGGAAGAGTTGCACGATTTGCCGGTGGCCTTGCACACTCAGTTCTTCAAAGCTTCCGACGACAGCGCCAAGCTGACGGTGCTGGCGCGAGTGGATGTGAAACGGCTGCGCTACAAGCAGGCCGACGATCGAAACCAGAACGACCTCACTGTTGTAACCGCAGTGTTTGACCGAAACGGCAACTTCCTCCAGGCGAATCAAAAGGTCGTGCAAATGCGCTGGAAGAGTGAGACACTGCAGAACAAACTTGCCTCCGGCATCACGCTGACAACCCACTTTGACGTGAAGCCGGGCCACTATTTGGTTCGGGTTGTGGCGAGGGATACCGAGCAAAAGTTGATGTCTGCGGAAAACGGCACGGTCGAGATTCCTTAAGAGGTGAAATATGAGAAATCGGCCTTGGAACGACTTGTTGCAATTCCTTCCCGCGCTGGCCGTCCTTGCATTCCTATTCTCGGGAGCAGCACCAGGGCAATCTGCGTCGTCCGCCTCCTCCGGTGCGGTGGACACGATCAAAGTTGAGAGTCGTGTTGTCCTCGTCGACACGGTCGTCACCGATAAAAAGGGAAACTATATCCGTGACCTCGCCGCCAACGATTTCAAGATTTGGGAAGATGGCAAGGAACAAGCAGTGAGCAGCTTTTCGCGGGAAGAAACCAGCAGCGACCCCTCCGGTGCCTCGAAACATTACCTCGTTCTGTTCTTCGACGACACCACCATGGAGTTCGCCGACCAGGCAAAGGCGCGCGATGCCGCGACCAAGTTCATTGCCTCCAATACTGTTCCGAATCGTCTGATCGCGATTGTTGAGTTTGGCGGGATGGTGCGCATCGCGCAGAACTTCACGGCGGACGCCGAGCGGCTGAAGAAGGTCATCGCCGGGGTGAAGTTTTCAACCGTTTCGCCCAACGGACCTTCCCCGGACCTTGCATCGACAGGAATGCCCCCAGCCCAGCCGGAGATTTTCGGGATGCCCAGCATGGGCGGGCTGGAAGCGGATTTCGGAGCGCGCAGCGTATTTACAGCGCTGCGAAATCTGGCCAAGGGGCTCAGCACCGTGCCTGGGCGAAAGACTCTGGTGATGTTGACCGCCGGCTTTCCGATGACCATGGAGTTGGAATCGGAACTCAACGCAGTCATCGATGCTTGTAATAAGGCAAACGTCGCCGTATATCCGATCGATGTTCGTGGCTTAACGGTTCCGATGCCAACTGCAGGCTCGGCCACGCTCCATCGTCAACCCATCAGGCCTTCAGTGCGCTTGTCATCAGCCTCACTCACGTACGCTGGAACGCGGAAGCATGCGGCGCTGCGATTGGTTTCATTTCGGGGTGAACCTGCGGGCCCGGCTCAGGCCCATGGCGGAACGGGTAGCGGTGGAACTGGCGGCGCGGGCGGCGGACATGGTGGTACCGGCACCGGTGGCAGCGGGCATGGCGGCGGCACGGGTGTTGGTGTTGGCAGCGGTGGCGGCGGACGGACCGGCGTGGGCAGTGCCCCGGGTAGCTCCGGAAGCACGAATGGGCGGGCGAATCCCCCGCGCCCCCTCATGCCCCAGATGCCGACCAATGTTGCCACCAACCAGCAGTTCCTTTATCAACTGGCTGAGGGCACCGGCGGCTTCGTCATTGTAAATACCAACAACCTCTTGGGTGGGATCGAACGAATTGCGAACGACCAGTCTGAATATTATTTGTTGTCCTACAAACCACCCGTATCGCCGGAGGGCAGTTGCCATACCCTGAAGGTCAAGGTGGACCGGGCGGGAACGGATGTCCGCTTCCGCAGCGGCTACTGCAAGGTTCGGCCCCTCGATTTGCTGGCGGGAAGCGTAACCGAAAAAGATCTTGAAAATAAGGGTGCGGGAGAACTGGCGGGAAATGTGACTGCAGTCGTTCGCGTGCCCTACTTCTATACGGCACCCGACGTGGCTCGCGTCCACCTGGTAATGGATGTTCCCTCGAAGGCCCTGCCTTTCGAGAAGGTAAAAGGGAAGCAGCACGCGGGGCTGAACGTGCTGGGTATCGCTTACAAGCCGGATGGCTCAGTGGCGGCCCGCTTCAGCGACACCGTCGATCTGGATTTCGAGGGAAAAAAAGAGGTGGAAGAATTTCAGAAGAAGCCATTCCACTATGAGAAGCAGTTCGACATTGCGGCCGGCAATTACAAGTTGAAAGTGGTGTTCAGCTCAGGCAACAATACTTTTGGCAGAGTCGAAACTCCTCTCGCCGTTCGTCCCTATGACGGAAAGAAAATCGGTCTCAGTTCGATCGTACTTAGCAACAATGCGGTCAAAGTAGCGGATGTGGATCAGGCTCTCGATTCCGCGCTTTTGGAGGATAGTAAACCCCTGATCATCCGCGGACTGCAGGTCTTTCCTTCCGCCACAAACCACTTCAAGAAATCCGACAAGGCGATCGCCTATATTGAGGTTTATGACCCGTCTCTGGCCGGGGAAAAGCCTCCGCAACTCGGGATGGAGTATCGCATTGTCGACACCAAAACTGGCGAGAAGAAACTCGACGTGGGCGTGATGGATACCAAGGACCTGATCAGGCCAGGGAATCCCATGGTCCCCATCGGCGTCAATCTGCCGCTCGAAACCTTGGCGCCAGGAACGTATCGGGTGGACTTAAGAGCGGAGGACTCTGCCGGCAATTCTACAGATTTTCGAATCGCAGAGTTTGAGTTGGAATGAGGTCGCCTGAGTCAACCCGGCTTCTATTCCCTTATTTCGAAGAATCTCTCTGACGCGTCGCCTTGACTCCCGACAGAATCCCCTCGCCCGAAAGTACGATTGCTCCTACGACAATCCAGTGCGTAGGCAGGTGCATCAAGTGCGCTCCGTACATGAGTCCGCCGATCATGATCGCGAATCCGATCGCATAAAGTCCGAACGACAGGGCAATCTCCTTTTCCTGCTCTGGGTTGCTTCAATCGCGGGAGATGCTTAGACTCACTCATTTGTTGGGGCGGTGCTGTACAGAATCGCTCACTTTTGTTGCGAAGTGTGTTGCCAAGCTTTCATGAAAGCCGCGATGCTCGATCCGAAGGCGGTCAATTCTGCTCAGTTTTCCGAAGCTGGAAGTTTGATACTGACGACACAAGAAGGGTTCCGCAGCAAGATAGTCCTCGTGTGCGGACAAAGTCTCGTGGAGGTTTCTCATGAACATGAATCTAATGGACCCAAAACTGATGGCTGTTGCCGCCGCCGTAGTTGTAATTATCGCCGTAGGTGCGTGGCTGTACGTGCGAAAACGCAGGGGTACGACGGCGGGCGTAAGACAGAAGTTTGGGCCCGAATACGATCGGGCGGTATTGACACACGGATCAAAAGCGGAGCCGAAATTAGCCGATCGCGAGAAGCGGATGGAGACACTCAACATTCGAGATCTTGATCTGGTGGAACACGAGCGCTATTCCAAGCAGTGGCAGGCCGTGCAGTCTCGATTTGTCGACTCCCCGAAGGGAGCCGTCGCCGAAGCCGACGACCTGGTGTCGTCGGTCATGAAAGTTCGGGGGTATCCGGTGTCCGATTTCGAGCAACGGGCCGCCGACATTTCTGTGGCTCATCCTCGCCTGGTCGAGAACTACCGGGCGGCTCACGAGATCGCGGTTCGGGTTGGGAAAGACGCCGCAACGACAGAAGATCTCAGAACCGCGATGATTCACTACCGCTCTCTGTTTGAGGAACTGGTGCAGGTGCCAACTGCTCTAGAGAGAAAGGAAGTCGCTTAGCGGTTCAGCATCCTCGAAAGTTAGGCCCCGGGAGTTATCCGTCGGTCCAAACAATGCTGAATGGCAGGAACTGGAAAAAGGAGAACGATGATCGCGACAAGTGAACAGACTAAGTGCGCACACCTACCATGCAAGTGCTCGGCGCAAGCTGGCGACAAATACTGCGGTCAAGCCTGTAAGGAAGCGGGATCCAGTGAAGTCGAGATTGCTTGCCAGTGCGATCACGCGACTTGTCCCCTGACGGTGTAAGAAGACTTCGTTTTATCTGGAACTTCAATCTTTATTAGGGAGATTCTCGAGATGGTCATGCGCCCTGTCATGCTCTTGTTGCTGGTCGCGACAGTCCTGCCATTTTCGTCTGAGGCGCAAACGCTGGCGGATTCGAAGGACTCCTCGAGCACGGTTGCGACCACAACCCCTGAGTACCCAGACCTGACATATATCCGCCCTACCACGAAAATGAAGCTTCACAGCTACGTTTTCGACGCGTTTGGGCCTTATCCGATCGTAGGCGCCGCACTCGCGGCGGGCATTAACCAGGCGGACAACACACCGCCCGAGTGGAAGCAAGGCGCTGAGGGCTATAGCAAGAGGTTCGGTTCAGACTTCGGCATTGCCGCGGTAACCATCACGACGCGCTATGCTCTGGCACGACTCTTCCGAGAGGATACGTTGTATTACCGCTGTGCGTGCAACGGCGTATTTCCGCGGCTGAGCCATGCGGTGACCTCGACTTTCACTGGACGCCGCGGCACTGATGGTCATCGCGTCTTTTCTGTTTCCGCTCTCGTTGCACCCTATGCGGGCACGATGACGGCAGTCTATGGATGGTTTCCCGGGCGCTACAACGCCGAAGATGGCTTCCGAATGGGAAACTACAGCCTGCTAGGGTATGTGGCCGGCAACGTTGCTCTCGAATTTCTCTACAGCGGACCTCACTCCTTGCTCTCTCGCATGCACCTCAATAATGGACACGGAGCCCCGAATCCGAGTCCAAAGCGGTGATCGAAGGGAATTCAGCAGCCGTCGCCGGTGTTCGCCCTTCCAGTCCGGAGCATCTGGCTGTCACGGTGAATTCCTCGAACGGACTGGTGAGCGAGTTTCTCGAATGGTTTGGCGATCTGGCCATTTTCTTCTGGCAGGTGGTCCGGGCTGGGCTCACGCCGCCATTTGAGTTTCGCGAACTGTTTCGACAACTCGACGAAATCGGATCAAAATCTCTGCCGTTGGTAGCGTTAGCCGGCGCCGCGACCGGCGTTGTGCTCTCACTCGAAGCTCGATACAGCCTGACTCGATTCGGCGCCAAATCACTGCTTCCCGCCGCGATCGTGTTCTCTGTGATCCACGAGACCGGACCGATCATCTCCGGCTTGGTAGTCAGTGGCCGAGTGGGAGCCGGTATTGGCGCTGAGTTGGCATCGATGAAGGTAACCGAGCAAATCGATGCCATCGAGGCCTCCGCCGTAAACCCCTACCGCCTGCTGGCGGCTACTCGCATTTTGGCATGCATCTTGATGATGCCGCTGCTGACCCTCGCTGGCGATGCATGCGGCTTGTTAATGGGCTGGGTTGCCCAGGCCCTGGTCGAGCCACTTTCGCTGCATCAGTTCATCAACAGCGGCTTCAATGGCGCCAGCTTTAACGATTTCCTTCCACCCACGCTCAAGACGGCGGTCTTTGGCCTGATTATTGGGCTGATCGCGTGCTTCCAGGGAATGCGGACGCGGGGAGGAGCTGCAGGCGTAGGCCGTGCGGCTACGAGTTCGGTGGTGCTGTCCTCACTGTTCGTGATTCTGGCCGACGTCGTGTTGGTAAAGCTCATCATTATATTTTTCCCGTAACCATAAGGACCTGGAAACAAGTATGCCCACGATCGATCAAGTTGCGATCAAGCCGACAGAAGGTGAAAAAGACAGCAAGGGGCCGGTCGTCGCTGTCGAACGCTTGCATAAGTCCTTCGGAAGCCAAAAGGTGCTGAACGGGGTCAGCTTGGCTGTCTGCCGGGGCGAGACCTTGGCGGTGCTAGGGCGCAGTGGCACTGGAAAGAGTGTCTTGCTCAGGATCATCATCGGCCTCGAGAAGCCTGATTCAGGATCGGTTCGCATTCACGGGCAAGACATCGCCGGCCTCGACCTCGACCAACTCGGCGGGATCCGAAAACGCATGGGGTTTTTGTTTCAGCATGCCGCCCTTTACGATTCGCTAGCCGTCGAGCAATGCGTGGCCTTTCCGCTGCAGCATCATCGAAAAGACATGTCGAAGTCAGAGCAGCGAGATAGAGTCAACAACCTATTGGGGGAGGTGGGAATGCAAGGAGCCGTGGCGAAAATGCCCTCAGATATCTCTGGTGGCATGCAGAAACGAGCAGGACTTGCGCGCGCACTGGCCTTGGAGCCAGATATTCTGCTGCTCGACGAGCCCACCGCCGGCCTTGATCCCATCAGTTCTGCGGAGATTGATGATCTGGTCCTGAAGCTTCAGCAGGAACATCACATGGCGTCTATTGTGGTGACTCACGACCTGCACAGTGCGAAAACAATTTCCGACCGCTTGGCCCTGCTCAATGGGGGCAGTGTTGAGATCGAAGGCACCTTTGAAGAACTTCAGAACAGTGACATCGAATTTGTCAAAGAATTTCTAAAGCATTCGTAGGAGGAGATATGGCGCGAGCGGCTCGGTTGGGGGCCTTCATCGTTATAACACTGGCGATTCTCGTAGTCGGTGTCTTCATCATCGGCAGCAAGCAGTATCTTTTCAGCTCCACGTATCAATTAAAGGCGCAATTCGACAACGTGGTGGGCTTGGATGCTGGAGGCGATGTGCGGGTGGGAGGAGTTCACAGCGGGACTGTGCGCTACATCGTGCTGCCCCACAGGCCGGGCGAAAAGGTCACGGTGGTCATGGATGTGGGCAAGTCCACGCACGAGATCATCAAGCAAGACTCTGTGGCCACAATCGAGACGGAAGGTTTGTTGGGCAACCAGTTTCTCGCGATCTCGTTTGGAACGTCCGGTTCACGCGAGGTGCGAGATGGCGATCTCATTGCCAGCCAGCCGCCGCTGGAAATGTCTGATCTGCTGCAAAAGACGAGTGGCATCCTGGACAGCAGCCAACAGGCGATCCAGAACGCCGCGCGGGCTGCGGCAAATCTGGACTCGATCAGTCTCAAGATCGATAAAGGACAGGGAACTGCCGGCGCTCTGGTCAATGACAAAGCACTCTACGCCAACCTCGAACAGACCACAGGCGCCATGCGGGACACGATGGTGCATGCGCAGGCCGGGGTCGCCGACTTCCAGGAGAATATGGAGGCCATGAAGCACAACTTCCTGCTGCGCGGGTACTTCAAGAGCCGCGGCTACGAAGACTCGGCTGAACTGGCGAAGAATGAGATCGAACGGCTACCAGAGAGTACGCCGATGAAGGAGTTTGCCTACCCGGGTAAGCAGCTTTTCGATCATCGAGATTCGGCCAAGCTAAAGAACCAGAAATCTCTATCTCCAGGGGGTGAGTTCTTGGCCAATAACCAGTTCGCTTTCGCAGTCGTGGTTGTCTCGGGTGGTATGGTGGGCGATGCCAAGAAGGATTTGGTTCTTACCGAAGCCCGGGCCATGGTAGTACGTGAGTATCTGGTCGAGAATTTTGGATTCGACGATAGCCAACTGAAAACTCTGGGAATGGGCAAGCAGACTGAGGCGAAGCCAGATTCCGGCTGGGGAACGATTCAGATTCTGGTTTACCCAGCCGGGACCGAAGTTCCGCCCAACAAGCAAGTTCAGTCGAGTGTCTCAACTGGGGCCGCCTCAGCTCAATCAGTTCAAGCCTCGGCGCCTGCCACCCCGCAAACACAATAAGTCTGCCGGTCCGACTCGATGGTTGTGTTCCATCGTAACTCTCGCTGAATCAACGAATTGAATCTCTTTTCCTTCGAGAAAAACTCGCAAGCTGTTGGATTTGAGCTTTATTGATCAGACTTCAACATTCCCTTTATGCGAGAGTCTCAACCAGAAGCACTCACCCAACCAGAAGCGCTCACCCAGCAGAGACGCAGCCTCGAGTACAACTGGTTTGAAACTGTGCTTTTCAATCCGCGCGATCCGCAGCCGCAGCGTGTCACCGGACACGCGAAGAAAAATCGGCCAAAAGGAAAGACAATGCGTATCATCTCCTCCGTTCGTTCTCTGTTGTTTGCAGTCATGCTGCTCGCCCTATCGGCGGCAGCTTACGCACAGATCAGCCTGTCAATTTCATTTGCCCCGCCCGAGTTGCCCGCCTATGAGCAGCCACTCTGTCCTGGCGATGGCTATCTCTGGACCCCAGGGTACTGGGCCTACGCCGACGATGACGGCTATTACTGGGTGCCAGGCACGTGGGTGATGGCGCCTGAACCCGGCCTGCTGTGGACTCCCGCGTATTGGGGTTGGGGAGGCGACGGATACGTCTTTAACGAAGGCTACTGGGGTACGGAGGTAGGTTTTTACGGTGGAGTCAGTTATGGCTACGGATACTCGGGTAGGGGCTACGAGGGAGGACATTGGCAAGGGGGGCAGTTCTACTACAACCGTTCGGTGAGCAACGTAAATGTTACGAACATTCACAATGTTTACAACACAACGGTGATCAACAACACTACGGTGAACCGGGTCAGCTACAACGGCGGCACTGGTGGCATCAGTGCGCGTCCGACGCCGCAGCAAGAGTCTGTGGCGCATGAGCGACATATCCCGCCCGTTGCCGCTCAGACGCAGCATGCTCAGTCTGCCCGATCGAATCCACAACAGCGAGCATCAGTGAATCACGGCACACCAGCCGTCGCCGCCACTCCTAAACCGGGAGCATTCAACGACCGGGCTGCGATCCCTGCCAAGCAGGGAGGGAAACCTTATAACGCTCCGGTGAATCGCGCAGCAGTTCAGCCGCCAGCCAACCCGCCGGCTGGACACCCAGAGAGGAATGCTCCTCGTCCCGAAACGCCTGCAGCGAGTGCCAAGCCGGACCCGAACCGAACCGAGCCCAATCATCCAGCGGCCGCCCAGCCGAACAATCGGCCGGAGCCGAATCGGCCAGCCACCACCCAGCCCAAAGATCGGCCTGAGCCCAATCGGCCTGAGCCTGCTCCTCGGCCGCAAACTCCCTCTCCGAGCGAACGTTCGCAACCCGCGCGCACACCGCCTCCTGCCGAACCGCGGTCTGCATCGCAACCGCACCCGCAGCCTCAGGCTCCGAGGCCGGAAGAGAAGAAGCAGCAAAAAGAAGAGCCCAAGCACGATGAGAAACCTCAGTAATGATGAGAGGTAAAGCTGGCCAGGTCGAAACTCGCTCGAAAACTATGAAGGAGGGGACCATGTCTCCCACGGTACTGGAAAAAACTGCTGAACATATCGCCGAGTCGGCTCACCAGGCTTCCCGCGCCACAGCTGCGGTTGGCGACGCTATCGAGGATGGAGTTGGAGTAGTGAGGCGTGCCGCACGACAGGGTGGCGATGCCGCGGAAGAATTCCTGAACGACACAACTCAGCGCGTCCAGCGACACCCTATGCTGACCATTGCGACTACACTCGCCGTGGGCCTAACCGCAGGAGCGTTTATCGGCTGGATGATCAAACGAAGATAACTCACGCGCAGAAGACAAGTTAGCTTTGAGCACACACGCGCCCGATTAACCACGGAATCGAGAGACTCGCATAGTCGCCGCTCTAAGCGTCATGGCAGGGCGGATGGATCCGTGCGCAACCCCGCAAGGGCGCGATCGCAGGCAACAACTGGCTGGCCAGACGATCCTTGGCCACGATCCTTGGCCGCAAGGGCGTCTACAGATTCAACCTTTCTTCCGGCACACCTCGTCTTTTGGTGAGCAGGATGATTAGCGTCTGCGGACTGGGTCGCCTGAGCACGATGGCAATCTCTAGCTATAGCTAGCGGGAGTTTACTGCGATTTGAGAGAACAAGCTTGTAAGCAGATATTTGTGAGGGAGTTAGAAGCATTGCGTCGTATTACCCACGTTGGGTACTACGAAGCCATGGCAGCAAGGCCCAGAGTCTTGACCAAGGCTTGTTGGGCGAGAGACTGCTGCGAGAGCACGTAGGCGGTACGGGGCGGTCCCTTTTCGCCCTGAGGCGGATAGAGCAGGACGAACTGTTTGATTTGTTCGAGTTCCTCGAGCAGTTGCTCGACCGACAGATCCGCCCACCCAGCTTTGGCCTCCTGGTGCACATACTGCAACAGGGAGATACCCAACATGCAGTAGAAGGCGTGGATGCGAATCTTGCGGTCGGTCCAGTGATACATGGGATCCCAGCCCAACCACTGGCCATCTTTCAAGCCGCGGAACACACGCTCGATGGATTGTTGACCGCCGTAGCCGGCCACGACCTGTTCCGCGCTCCAATCCATGCGGTTGGTCAGCAGCACGGTGCGCCCCAGGCGCTGACTGAGGAGTTGGGGAAGAGCCGTCGAGTCGAAGTCAAACTGTAACTGCCACTTTCCGTCTTGTTCTTGCAGTTGATAGCGCACGAGCTCGGCCAGGAACGGAGCCGACAACCAACGGTGAATCTTGCGCTCAATCTGCTCCTGCTTCGAGCGCGCTTTCGGTTTCTTCAGTTCCATGGCCAAACGGCGGAGCGACTGCAACACTCGGCTGAGGCTGGTCGTCAGACTGTGCAGTTGTTCACCGGCAAAGGAAGCCGAGTACTTCACCACGCACAGATACTCGCGTCCATGGACCAGAGTTTTCTCGGCGGCAGCGCGCACTCCGGGTTGGGCACTGCTGCAGGCGGGGAGTTCTTCCGTCGCTCGACTGC
>Ga0073928_10011059_pt1 | contig 10595 bp, 9 predicted proteins | sample PaiPotPPA55metaG_FD_76969 | JGI IMG/M metagenome (GOLD analysis project Ga0073928, IMG submission 76969) | Iron sulfur acid spring bacterial and archeal communities from Banff, Canada, to study Microbial Dark Matter (Phase II) - Paint Pots PPA... ...
TCCTCGGTCACCTTCATGGTCCCGATCTCAGCCGCGAACGCCGACCCCGAGCGCCCACTCACCGCAATCGCGGTGAGCAGCGGTCCGAGCTCGCGCGTGAAGCCCACCGCAACCAATTCAATGACGTAGTGCAGAGCTCCGAATCGGCGCAACTCAGAGGCCCCCTGCATGGCCAGTATGAATCCCGTGCAAATCGACATCAACGAAACCATCGGCATTGCGTCCACGCCGATTTCCAGCATTTGCCTCACGGTGGCCCGCCAGCGGTAACGATTTCCTACAAAGGGCAGCGCCTGCCCCATCGCTCGTAGCGTGGCCCACCACTGAATGTTCAAACTCCCGACGTAGTCGAGATGTTCGATTGTTCTTTCGCCGACACTTTCGAGAACATTCGCCATCAAGACACCTTTTGTCCCGAACCGCTCGCCTCGAACAGGGCCAGCACTCCGGTGACCTCGAACAGCCGGAGCGCGGCACCGCTAAGCCCCTGCAAGCGGAAGCTGATCTGATGATGGCGGGCGATTCTTAGAGATTCAATCAATGTGGCGACTCCGGACGTCTCAATGTAGGGGACGCCGGCTAAGTCGATGATGATGGTCTGAGGCAATGCTTCCTCCGCCAGGAGAGTTCGCAGGCGATCGCGAAGATCGGGCGAGGAGTCGACATCGATTCGGCCGGTCAGCCGGACGACGGCGTCCTTTCCCTCTTGATCTACTGAGATCTTGAGGTTGCCGCTTGAAGGAATTGCAATACGTGTCACCGTTACTCCCAGTCCGTTCTCTACGATTTGAATGCGCGATCCTGATTCACGCCTGTGCGATTCACCGTCAGATGCTTGCATGCAGCCTTCCACAATCATCCCGACGAGGCGGCGCACGGGGATCGTATTTTTCTCCTACGAATTGAGCGCGGGCGAGATTCTCCTGGCGGTTGGCAAGACAAGTGCTGTACATAGCACGTGGACACCGTACCTTCGTCGACCGGTATGAGAGTTAAGCGATAGTCGCTCTGATGTCACGAGCAATGACGCTTCTGTCAAAGTGAATGACGCGTTAGATGGCGTTCAAGCCGCCACGACGGTCCTTGCACGAAAACAGCAGAAAAGAGAAAAGGAGGAATGTGGGCATGAAGGTAAGATCACTGGTTCTGGTTTTTATCATCGGGTTTGGGGCACTCGGATTGGCGCAGGATGTTGCCAGCGACGTTGGCAAGGGAGCGAAAAACGCGGGCAAGGCTACGGAGACAGCCGCTAAGGACGTTGTACGGGGCACAAAGTCGGCCACAAAAGCCGTGGCCCATGGCACTGACAAAGCCACCACTGACACGCTCAAAGACACTAAGAGTGCGTCAAAACAGACGGCGAGCGCGGGCAGGAGAACAGGCAAGGAGATCGGAAAGGGCACGGAAGACGCTGCTAAAGACACTAAGAAAGCGGCCACGAAAACGGCGGACGCGGTGAAGTAAGCAGGTGTGGTTGCCTCAGCCGACCCCGTGGAACGCGCGGGTGGTTGCAAGGGCCTATGGGTTGTCAGGCGTCGTCGAGGAATGACAAGAAAATTGAAGCAAGGTGCGCAGGTAGCTGCCTGTTGCGCGATTGTCGCAGCTGCGATCGCCGGCCGACTCTCCGCCGACACCCCGCCGAGTGCATATCAGCTTCCCTCGAACTCAGAAGTCATTGGCTACCTCCTTCAATCGGTGAACTGGTATCGCCATGTGTACACCGAACGGCAGGTTGCGAACGAACCGGCCGATTTAATGTTTCTCGATGACAGTCAAGCGATCGAACGGCAGATTGTGAAGCTCTCGTTCGAGTTCGCCAAGGCGGATGCCCTGCTCGAAACGAGCACCGCTTCTTCGCATGGCCGACCTCCGTCCTCAAATCCTCCTCCTGCTGATCTTGCGCACTTTATCGAATTAAAGAACCGAAATGATCAACTCAGCCAGCAAGCAATCGAGGCGATCAAGAACCTCGACAAAAGGCTGAACACAGCGAAGGGAGCCGATCGCAGGAAATTGAAAGCGGCTGAGGAAGACGCTCAAACTCGATTGCAACTCCTGGACGCAGTCGCGCAGGGTCTCAATGATCTAGTCGAGTTTGTCCAGAGTCCCGGTGAAGGACAAGGCCACAGCGGACATTTGGACTCCACCATCGACGACCTGGCGCAATCGATACCGGAAGTGACGGGCCCTTCAGTTTCCTCGGCGGCAGAGCCCCTAGGAGAAGCAACTTCCAGAACGGCTGGCCATGACGCCGGCATCATCGGGTTGGTCTCGGACGTCTCAGCGATGAAGCATAAGCTTCACGTGGTTGACGAAAAGATAAGCCTCACTGATAACCTGACGTTATCCGCGAATAATCTGCGAATCCCACTGGCTGGTTTCGTCACTCACCTCATTCAGAGTGTGGCCATAAGCAATCCGCAAACCAGCGATCTTCAATTGTTGCGAGAACAAAAATCGCACCTCGATGCGCTTACGGTCGACATCAAGGAGTTATCTCCGGTCATCGTCGCGCTCGATAAGCAAAAAGTCCTCCTTGCGGAGTACAAATCCCATGTGCTGCCGTGGCGGATGGCAGTGGCAGGCCAATACAGGCGGGCATGGAAAGAACTGTTGATCCGCTTGGTTGTGGTCTTGTTGATCATAGGTTTGTTACTCACAACTGGCCAGCTCTCACGCCGGTTCACACTGCGGCGTGTTCGCGATCCTAATCGGCGACGGTTCATTAGTATGAGCCACCAATTTCTGACTCTGTTCGCCATTACGGTCGTCATCGTATTCGTCCTGGCCTCGGACTTGAGGTCGGTCGCAACCTACTTTGGGCTTCTGAGCGCCGGACTTTTACTCGCACTCGAAAACGTCATTCTTGCCACTCTCGGCTCTCTCCTTTTGGTTGGGAAGCGCGGAATCAGAATTGGCGATCGTGTGCAGGTCTCGGGAGTTACCGGCGATGTCGTTGATATGGGCCTGCTGCAATTCCAGTTGCGAGAATTCGACGTAGAGAACGGGAGATATACCGGTCACATGGCAACGTTTTCGAATTCGCTGGTTTTTGTATCTCCAGCCACGGGTCTCGTGAGATTTGATTCTGCTCCGGAGAAAATCTCCCAGGCGGCAGCGAGCAAGAGCGGAACGGAGTTGCAAGCAGCCGAGCGCGTTTCGGTTGCGGGTGAATAGGGTTAGAGATTTGGCTCCCGGCGCTGAACATCGGGATCGCAACGTCATTCCAATGACTTTGGCTCTCCTGTCACGGTCATTGACACTGGCCGTTCGCCGTCCGCACTTGATTGCTCAGGTCTAAGCCGAGACGATTGCCGCGTAAATCCGGGCTTCAGTCTGCGCTTTCATGCCGCTCGATGGCTGAGGTACGAGTACTTCCCGATGGCAGTGAGTTTGCTTGTCTCAGGGGTGGCAAGCTGGAACGCCCGCCAGCTTCCGGCCCTGCTCGAGCAATCTGAGACTCATAAGGTGAAATGACGATGCCGGTCGCGCTCATGGTCCCCTGTTACATAGACATGTTCTATCCACACGTCGGCATCGCCACTCTCGAATTGCTCGAAAGATTGGGAGTCGACGTCGTATACCCGAAGGAACAAACTTGCTGTGGCCAGCCCATGGCCAATAGCGGCTGCTATGAAGAGGCACGGGCGACCGAAGAGCACTGCGCCAGAGTCTTCGGCTCCTTTGATTGCGTGGTCACTCCGTCCGGCAGTTGCACTCATCATATCCGGAACAAATTCACCGCTGGAGTGGACTCACCAGAAAAGCAGAGTCTGGTCCGAAATACGTACGAGCTGGTTGAGTTTCTCCACGACGTTGTGAAGATCCGAGAATTCCCGTGGGCGACATTCGAGCATAAGGTCGCACTGCACACCAGTTGCTCTGCGATTCGTGGCCTGAATATGGCATCGATGTCCGAACGTGTACATGATCCAGTCTTCTCGAAGCCAAAGGCTCTACTGAGCGGCGTCTCTGGCATTGAGTTCGTCGAGTTTGAGCGCGTGGACGAGTGTTGTGGCTTCGGTGGCACCTTTGCGGTGACCGAGGAGGCAGTCTCCGCAAAGATGGGAAATGACAAGCTGGCCTTCATGCAGAAGGCGTCACCGGACTGCATTGTCTCCTCGGACATGTCTTGCCTGATGCACCTTCAAGGGTGTGCGCGGAGGCAAAGGCAAGATATTCCCTTCTATCACCTCGCAGAAATACTGAATGGACTGTCTCTATGAGTCACCCCGTCGACCAAGCGAAGAATGCCGAAGAGTTTCTGGCCGACACCGTCCACGAGCAACGGCTCGATAAGCTGCTCTGGGCAATGAGAATGAGGCGCGATGCCGCGGCCCGGCAGGTTCCGGAGTGGGAGGAACTCCGGACACTAGCATCTGAAATCAAAGAGCACACCTTGTCGCACCTCTCAGACTACCTCATTCAATTCGAGGCCAGGGCCACCGCCAACGGGGCGATCGTGCACTGGGCCAGGGATGCTCACGAGCACAACCAGATCGTCTATGACCTCCTTGCCGGACAAGGAGCGGACACGCTGGTCAAGTCTAAGTCCATGCTGACGGAGGAATGTGAATTGCGTCCGTTCCTCGAAAGGCGAGGGATCCGTGTCACAGAGACAGACCTCGGGGAGCGCATCCAGCAATTGGACAATCAGCCTCCAGGGCACATCATCGGCCCAGCGATCCACAAGACGAACAAGGACGTGGCCGTCTTGTTTTCACAAAAGTATGGGTCAGATCTTAACAATGAAGATACCGCTTACCTCGCAGGGGTGATGCGGAAGAACACCCGGCCAGACTTCCTCCACGCGCCCGCCGGCATGACGGGTGCAAATTTCGTCGTTGCGGAAACGGGAGCGATCGTCGTGGCAACCAACGAGGGGAATGCCGATCTCTCGGCACACACGCCACCGCTACACATATGCTCGGTCGGCATCGAAAAGATCATTCCTACCACGGAAAGCCTGGCGGTCTTCATTCGCTTGCTCGCTCGAAGCGCCACGGGCGACCCAATCACCCAGTACACTTCGACGTTCCGCGGACCCCGCAAAGGGGCGGCCATGCACGTCATCCTGGTCGATAACGGAAGATCTGCGCGTCTGGGAATGAAACGGTTCTGGCGCTCCTTGAAATGCATTCGCTGCGCGGCGTGCATGAATACTTGTCCGGTGTATCGCAGAAGTGGCGGCCTGAGTTACGGCTCCACTTATATGGGGCCAATCGGCATCATCATGATGCCTACCTTTGAGATTCGAAAGTACAGCAAGCTTCCTTTCGCCTCAACCCTGAATGGCAGCTGCACGAACGTGTGTCCGGTCAAGATCGACATACATGAACAGATCTACGGGTGGCGCGAAGTCATGGAGGAGAACGGCCAAATCCAGGTCGTGAAAAAGGAGGCCATGCGGGTGGCTGACAAGGTGCTCAGCCATCCCGCGCCCTACCAGATCGCGACCGCCGCACTGTCAAGCGCACTGGAGGTTCTTCCCCACTTCGCCGTCTACAACCGCCTGAACGCATGGGGTAAGCATCGAAACGTCCCGGAGGCTTCCAGGGAAACATTTCACGAATGGTATAGAAATCATCGCCTCAAGACGAACGAGGAAGTCAGATTATGAACTCGACTCAGGCGCTTTCGAGGAACACGATTCTGGACGCAGTTCGAGGCAATCAGCCAGTTGCTCAGCCGATGCCCACTATCCCTCATTTCCACACGAACAAGCCCGCCGACCTTGTGGCCACCTTTTGCGAGTTCATCGCTCGCATGGCCGGAGTCGTCGTCACCAAAGATGTGTCTGATCTGGATTCGTTCCTGCGCGTCAAGTTTCCGGACGCCAGGGTCATCTGTTCGACGATTCCGGAGTATGCCGGTACCATCAAGCCGGCAAGGCTCAACCATTGGTCGGAGGCGAGCACAATCGATGTTTGCATGCTGCGGTCGCCCATGGGTGTGGCCGAAACCGGTTCCATACTGCTCTCCGATATCGAACTGCAAGTAAACACTATCGCGTTCCTTGCGCATGATCTCGTTGTCTTGCTTGACCCGAAGCAGATCGTCTCGAACATCCACGATGCTTACGAACACCCATACTTCAAACTGAGGCCATATAGCGTTCTGATGACCGGTCCCTCCGGTTCCGGAGATATCGGTGGGATTGTCGTTCATCCGGCTCAGGCCGCGAAGACTCTAACAGTGCTCCTCTCGCCCACTCCGAATGCCGGTAAGCGCACGGGGTGAATGCAAATTCATCGATGTGCAAGATTTGCTCGAGTTCCGCCAACAAAACATTAAGTCTGGAGATCTGAAATGCTTAAAGGCTTCAATTATCCACTCACTCCAAAAGGCAAATCGACCCTGAATCCGCCTCCGCCCTGGTACTACTCTTCCGACTTTCTCAACATTGAATTCTGGTCGGAGCCCTCTGCCGTGGCGGCGCTGCTGCCTCCCGGGCTCGACCCCGATCGCTCCGCCAATGGTCACGCCAATGCTCTTTTCTACGATTGGCAGTTCAGCGGGAACGACGAAGAATATCTTGACCCGGCGCGTTACCAGTACCGTGAGTTTTTGATCCTCGTAGATGCGTTATACCAGGGCAAACCGGTCGCTTACTGTCCCTATATTTTCGTGGACAACGACGCTGCCGTTGCCCGCGGTTGGACGCAGGGCTATCCCAAGCGCATGGGCCAGGTATTCCAGACAAGGTATTACGCTGCGACAGGAAAGGTGGGTCCCGCCCTCGCAGCGGGATCGAAGTTCGCTGGATCCCTTACATCCGCTGGACAAAGACTTGCCGAGGCGGTTGTTACGCTGCGAGAACCGGTAACCGACATGGCGCTGTTGAAGCAGAAACCCGTCGTCAATCTCCTTCACTGTCCGCGTCTTGCCGCTGATAAGCAGGACCAGCCGGCAGTTCACGAGCTGGTCGAGAACGTTCCGCGCGATGTGAAGCTTGAACAAGCATGGGTAGGAGAAGGTTCTCTGACCCTTCCGGTCTGCAGAGACGAAGAACTCTCCGACTTGGCGCCCGTCCGTTGTGGCAAAGGTATGCGGGCTTCCCTCGCATACGTCGTCGATGATCTAAAGACACTGAAGGATTTGAGGAGGTAATGCGGCGGGGCAGCATACTTTTCTGCCCCTTTTTCAGCGCTGCAGGTGTGAAGTCTTCCTGCGTTTCGCTTCCAGTTGCAGCAAGAAGGCGAGTTCAAGGAATTCAACCAGGTTCGGGAAAGGAATGACAATGGCAAAGAGAGTGGCTGACCTGCTGGTAGACGTTTTGGTGGGAGCGGACGTTCAGCGAATTTATGGAGTCCCGGGCGATTCGCTCAATGGCATCACGGATTCGATTCGCACCCGCGAGAACATCCAATGGATTGGCGTGCGCCATGAAGAGGCAGCCGCCTTCGCTGCCGGCGCAGAAGCGCATCTCACTGGCAAATTGGCGGTGTGCGCCGGAAGCTGCGGGCCGGGAAACATGCACTTGATCAATGGCCTTTACGATTGCCAGCGCAGCCGCGTCCCCGTTCTGGCCATCGCGGCGCAAGTTCCGAGCGCTGAAATCGGAAGTGGATATTTTCAGGAGACTAATCCGGAACAGATCTTCGCCGGGTGCAGCCATTACTCCGAGCTGATCTCGCAGCCAGAGCAGATGCCGCGCGTGCTCGAGATTGCGATCCAGACCGCGATTTCACGGCGTGGCGTTGCCGTAGTTGTGATTCCAGGGGATGTGGCCTTGCGAGAAGCGGTTGAACAAAAACCGCGGCTGTTATTTGCTCCGCCGAAACCGACGGTGTGCCCGTCCGATGACGAACTGGGTGTGCTTGCGGGTGTTCTCAATCGCTCAAAGAAGACGACCATCTTTGGAGGCGCCGGATGCGCCGGAGCTCACGGCGAACTGATTGAGCTCGCGGGCAAGCTGCAAGCTCCCATCGTGCACGCTTACCGCGGCAAGGAGTTCATCGAGTATGACAACCCGTTTGATGTAGGCATGACCGGCCTGCTCGGATTCTCATCCGGCTATCACGCAATGATGAGCTGCGATACGCTGCTGCTGATCGGCACTGACTTTCCCTATCAGCAGTTCTTTCCCAAGAACGCGACCATCGTGCAGATAGATCTTCGAGGCGAGCAGATAGGGCGTCGCAGCAAAGTTGATTATGGTTTTGTTGGAGACACCAAGGCCACGCTGAAAGCGCTGTCGCCCCGGCTGCAACAGAATCAATATGAAGAGCATTTGAAAGAATCACTCGAGCACTATCGTAAGGCACGCCAGGGTCTGGACGAGCTGGCAAGCGGCGATTCCGGTAAGAAACCTATCCATCCACAATATGTCGCAAGCGTGATTGATCAACTCGCATCCCAGGATGCGATCTTCACCTTCGACGTTGGAACGCCAGTTATCTGGGCGGCGCGCTATCTCCGGATGAATGGCAAGCGCCGGCTCGTTGGTTCTCTCAACCACGGCTCCATGGCAAATGCACTACCGCAGGCCATTGGCGCACAAGTCAGCCATCCCGGCCGGCAGGTCATCTCCATGTCGGGCGATGGTGGCTTGGCGATGCTCATGGGCGAACTGCTTACATTGCGGCAGCACAATTTGCCGGTGAAGCTGGTCGTTTTCAAGAATGACTCGCTCGCCTTTGTGGAGCTGGAAATGAAGGCCGACGGCTTTCTCGATTTTGCAACCAACCTTAAGAATCCCGACTTCACAAAGATTGCGGAGGGAGCGGGCCTCCTTGGTCTGAGAGCCGAAACTCCGGACCAGGTAGAACCGGCGATCGCGCAGGCTCTTAAACACGACGGACCGGCATTAGTCGAGGTTCAGGTGTCACGCCAGGAGCTTTCGATGCCTCCAACGATCAGCTATGAGCAAGCCAAGGGCTTTGGCATTTTCATGCTCAAGGCCGTCCTCAGTGGACACGGTGATGAAATCATCGATCTCGCGCGAGTGAACCTGCTCCGCTAGCGGATTCCGAGTTCAGCGACAAAGAAGAAAGGACAAACTGGATATGTTCCCAGGAGCATCTATCAACAGGCGCCAGTGTGACTATCGGTGAGCTATTACCACTCGTGGGTTATCTTATCGGGGAGAGTCTCGATAAATAATCCATCTCCAGCTCGCCTTCATAAGTTTCGGCGCCGACCTTCAATGCTTCCGTGACGCGGGTTTGCGTCACTTCGCTCGCGACACTCAAGTCGGACTCATGGGCTTCCACGAGGAATCCCTCTGCCATGGAACTAAATGCTCCCATATCCACGGCCGCCTTGGCGTGAGCTATGGCATGCGCAGGAAACGAGGCGATGCGGTGAGCCAGCTTCTCGACAAAAGGTGTTAGTTCGTCCGCTGGCAACGCTCGATTGATGTAGCCGTAACGTTCCGCCAGCTCCGCCGAGAGATCATTGCAGCCCAGGAGCACCTCCAAGGCGCGTCCCCGCCCCATGAGCCGTGGCAATCTTTGCGTAGAGCCCCCACCCGGAACGAGACCAATCGCCACCTCTGGTTGGCCGAAGATCGCTTTGCCAACGGCAGCAAAACACATGTCCATGGCCAGCACGATCTCACTCCCTCCGCCCCGGGCCCGTCCTTCGACTTTGGCAATTGTTGCCTTGGGCATGTTCCTGAATCGTTCGCCGATCGTCTGCGTGAGACGAAAGCTCCGTGTTTGGGACACCACTTTGGAAGCGGCTCCAACCCGGCCCAAACCAGAGTGGGCTATAAAGAAATCGGGAAGCGCGCTCTGCACGACCACAACCCGGACGCCCTCATCGGCCTCGAGTTCCCTGCCGAGTTTGTCGAATTCCTGCGACAGAACTTCATCAAGAAGATTTATCGGCGGATGATTGATGCTGACGAATGCGACCCCGGAATCAAACCTGAACCGGAAACATTTGTAATCGGAATATGGCAAGGGAGTGGCTCCATTTCGCTTTGTCAGCCGTTCTGCACGGGGTTGGTCAGGACACCGACCTTCTCGATCTCCACTTCAAAGATATCGCCCGCCTTCATGAAAACGGGTGGCTTATGCGCCGCTCCGACGCCACCCGGCGTGCCGGTGATGATCACATCGCCTCGCTCCAGGCTCATCGCGACACTGACTGTTGCAATCAGCACCGGGACACTGAAGATGAGCAGGTCGGTGCGCGAATCCTGCACGACACGGCCATTCAAACGCCCCTGGATGCGCAATCCGCGGGCCCCAGGGGGCACGGCGTCCGGCGTCACCAGCCACGGGCCGAACGATCCTGTACCATCGAAATTCTTGCCCATCGTCCATTGCGGTGTGCGGAGCTGAAAATCGCGCACGGTCGCATCATTGAACACGGAGTAGCCCGCCACGTGATCGAGGGCCTGCTCCTGGGGGATACGGCGCCCCGGCTTGCCGATCACCACGGCCAGCTCGGCTTCATAGTCGAGCGCAGTTGATTCGCGGGGCCGCCGGATCGGGTCCTGATGAGCGATCAGACTCGACGCGAAGCGGGCGAAGATTTCCGGATACTCCGGCTTCTTCAGCCCGCTCTCCCCCAGGTGATCATCGTAGTTGAGACCGACGCACAGAATTTTCGGCGGTACGGGCACCGGCGGCAGCAACCGGACA
>Ga0073928_10011062_pt1 | contig 10593 bp, 5 predicted proteins | sample PaiPotPPA55metaG_FD_76969 | JGI IMG/M metagenome (GOLD analysis project Ga0073928, IMG submission 76969) | Iron sulfur acid spring bacterial and archeal communities from Banff, Canada, to study Microbial Dark Matter (Phase II) - Paint Pots PPA... ...
CATGATCCCAGAAAATATGAAGGAATTCTTTCTCAAGCATGGCGTGCCAGCCATGCTGCAAGAACGGTATCGCTGCGAGGGCAATGATTGCTATGAGCTTAGCAGCACGGGCACAGAGAAGCCCCCTGCCCAATCGGTGGGAGCTTCACCGGTGCCCGTTGTGCTACCCCCGAAGCCCTGCAATTGCGGGGGCAATCCCGAAGCCCAAGCAGCGATGCTCAAGCAACGGCAAGAGAATTTCGAGCGATGGCAGAAGCTCAGGAAACAGCATCCACCAGCTTCTTAACATTCTCGGCACCGAGACGGCTCGACAGTGTTCTAATGGCTTCGATATCGAGAAGGGTATAGACGCCAGAGCCATTGACCGGCTGAGCCTTTCGCGCTGCCCTGCCCTTGGATGGCCCCTTGTTCAGTTTGTTTTTGATGGAAGTGACCAGCCCATAGGTCACGGTCATGCCATTATCCTTAAGACTCTTCATGACTTCTTTGGGGCTGGCATCGTGCCCCATCGCCTCAAAAGCTTCTCTGACCATTTGTGACTTGTGACCCCGTTTGTGGCGTGCCATCGGTGCTTGCTCCGAAGGGAAATTGTTTAAGAAGTGACCCCAGACAATCATATAACAAAAAACCCGGTCGCTCATGGCTGAAACGACCGGGCGGTAACTAAGGGTGATATACCGATGTATCTAGACCCCCAGCAAGTCTTTTCGCAGCCATGCAATGGCGGCGTCTAGCACCGGCTGGGGCGGGATCACGTAATGAAGCTCACCAAGATCACGAGATTTGTGTGCTAAGAATGCCGGGCGACATGCCTTGAATTCCTTATTGCCCGAATTTTCGAGCCGGTTCGCTGAAGTCTTGCGGAATACCTTCAGGCTCTTCTTGATTTTGTTTCGCTCGGCTGGCTTCTTGAAGGCTTCGGCGATGCTGTCCCACCGGACCAGCTTTTGCGTAGTCTTGTCGATCCCGTAGTGGGTCAATTCATTGCCCTGCTCGCTCAGAAGTACGAGCCCGGTCTTGCCCGGTGTGCGGAATTTCTTCAAGAGGGCGAAGGTCTCCGGCCAGAGCTTATAGCAGACGGTCAGGGCATTCTTGCGGCGGCGAACCTTGGACCGTTTCCGGGTGATCCTGCCTTCTTCCCAATCCACTTCTTCGTGCTGTAGCTGGCTAATATCGTGCTGATACATCGCGCAATTGAGCATCAGCAGCATAAAGAGCTTGGTGCGCTCTGAGCAGTCACCCATCAGTGCCCTGACTTCTTCGGGCGTGAAATGCACCACGTTTTTGCCTTCGTCTTCGTCCGGGAAGGTGTATTCTTTCGACTTGAAATTTTTGGGAAGCTGGAAACCATCGACGTTTTCCCAGAGCCAATTAACGAAGTTCTTGAACGTCATATATCGCAGCTTGCATGTTGCGTTCGAGTTTTCGCCCTTGATGATCTTCTGACAGAGCAAGTCATAGTAGCCCGACACTGTGCCATTGCCGATTTCCGAAATGTCGGTCTCCGCCCCGATCCACGAGACGAATGGTTTGATATCCTTCTCGTATCCATCGCAGCGTGCTGCTGAAATCTTGTTTGCAGCACAGCGATTCTTTTTGGTCTTCACCCACTCGGCAACTTTTACAGCGATTGTGGTCGCTTTGCTCTTGGCTCTCGGGCGACTGCTGAGCCGTCTGCCGATGTGATCGAGCAAGCTGGCACGATTCCCTTCGGTCAGATCGGTGCCCATTAACACGTGGTCAATCGTGCCATTGGAAAAGCTCTCGCCCTGCTCTAATTGAGCAACTGCAATATCAGCCGGGCTAAGGGGCAGGAAAGCACCATCGGTGCCAGCTTTCTTGCTGTTGGCTGAAGCCTTGTAGCCCTCGGTTTGCAGAATGCTCAACAGCTTCCGGGCTTCGTCACCGCGTTCGCCAATTAGAGCAAGCTCTCGTGGGCTCACGCTCTTCATGATCTCGGCTAGAATGGCACTGGCTTCGGTGGGCTTGCACTTTTGGGGCTTGAGGGTCTCTAGCTTCTCAAGCCACCACTTATTGGCGGCTTGGTAGCTACCCATTTTAGTCCGGTCGGAGCAGCCCAATTGATGGCAAGAGACCGTGATATTGTGGTACTTGCCATCGAGCCCCCGGTGGTATTTGGTCCACCGTTTTCGTGCTTCGTCCCAAGTCATCAAAAATTGGCGACTCATTGCTGACCCTTGGTAAATGAATTCCGGTAAATAATTTGACGTTTTTCCGGTACACTCCATTTACCACTTCGCCATTTTTCAGCTTGAATTTTGTGGGCATGACTTATTTCCAGTGCCGCACAATCGGCCACTCTGTCACCTCTCCGGAAGGCCTGAGCCTATTTTGGACACCAAACGGGTGCACGCGGCTCAAAACGATCCTACCGGGACGGCCGCCTATCGGCAAGAATGATGGCCGTTTGTCTGGTACAAAGCTTGCATAGCTCTGCTTGAGCCGTATTTTAATAGCTCACGTGAGCAGTGCATGACTCAACCTTTACGCCGATGCGGCGCATGGAGTCTGCCTGACGGCGCGGTGCGCTGGCGACTCTGGGCACCAAAAGCCAGACGCGCGGAACTCTTGATCAAGGGCGATCACCCGTACTCGGTCTCGATGGAGGCCGAGGAAGCAGGTTACTTCAGCGTGCTCCAGTCGGGTGTTGGGCCTGACACTCGGTATGCTTATCGCCTTGATGGTGGTCCGGAGCGCCCGGACCCGTGCTCGCTGTGGCAGCCTGAAGGCGTTCACGGGCCGTCCGCTATCGTCCGGCCGGAATCCTTCCACTATATGGAAGGCGAGTGGAGAGGCGTGCCACGTCAGGACCTGATCATCTATGAAATCCATGTCGGAACCTTTACGCCCGAAGGGACATTCGATGCAATCATTCCACGCCTCAATTTGGTACGGGACTTGGGCATAACCGCTCTGGAACTGATGCCGGTGGCGCAATTTCCCGGCACCCGGGACTGGGGTTACGATGGCGTTTTCCCTTACGCCGCACAAAACAGCTATGGAGGGCCGGCGGGCCTGGCGCGGCTCGTTGACGCTTGCCATGTTGCGGGGCTGGCGATCCTTCTCGATGTCGTCTACAACCACCTCGGGCCGGAGGGGAACTATCTCCGCGAATTCGGTCCATACTTCACCGACCGCTACAAAACACCGTGGGGAGAGGCATTCAACTACGACGGGCCGGGCTCGGACGCCGTTCGGGACTACGTGCTCGATAACGTGCGCATGTGGCTGGAGAACTTTCACTGCGATGGTCTTCGCCTCGATGCCGTGCACGCGATCTTCGATTTCAGTGCCCGCCGTATCCTGAGTGACATCAAGGAAGTTGCCGATCAGGTCGCGGCCCGTTCGACGAGAATCATCCATATCATCGCCGAGAGCGACCTGAACGACCCCAAGGTGCTCTTGGGTCAGCGCGAAGGCGGATACGGCCTCGATGGGCAGTGGGCCGATGACTTCCACCACAGTGTGCACGCCTATCTCACCGGTGAGCGCCAGGGCTATTACGAGGATTTTGGAGATGTGCGCCAGATCGGGCGCGCGCTGCAATCGCCATTTGTTTACGCCTGGGACTACAGCCGTCACCGCGACCGGAGGCACGGTGCGGCCGTGCCGCCCGGGCTAGGCGGCGATCGCTTTGTGGTCTGTCTCCAGAATCACGATCAGGTAGGCAACCGGGCACAAGGCGAGCGCCTTGTGACACTGCTACATTCACCACCCAAGCTGCGGCTGGCTGCCAGTCTGCTCATGTTTTCGCCATACATTCCGCTCCTTTTCATGGGAGAGGAGTATGGCGAAGAGAGGCCATTTCCCTTTTTCTGCTCTTTTTCCGACGAGCGGCTCATTCAGGCGGTACGGGAGGGAAGAAAACGCGAGTTTCCAGACCTCGTGCACCAGGGAGCGCTGCTTGATCCACAGGCCGAGAGTACTTTTGCAGCGGCCATGCTAAGCTGGTCCTGGCCGGACGGAACATTCAGCGCCGGCTTGAGGCGTTTGTATGCGGATTTGATCGCCGCCAGGAATACGTGGCCAGCACTTCGCGACTTTGTCCACCGGGAGCTTGACTGGATCACGGATGAATCCGCGGGCCCGGTCTTGCACATGATCCGAGGCCGCCGTGCGTTAGAATCCTCCGACACGTTGGATATCTATTTCAACTTTAGTGATAGAGTTCAGCGGCTTCGGACATCCAGAGATGAAAATACTCGGTCACTGCTCTTTTCTTCCGAATCCAATTTCTATCTGGGGAGCCGAAGCGCGAAAGATCTTAATGCGCAGATGCACCCCTTCGAATGCATGGCTTTTGGCCCGCCTTCCTGGAAGACCTTCATGTGATGCACTCGACACCCAGCGCGTGCTTGCGATGAGTTTAGAATCAGGAGTCCAATCCGAATGAGAGTTTGGCCCGGGCGCCCTTATCCGCTGGGCGCAACCTTCGACGGTGCAGGTGTCAACTTCGCCCTGTTCTCGGAGCATGCCACCAAGGTTGAGCTTTGTCTGTTCGGCTCGAACGAGGACTCCAAGGAAGGAGAGCGAATCCAGTTGCCGGAACAGACAGACCAGGTCTGGCATTGTTACCTGCCGGATGCGGAGCCGGGTCAACTTTACGGTTTTCGTGTTCATGGCCCGTACGATCCGCCTCACGGCCACCGCTTCAATCCCAGCAAGATCGTCCTGGATCCGTACACGAAAGCAATCGGCCGCGATGTTCAGTGGCATGACGAGCTCTGGGGTTATCGAATCGGCGATGCGGCGGCGGACCTGTCTTTCGATGAACGCGACAGTGCTCCCTACGCACCTTTGGCCATGGTGCTCGATACGGCATTTACGTGGGGGGACGATCGTCCGCCTCGGACGCCCTGGCACAAGACGCTCATCTACGAGCTTCACGTCAAGGGATTCACGCAGCGGCACCCCGGCGTTCCGGAAGACCGGCGGGGGACGTACGCCGGGCTGGCCTCCGAGGCAGCCATCGAGCACATTCAGAGCCTGGGTGTCACCGCCATCGAGTTGATGCCCGTTCACTTCTTCCTGGACGATCGCCATCTCGCCGACAAGGGGCTGGTCAACTACTGGGGCTACAACACGCTGGCTTTCTTCGCTCCGGCCCTCCGCTATGCATCCAGACAATCCCCTCGCAAGAGCGTGCAAGAGTTCAAGATGATGGTGCGCTCGCTGCATGCCGCAAAAATCGAGGTGATCCTTGACGTGGTTTACAACCATACGGCTGAAGGGAACCAGCTCGGCCCGACGCTCTCTTTCCGCGGCGTGGACAACGCGAGTTACTACCGGCTGGCCTCCGATCCTCGCCACTACATGGATTTCACCGGCTGCGGCAACGGCTTCAACATGCAGAACCCTCGAGTGCTGCAGCTCATCATGGACAGCCTGCGCTACTGGGTTACCGAGATGCACGTGGACGGCTTTCGCTTTGACCTGGCCAGCGCGCTGGCCCGCGAACTATTTGCCGTGGACAAGCTCGGTTCCTTCTTCGACATTATCCGCCAGGACCCGATTCTCTCCCAGGTAAAGCTGATCGCCGAGCCCTGGGACGTCGGCGAGGGCGGATACCAGGTCGGTAATTTTCCGTCCGGCTGGACGGAGTGGAACGGCAAGTATCGCGACTGCGTGCGACGGTTCTGGAAGGGGGAAGGCGGCACCGTGAACGAGATGGCCACCCGGCTGGCCGGCTCCAGCGACCTCTATGCCTGGAGCGGTCGCAAGCCCTATGCCAGCATCAACTTCATCACTTGTCACGATGGCTTTACCCTAGAGGACCTGGTGAGCTACAACGAGAAGCACAATGAAGCGAACGGTGAAGACAACCGGGACGGCGCCAACGATAACCACTCGTGGGACTGCGGCGCAGAGGGGCCGACCAATGATCCGGCCATTATCGCCCTGCGCGAGCGCCAGAAGCGCAATCTGATTGCCACGCTGTTCTCGTCGCAGGGCGTGCCAATGCTTCTGGCAGGCGACGAGCTCGGCCACACGCAGAATGGCAACAACAACGCCTACTGTCAGGATAACGAGCTGACCTGGCTGGACTGGCAGCTTGACGATCGCAAGAAAGCCTTCCTGCAGTTTGTGAGATCCATCGTCCACATCTGGAAGGAACAGCCGGTCTTCCAGCGGCGAAAGTTCTTCCAGGGACGGGCGATCCGCGGCAGCGACATCAAGGACATCTCCTGGATCGCTGCCAATGGCAGTGAAATGTCGGACGAAGACTGGAGTGCCGGCTTTGTTCGCACTCTGGGGGTGCGCCTGGCCGGAGATCTGATCGGTGAAATGAATGAGCGCGGTGAGCCCCTGGCGGGGGACACGCTGCTGCTCTTGTTGAGTGCCCACCACGAGCCGGTTGTCTTTGCCCTTCCGGCCGCCGGTCCAGGGCACGTCTGGGAGAGATTGTTTGACACGGCGGAGCCTGGTGCGGCCCCGGTGACTGTTACGCCCGATTCTCCGTTCACACTTCAGGGCCGCTCGCTTGCGCTGTTCCGCACGCAGCGCACCGAGGAACCAAAGCCACCCGGCATCTCCGGGGCGGCTGTTGCTTCACCTGCCGCTGCGCCTGCGGGAGCGACATAAAGAAAGGCGGTCCGTGGAAGAAGTTCAAGAGATCAAGGACGAGATCATCGATGGCCTGCTGCGACGAACCAGGGAGTGGATCGCCGAGCGCAGGCGCTTGCCGCTGGCGACCTATCGCTTGCAGTTCCATGCCGGCTTCACCTTTCGGGATGCGGCCCGGATCGCGCCCTACCTGGACGCGCTTGGCATCAGTCACGCCTACGCTTCGCCTTACCTCAGGGCTTGTTCCGGAAGCCGGCACGGTTACGACATCATCGATCACAATCAACTGAATCCGGAAATCGGAAGTGAGCAGGACTACGCCGCCTGGATCTCCGCCCTCTCCGAACACGGGCTCGGCCAGATCGTGGACGTCGTGCCCAATCACATGGGGGTGGCGACCAACGACAATGCCTGGTGGAACGATGTCCTGGAGAATGGGCCGGCCTCTGTCTATGCGGGTTTTTTTGACATCGCGTGGCGGGCATCTCCTCGGCCCGAGCTGCAGGATAAGGTCTTACTGCCGGTTTTGGGCGAACCTTACGGCGATGAGCTGGAGAAAGGGGAGCTGCATCTAACGTTCGATTCGGGCGCTTTTGCCGTCCACTACCATGATCGGCGCTTCCCGGTTGCGGGACGTACTTATGCAGCGATACTCGGGCATCAATTGGACCTGCTCGACAAGTTGTTGCCGGCGGGTTCACCGCATCTCGCCGAATACCACAGCATTCTGACCGCGGTCAAGAATCTGCCGGACCGTTCCGAGACCGATCCCGCGCGAGTGCTGGAGCGGCAAAGAGAGAAGGAGGTGATCAAGCGACGCCTTGCCGCGCTGGTTGCCGAAGAAGCTCAGGTCCGCCACTTCATTGATCAAAATGTTGCGGACTTCAACGGCCGCCAGGGCGATCCGCGTAGCTTTGACCTCCTGGACGATCTATTGGAGCACCAATGCTATCGGCTGGCCTACTGGCGCGTGGCGCCCGATGAGATCAATTACCGCCGATTCTTCGACATTAATGACCTGGCCGCCCTGAACATGGAGCGGGAAGACGTATTTGAGGCGGTGCACCGGCTCATCCTTGATCTGGCCGCGGATGGAAAAGTAAACGGCCTTCGGGTCGACCATCCCGATGGGCTCTACGATCCAGCCCAGTACTTTTTGCGACTGGAGGAGCACTATGTGCTGGCGTGTGCCCACAAGGTCTCGGACAGTGATCCGGATTTTCGTGGCCTTGATTGGGTCCAGGTCCGCGAGAGGTTTTGGCAGCGCCTCAGGAGGGACCTGAGCGCAGAGTCGGGGCATGCTCGATGGCCGCTGTACGTGGTGGCGGAGAAGATTTTGGGGCCCGATGAATCCGTTCCCGAAGAATGGGCTGTTTACGGCACCACGGGCTACGACTATTTGAACCAGGTTAACGGCGCGTTCATCGAGACGAGCAATGCGAGAGCCTTCTCACGCCTCTATGCCGACTTTGTCCAGGACGATGCCCGCTGGGCCGAGATCGTCTACCGCAGGAAGCTGCTGGTCCTCAATGTTTCGCTGGCCAGTGAGCTGCATATGCTGGCTTATCAGCTTGACCGGCTGGCGCAGAAGAGTCGTCGTTCGCGAGACTTCACCTTCAACACGCTCCGGCTCGGGCTGAGGGAGGTCATTGCCGCGTTTCCGGTCTACCGTTCTTATCTGGCTGCCGATGGGACGCACTCCAATGACCGCCGGTACATCGACACGGCGGTCCGGCGGGCCACGGCGCGCAATCCGCTTTTGAGCCGGCGACTGTTGCGGTTTATCCGCGACATGTTGCTCTTCAATTTTCCCGATGCTTTTACCGACGAGGATCGGGCCGAAGCGCGGCGCTTTGTGGCGAAGTTTCAGCAGGTGACCGCGCCCGTTGCCGCCAAGGGTGTCGAGGACACGGCCTTCTATGTGTACAGCCGACTTCTGTCGCTCAACGAGGTCGGCGGTGAACCGGACCGTTTTGGCATCGCTCCGGAAGCGCTCCACGGCTACTTCACTGCCCGGCAGGCGAAATGGCCTTTTTCGCTGTCGCCGCTTTCCACGCACGACACCAAACGCAGCGAAGATGTGCGCGCCCGACTGAACGTGCTCTCGGAGATTCCGGAGGAGTGGTCAATGGCCGTCCAGCGCTGGAGCAGGCTGAATGCCACGCACCGCCAGTCGGTTGAAGAGCAGCCAGCGCCCGATGCCAACGAGGAATATTTTCTCTACCAGACGCTGCTGGGAGCCTGGCCGCTGGAGCCATACGCCACGTCCGAGTACCAGGCGTTCGTCGACCGCATATTGGCTTACATGGAAAAGGCGCTTCATGAAGCCAAGGTTCATACGAGCTGGATTAATCCGAATACGGACTATGACCGCGCCGTCACGGGCTTTGTCCAGCGAATTCTCGATGAGCGCGTCAATCGCGATTTCCTCGACGATTTCCTTACATTTCAGCAACGTGTCAGCCACTATGGACTTTACAACTCCCTGGCCCAGACCTTGCTCAAGCTGACGGCCCCCGGCGTACCGGACACGTACCAGGGGACCGAAATCTGGGACTTCAGCCTGGTGGATCCGGACAACCGTCGGCCGGTGGATTACGAGCATCGAATGCGAATACTGGAAAACCTGAAACTCAGGTCCGCAGCGTCAGAGGACCTTTGTGCCTTTGCCCGCAATCTGGTTGATACCAAGGAAGACGGGCTAATCAAGATGTACGTCACCAATCGGGCCCTCCAGTGTCGCCGGCAGCATGTCGCTCTGTGGAGTGAAGGCGCATACATACCGCTCCGGTGCGTCGGCCAGCACGCCGAGCATGTCTTTGCTTTCGCGCGCTCGATAGGCGCCTCGTCAGCGCTTGTGGTTGTGCCGCGGCTCTTGACTCGCCTAGTACCGGACCTGTCGGCTCCATTGGGAGAGCTGCCCTGGCAAGGGGCGCGATTGTTACTTGGCCAATTGAGTTCAGCTCGAGGCTGGCGAAATGTTTTCACCGATGAAACGCTTCAGGCTTCCGAATGGGACGGGCAGTCCGCGTTAAAGGTAGCCGATGTTTTCGGCCACATCCCGGTTGCGCTGCTGATTACGGACGACAAAGCATCCATCAGTACGGCGCGAGGTGGCGCCTAACCATGCGCGATTTCTCGAATTCAGATGCCCTCCAGCGGCTTGCTCAGGCGGCGCCGACGAAAACACCCCCGGAGAACGAGGGGTCGAAAGCCATGAAACTATCAAAGGCGTTCGCGAGTTGCAGGCCGGTGCCGCCATCGAAGATGCGCACATGGGGCCCGCCTCCATCGCCCGCGCCGGTGATGATGTCCAGCTTGCCGTCGCCATTCACATCGGCCAAAGCGACGCGGGCGCCGCCGCCGAAGGCGGGATCATAGGCGAAGAAGTCATCGATAGCCTTGGGCGGCGGGGTATTGATGCCGATGGCGACGCCGCTGAACGCCTTCGTCTCCGGTCCACCATTGCCGTTGGTCCCGGTGACGACGTCCATACGGCCATCTCCGTTGACATCGCCTGCGGCGACAAACACGCCGCCGAAGTAGCGAGGGTCGTAGGCCAGGAGTTCACCAAGGAGGCCGACAGGCGCGCCGCCCGAAATGGCCTGGCCGTTGAAAATGCGAATATCGGGGCCGCTCCAGATGCCAGGAGCCGTGATCACGTCCTGATAGCCATCGCCGTTGATGTCGCCCACGGCGATCCGGACGCCTCCGCCGAAGCCGGGGTCATAGGCGTTGAATTCCCGATCGGGGTTGCCCGAGACGTTGCCGTTAAAGAAGACGCGGACATTGGTGTGGCCGGACATTCCGGTGGCATCGGGGGCGGTGATAATGTCTGGCTTGCCGTCATGGTTCATGTCTCCGACGGCGACGAAGATCCCCGCCTTGAAAGTGGCTGCGTAAGCGTTGAAGTCCGCCAGGACGCTGCCATCAGCGCCCGAGAAAACCTTGACCTCGGGTGCCCGGCCGGCGCTGTTGTCAAAGTGCGGCAACAAGGCGCCGTTCACC